>Ga0209761_1000039_pt1 | contig 59133 bp, 69 predicted proteins | sample GraSoi013_1_40cm_4_FD_185818 | JGI IMG/M metagenome (GOLD analysis project Ga0209761, IMG submission 185818) | Grasslands soil microbial communities from the Angelo Coastal Reserve, California, USA - Sample 09_25_2013_1_40cm (SPAdes) (version 2) | ecosystem: Environmental > Terrestrial > Soil >... | reverse complement strand
GAAATCAAAAACTGTGACTTCACTCAGTATGACGCCAGGCTTGCGGAAAGTCACCTCACTGGCCTCAACGAGGTTGACGTGATAGGACTTGAACTGAAGATCAAGTTCGCCTATCTCTGTGAGGTCAGAACCCATGTGAGAGGGGCCCTTTACGGTACCTATCAAGAATCGATCGATAAGATTCGAATGAAATTCGAGCGGGACAAGATTTCGCCAATAAGATACTCAAAGACTTTCCTACCCGCCACTACATGTTTCTGGTCCCTGGTAGTGCCAGAAGGAAAGCTCACTGTCCTGCTCCATGAGCTTGAAGGCAAAGATGTAGAGCTTGTCATCAACGAGAAGTATGCCGAACGGATTGAGGAATTGAAGAAGGTGGCACGCGAGAAGAAGAACAATACCGGCAACGCTGCGTTTCGACTCCTTCAAATCCTGGAACATGTTAGGACTCCAAAGCCGAGGTTGAACACGAATCAGCTTCCAACGTCTGATTATGCTCAAGGCAAGTTCAAGATATATCGGCCCGGAAGGTCCTGCATCCAGCTCGGGAGAGAACACCGATATGTCCGACAGGTTTCGAGAACAGGTGGCATTTATCTCAAATGCACTGAATGCAGTTCCAGCAGGAACGTTGCTAGTGGTGTTGCTCGAACCGTACCATCACGAGAATGAGGAAGCAATCTGAAGAAAGAGCTGTACCAGAAAGCCTCTAAGAAAAGGGTGTATGGGTTATGTGTACCAAACGCTACTAGCAACGTGAATTATTCGCTACTAGGCTCCGAGTGTCTCGATTGAAGTCTCTGAACCGAGTCCTTCTATCTCTGGTTTTCGGATCCCATCTTAGCGCGCTTTCGAGAAGTGCTCGTTGAAGGCTTCTTTGTCGATGCTTCTTTCTTTTTTGCGGGGGATCTCGGTTTCTTGGGCGCTGACAAGGGTTCTGCCTCCGCTGTCTCTGGAGAAACCTCTGCTGATTTCAAGGTGGCAGGAGGCAATTCTGGTTTTGGCTCGGACCTCTTGAAGACTTCTTGGAAGGCGACCGTATCTATGTCTGGAAAGAATTTCTGCAGGTCCGATGTGACAGCTTTCTTGGCTACTTGTAGTCCGCTTAGATAGAAGGCCTCCTCAGGCACTTCGATTGTGAGATCGGTTTGATGCTTCTTTAGGGCGAATTTTTCCTTAGGTACCTCAGGGATTCTCAGGGCGATCAGATTGAGTATCTTCTCGTTCTCGTTGTCTAGGACTTTGTCGATGGATACGTCGTATACCAGGGTTCGTCCTGCAAGGGGGTGATTGTAGTCGACTTGGACTCGTCCTGCACCTACCGCCCGCACAACGGCAGGCCTTCCATCAAACTCAACCTGCTGACCGGGAGTCGGGTATTCCTTGTCCCTGAATCGTCTTAGCGGGACTAACCTCATCTTTTGCGGGTCCCGATTTCCGAAACCCTTCTCAGGGGAAAGCTCTACTGTCTTGTTTGTCCCAGGGTCTAGGCCGACGAGAGACTCTTCGAGCCCCTTAGGTAGCCATCCTTCCCCAAGGATGATGAATTTTGGACCAAAAGTTGAGTCTTCTCGATGGATGTGGGATTCCTTGGCGACAGAGTCGAAGGTGGTGTCTACGGTCTCTCCGCTCTCTTTCACTTTGAGGGTGTAGTTGACTAGGAGGAAGTCTCCTGGTTTGACTGCCATGGTTCTCAGTTCACCTTTCCGGGTAGTCTTGATAGGGTTTCTCTTGCTGCTTCTAACCCTTCGTCAACTTTGGCCTTGAAACCTAGTTCTGATGTTGCGGATCCTATGGCGCCGACTGTTGTCATTATGTCGGCTGATCCGACGTTGCCCATGATTCCAACTCTGAACATTTTTCCTTTCGCTTTCCCGAGGCTTCCGCCGAAGTCTATTCCATACTTCGTTCTTATGAGTTCCCTCACTTTCCCCTCATCCATCCCCGTAGGACTGTTCACCGCAGCAACAGTATGAGATCGGGATTCCTTCTCCGCGTACAACCCAAGCCCCATCGCTTCCATTCCATTGTAGACCGCCTCTGCACATATCCTGTGCCGTTCGTAACGAGAGGGGAGACCTTCTTCGAGTATCATGTCGCAAGCCTCGTTGAGAGCGTAGAGAAGACTGACAGCCGGGGTGAAGGGAGTGTAGCCATCTTGGATGTATTTCTGATACATCAGAAGGTCGAGGTAGTAGGACCGATTGACCTTTTTCGATTTTATCTTCGTCCACGCTTTGTTGCTGATTGAGATGAAGGCCAACCCCGGCGGAGTCATCAAACATTTCTGGCTCGCCGTCACACAAATATCCACATTCCAATCATCGACCGGTAACTTATCGCCGCCCAGAATAGAGATGGCATCCACCATCAAGAGCATGTCGTGGTCCGCGCACATCTCTCCAAGATGTTCGAGCGCCCTGGCCGTTACACCGGTAGAGGTCTCGTTGTACACGACTGCAAGCGCCTTCGCGTCAGGGTTTGCCTTGACAATCTTATCGAAGTCTTCGACTCGTGGTGCTTTACCCCATTCCGAGCCCAGAACGACGGGTTTTCCTCCGTAGGCTTTGATGGCCTCGCTCAGCCTTTCGCTGAAGAACCCGTTCACGTTTACGATTATCTTGTCGCCGTCATCCGTTATGTTTTGGAGAGCGGCCTCGGTGGCTCCGGTACCTGAGGACGTAAGAATGAACATGTCCCCTTTGGTCTCGAAGACTTTCTTGGTCTTACCGAGAAGCTTGTTGAAGAGTTCCTTGAATTCTGGACCTCTATGACCAATAAGGGGCTTCAGCATTGCCCTCATCACTCGAGGAGGAACGTTGGTGGGACCAGGTAACATCAGAAGTTTTTGGGTCTCACTCACAAAGTAACCCTGCCGCTAACATTTCGCGAAACGAAGCCGTGATTCTTTTAAGCCTTAGTCCCGCTTTGTGAGTTTCGCGTCCATTTCACTTTGGACGCTGCCGCGGCGGACTTGGCACCGAGACCTGTGAACAAGCTCAGATCAGGCTTCTCCCCATGCCAGGAACTCTCGCTGTCTCTTCTTCCGTTTCGCGAACCTGTGTCTCATGTAAAACGCGTACCCTCCAAGGATAACGAAGACGTCTCCTAGAACGAACGCCAAATCATTGAGAGATATGATCATGGCGTGTCGAGACATTGACCTAGACCATCTCATCTCTGTAACAGTGGATACGTGAACCGGGTGACGCGTTTAAGTCCCAGATCACCTCCCTCGACTCTCTGATGAAAATCGTCACGCTTCTCTCCGATTTCGGATTAAGAGACGGCTACGTTGCACAGATTAAAGGAACTATTCTCGAAGATTGTCCTGATACCACTATCGTGGACATTTCGCACGAAATCGAACGCCACAATATTCCGATGGGATCGTTCATTCTTGAAACTACAACTCCATACTTTCCTAAAGATACGATACATGTGGCAGTCGTCGATCCCGGAGTCGGAAGCGCTAGAAAGTCGATCGTAGTCGAGTGCGAAACGGCAATCTTTGTCGGACCCGACAATGGGGTAATGGCCCGAGCAAGCGAAAAGTCAGGACTGGAGTCGATTTATGAGATCCGTGAGCAGGAGTTCCTAAGGAAGCCTTTGTCATCGACGTTTCATGGGAGAGACGTGTTCGCGAGAGTTGCTGGCATGATCGCTTCTGGTCGGAGACCCGGGGAAGTGGGACCAAGGATCTCCGAACTGGAAAAATTGCCGATATCTCCGCCGAGACTCCTAGAGAAGAAACTCTTCTGCCAAGTACTGCACGTGGACACGTTTGGGAACATTATCACTGATGCTGACGACAAACTCGTCCGAAGAATACCCTTGGAATTCGGAGAACATGTCAATATCTGGTTAGGAAAGCGAAAGTTGCATGCTCAGTACGCAAGATCCTACTCTGAGGTCGGCAAGGGGGCATTGGCAGTTTTGCTTGGGAGTCAAGGATTCTTGGAAATTGCGGTTAGAGAAGGAAGTGCGAGAGACAAGCTCGACGTGAACCCGTTGGACAAACTGGAACTTCGATTCTAGTTCACTTTGTCAGTCTGGGCTATCTCTCTCATTCGTTCCTCTCCCTTGATCTGCTTGACGTAAGCGGAAACAGATTTTGGCAGGAGTTCTTCCCAGATTCTTCCCTCTATGATTCTCTTTCTCACTTCTGTTGCAGTAAACGAGGTTCGGTTGAACATGGGTATCTTCTCAACTCGCATGCCTGCCTCTTTGAGAAGCCTACCTGTCAGAGGCTCGTTCGTGAACACTAGATCAAAACTCGGTGTTTGGGAGAGAAGGTGGGAGACCCATACTTTGTGGAACTCGGCGTCGGGAAGAGGCAAAACCGTGTATCGGTTCGCATCTATCTTCGCCTCCTTCAGAGCAAGCCGAATCATGGTAATCCGTTCCCCGGCCGTGAACGGGTTCTCGACGGTGTGACTATCATGCGCGCTTCCCACGACTATGACTAGCTCGTCTACCTTGGTGAGGATGTGTTTTACCGCTTCAAGGTGTCCGAGGTGGAATGGCTGGAACCGGCCCACATAGAGGCCAGTCGTCAAGTCTCAGACCCCGGTCGGGATCCAAAGGGCCTCCGCGGAAATCCGATCTCCTTCGATAGGAACGCCCTCTCGCTCCAGAAGGACTCGCTTCATCTCGCAACCGTAATCGGAAAGGGCTCCTCCAATGGAGTAGTTGCCGATCTCGAGGCTTGCTGGGACTACTCGATGACATGGGACGAATAGTGGCCAGGGATTCCTTGCGACACCGGTCCCAACTGCTCTTGGACCAGATTGGATTCGCTTGGCCAGCATTCCATAACTCGCCACCTTTCCCCTGGGAATCTCCTTCATGCTTTGACAAATGCTTTTCTCGAATTCTGACACACGCTCCCAGTCGAGACGCGTCTTGCTAGCGGTCGGCTTCCCCTCATAGAAGTCGATCATCTCGTTCAGTGGAACGTTCGACTCGTTCGTGAAACTCTGAATTGGTTGTCCAGGAGCATCAGCACGAAGGTGTCTTACCAAGTTTTTCTGCGATTTTGAGAATGATGAGGCAAGTAATTTGTCCTGATTACCGATAACCACGCCAAACCAGGTTCCGCCGTGCTCTTTCGTTGCGAGAGTCAGCGTCTTCATCCGTTGCTTCACTATTCCTTCAAGAACAGCTCCTTAAAGAATAATATTGCGAGGTTCTCGCTACTGGCCTTGCTTCGTGCCTTTCCGCGTTAAATCCCCAGTTCAGCCCGGAGAAATTCCTTGACGCCATCGTCTCCCCTTGCCTTTAGCCAGACGGGTCCTTGATCATGGTGCAGTTCTAGGGTGAGTGTGAGGAAGGGGCAGCAGAGTTGTTCGAGAGTAGCCCACTCCGATAATGCGGTGAAGAGCGACGGGTTGTACGGGAAGCGAATTCCATAGCCGTCAGCTATTTCCTCAATTTCAAGATGTTTCGCCAGCACGTCTTTCGTCAAGATGTCGTATCGTTTTCTCTGCTCCGTGTCTAGTGCTGACATGTTGCAATAAAGAGAAGAGACATCTCTCGTCTGCTGGTTGTTCATCGTCTACTGCATTTCCCACAATCAGTTACTTTTCTAGAGTAGTTAAGCAGCGAAGTTCCTGCACAGTAACTTGGTTACGCTACAGTTAGGATAATCCGACAACAGTTACCACCCAAATCCGAGGAAGACTTAACAGAGCGTCCCGGGGACGCTCGGCGAAAGATGATCGAGGTAGACGGGAGCTACGGCGAAGGAGGGGGACAAGTTCTCCGAACGGCAGTCGCTCTCGCGGCAGTATTATCGAAGGAGATCCATGTTTTCAATATCCGCGCGGGCAGAGCCGAACCCGGAATAAGACCGCAACACATGACTGGTGTCAAAGCAGCAGCTCAACTTTGTTCTGCTGATTTGAGCGGGTTAGAGGTTGGTTCTACAGAGTTTGTCTTCAAACCTGGAAAACTGAGAGCCGGGACCTTCCGGTTTGATGTGGGCACCGCGGGAAGTGTCACCCTCGTCCTTCAAACGCTCATGCCTATCCTTGCGTTTGCGCCAGGACCAGTCCAATTGGAAATTGCGGGGGGAACAGACGTGAAGTGGAGCCCACCCATCGACTACCTCCGTTTCGTCACATTACCCATCCTCAAGAAAGTCGGCTACCACGCTGAGCTTGAGCTAATCAGAAGGGGACATTATCCAAAGGGAGGAGGACTCGTCAAGTTTTCAACCGGAGGCGCGTCCAAGCTGCAAGCGATGATCTACGAAAAGCCTGGGTCAATCTCGAACATCTACGGGATGAGCCATGCTGTTGCCCTGCCCAGACATGTCGCGGAGCGACAAGCAGCCGCTGCAGGGAAGAATCTCGAGGAAGCAAAGCTCCCGTCCGCCTCAATAGACGTTGAGGTCGCAAACTATGGGAGACAGTTGAGTCCAGGGAGCGGGATAGTGTTGTCTGCTGAGACGCAGAATAGGAACATTCTAGGGTCCGACGCTCTCGGCGAGAGAGGAAGACCCGCGGAGGAAGTAGGCTCGACTGCTGGAAGAATCCTGGTCGAAGAGGTCGAGTCGGGAGCAATGCTGGATCGCCATATGGGAGACATGATGATACCATATCTCCTTCTGGCAAAAGGGGCATCCGAAGTCTCAGTCTCGCGAGTCACACAGCATGCACGAACGAATGTCAAAGTAGCTGAGTGGCTCACCGGAGGAAGACTGGAACTCCAAGGAGAAATCGATCAACCGGGTCGGTTGCGGGTCGAAGGACAAGGCTCTATGTGATAGCTGACTTTTGTTCGTCTAAAGCTTTCCAGATGCCGCGTGTAATTCCGATCCCTGCTCCGAAAAAGGAGTATTCCGCCTAGGAGCCAAACAATGGGAACGTAATGTGGGTCCAATTCAAGGGGGCTGAGATAGCGTAAGCAAGAGCCGACCATTTTGGCAGCTTTCCGGATCGCCAGATGGCCATGGAGAAAAGAATCGCCCCAAAAACCGAGAATAGAACGGAGACGCCGCCGAGCAAGGGCAGCAGTGTTCGATGTGCCCGTTGCTTCTGAGATTATGTTGACTGCCTGGGGATCACCGCTGAGATAGAATCTCCCTGCGACAGGTGCAGCAAACGCAAAGATGGCCAAAAACGGAAGGAACAGGCAGAGACCGATCACGCTGAGAACCATGCCTGCAAATGCCCATCTATCGATAGAATTTCTTTCAAGAAACGCGCGCAAGGCTTGGAAGCCGAACAGCAAGAAGATCAGGTTGACTATGCCGACGAGGTTTGCGAGATCCACATAGCTTGCAGCCTGAGCGAAACCGGCGGGTCAACAGCAGGGTTGATACCGATGCCCGGAACTAGAGCTGCCGAAGCTGCAATGAGGCCCGAGATTGGAAAGGCTAGAGTGCCTATGCGAGTTCGATTCGCGCGTGCGACGTCTAAGGGCGATTTGGCCGTCACTGATGAAACGCCCACTCATCGCTCCTGATTCAATTAATTGATTCTACGAGGTTACTTCACTCTGGCCTTTGATGGCACGTCTGCTTTGACTATCGCTCCAGGGCCAATCCAGGCGTCCGCTCCGATCTTTATTCCGGGAAAGACGGAGACGTTGATGCCTGTCTTTGCTCCGTCTCCGAAGATTGCGCCCAGTTTTCGTTGCCCGCTGTCGACCAGACGCCCTTTCACCTTTGACAGTATATTGGAATCGTTGAATTTCAGATTGGCAGTGATTGTACCTGCTCCAAGCGATACCCCGTTGCCGAGAATGCTGTCTCCAATATAGCATAGGTGGGGGATCTTAGCGTCGTCGTCCATGACGATACTGTTCTTGACTTCGCAACCTGCACCAACCTTTGCTCCTTTTCCAAGCGAGGTTCCCGGTCGAAGGTACGCGTTAGGCCCCACTACTGCACCCTCACCGACGTAGACGGGACCCTCGATGTACGATCCAGACTTCACGAATGATCCTTCTGCCAAGCTGACACTGCCCTTCAAGTGTACCCCCGGTTCCGTGTGTCCATCTCGAATCTCCTCATCGGAATCCAGGGCTGATCGATTTGCCTCCAGAAGGTTCCAAGGGTAGCTAATGCCAACCCACTCCCCCTTGCCGAAGGGAATCGTCCGAATTCGTCTCCCGTCGGCCAGCAGCAGGCTCAGTGAATCGGTGAGCTCGAACTCTCCTCGTCGAGACTTACGCGTCTTCCTTATTGCAGAGAAAATAGAATTATCAAGAACGTAGATGCCTGCGTTAACGACTCCGACATTTCCACTAGCCACTTTCTCGCGGATCGAGACAATGTTCCCCTTCCGGACTTGCAAGGTGCCAAAGCGAGAGGGATCTTTCACTTCTGCGGCGCCCATTAGCAGATCTTTGGACTTCGATGAGCTGACGAATTTGCCGAGAGCCTTCTCGTTGTAGTAGTTGTCGCCGTAGACGATGAGGAAGCGGTCTTGTCCTTCTAACTCGTTCTCGCAGGTTCTTACTGCATCCGCCGTCCCTCCCAGCGTCTTCTGTTTCACGTATCTGATCTTGCAACCAAGCCGTTGGCCATCTCCGAAGAAATTCTTGATCTTTTCCGCTTCAAACTGGACTACCATGACGATATCGCGGACGCCAGCTTGAACCAGCGCCCTGACTGTTCTTTGCAGCAGAGGCTCTCCAGCGATCGGGAGCAAATGCTTCGGATTTTTCTCAGCAAGCGGCCAGAGACGTTCTCCTCTACCCGCCGCGAGAATCGCTGCCTTCAATTCTGTCACCGTGCCTTCAGGACTTGCCTCAAGAGCCGAAGCGTCTCTCTCATAACTCTCGTTGCCTCAGACTTATCTTTCGATTCTCCGGTCACGCGTATCACAGGCTCTGTCCCACTGTCCCGGACGAGAACCCAGGCAGCCTCGGTGCTCACCCTCAACCCAAACTTCGTCTCAACAGACGAGTTCTTGCCAAGGATCTTTTTCAAGCCCGTAGCCAGTGTGGAAAATTTGCCCCGGGATAGCTTTCCTGAATACTTCATCCCCTCTCTAATCATATGATATTCCGGAACATCCTTGACCATTTCTGAGACACGGAGACCAAGGGTTTCTGCCGCTTTGAGAAATAGCAGTCCAGATAAGGGGCCGTCAGGACAGCCGTTGTAGTCTCGGTGAATCCACGCCCCAGACGGCTCTCCGGCGAAGTTCGCGCCTAATCGCTTCGCTTCTCGTAGAAGCTTAGCATCACCCACTGGTCCCCGAACCAATCTCGCGCCGGTCTTCTGAGCTATCTCATCAACAACCATCGAGGCGTCGAGCGGGATCACAAAGGGACCCTTGGAGCGTTTTGCGAGGAAGGCGATGTAGGATGCGAGGATTCTATCCTGCAAGGGACAAACTCCCTTCTCGTCAACGACGTACATTCTGTCTGCATCACCATCAAACGCGATTCCTCCATCAAAATGAGTCTCAATTACCATGCTACCAAGAGTTCGCACGCTATTCCTTGTGGGCTCAGAGCCGCGACCGGGGAATCCACCATCAGGGTAGGAATTGATTGTCGTAACCTTGTCCAGTCTCTCTCGATAGATTGCGGGAGCGAGATTTGAGGCGGCACCGTTGCCACAATCGAGTACAACTTTCCATTTCTTCTTGAAGACGACCCGTGCCAGCAATTCCTTGTACTCCCTCGGGTCCGCAGGTTCAAGACTGGAAGCTTTTCCATCGTAAGGAAGCTTCTTTGGATTCTTCAAGCTCAATCTCGTTTCGTCGTCGAGAGCCTCTCCAAGCTTGTTGAACACCTTGAACCCGTTGTACTCCGGCGGGTTGTGGCTAGCAGTAATCATTACACCCGCCGATCGCCCCCGAGACTTCGTCTGATAGGCGAGTGCAGGTGTCGGAATCAAACCATAATCCAGAACTTTCGCTCTGTTCTCAAGAGCAGCTGCAAGAAAAGCCGCCTTCAGAACCGGCCCTGAGTATCGCGGATCGTTTCCAAGAGCCAGCTCTTCCCCCATAATCCTTGGAACGAGCCTCCCTAGCTCGAAGGCAACTGAGGAATTTACAGTTTCAGGATATTTGCCTCGGATTCCGGAACTGCCGAATTGCAGGTTCAAGAGTGGCAGCGCTACGCTGCTGGCTCTGGAGTAACCGCGGCGATTTCAGGAATAGCTTCCATGACTTCCTCGGGGGCCTTGCTCTTGGGCTCTGCTCCTTCCAGGGTCAATGGCATGGAGAGCAGTTTCGATTTGCGCACACCGATATGACGCAAGGGGCAGACTTTCTTCGCTTCGTTATAGACGTCGGATCCCATTTTCCCGAGAACCATCTCATGGCAAAGCTGCGAGTAAGTCAGCTTCGACGCCTTTTCTGCAACGATCTTGCCCATGACCTGTCGTATCCCATGCTCCTGCGACCCGTTTATTCTGCCGTGGCTGAATCCCACGATGTAGACTCGTGTAAGATAGTTGTCAACTGTTCGACCGGTGAAAATCCCATCGCAGCGAGTACTTCCACGCCTGACAAGGCTTCTGAGATAGTCAGTAGAGTACTCGTGGCTCTTGAGAATTGTATCAGCCCGGTCGCCCGTTATGGAGGTGATTAGGAAGTAGAGTTTGATGGACTGGTGGGAGAAATCATTCGTAATATCGTAAAGCGTGGTTTCCACGACTCGGCCGATAAGTTTCTTTGGATCCTCGCAAGGAATTCCGGCGACGTTTTGTTCTCCAAAGTAGGCGGGGGTGTACACGGAGTACCACTCCTTGGTTCTCCACTTGTCCCGCACTTTCTTGGTGGTCTTTGACACAGTCTCTATTCCATTTTCTTAGTTTGATACTTTTGTCAGCGTCTCCTTTGCTGCTTGGAGACAGCGGAGGAGGTCGTCCAAGGTGAATATGAATGTTTCAATCTTTCCCTCGAATTCGAGCCCGAAAGATGCTGAGCGGTCCAACGCTTTTCCCTTCACTGTGAGACCTTTCATGTTCAAGTTATCCGGCTGGACCGATGCTACAAGCGACCTGGATGTTGCCCTGTTCGGTGTCGAGATCTTGATCTGTGCCTTGATCACTTGATTGTCGACTCGATAGTCTTTTCGAATTGTGTGAGGAATGATTCGAGGCTCTGACGCTCTACGGTTGCGCCTGCGGCTATCGCGTGACCGCCTCCGTAACCTCCGTACTTTGGAGAGAGGTCCTGAAGAATCTTCCCAAGATTAAGTCCCTTCTCGATCAACTGATCAGTTCCACGCGCGGAGACTTTTGACTCGCCCTCCTTTGTCGCAGTCACGACCAAAGTTACCTTCGATCCACCGAAGAGGTTCGAAGAGGAGAGTATTGAAGAGACGGCTCCCGTCATGTTTTCATCGATCACTCCCTCGCCCCTAACAATTACCAAGTGTCCCTTCTGAACCAGTGACTTGGGATCAGAGGTTATCCAGTTCATGTATTTTGACAAGAATTTTCGGTACTCTGAGTAGACTCCTTGGGCTTCCTCGAACGCTGCTCCACGGTCCCCGAGGCCCAATGCTACCCCAAGACCCGGTTTACCCATGCGGCCGCAAGCGTTCAGGAGAGATCCGTATTCTCTGGCGTCGCGAAGCGGCGTTGAAGGTTCTTCCTTGCTCAAGGTGTAAACTGACCCTATCAGCTCAAGCGCCACCTCTCCGCTGAGCTTCAGGGAGATCATGTGTTGAATGATCTTGTCGACAAGCCGCTTCTTCTCTTCAAGCGAGAGATCAGAGATTGTTCTCCAACGATCGTCAACTTTGGTGGGAATGTTTACGGAATCAAGAAGAGCTAGACAGCGGTCTTCCTCACCGCTTAGGCCTGGCAGGAACGGTGTCGTGGTTGATGCGATTGCACGATGAATGGGTCTTGTTTGTCGTCCGAACAGGACCAGGTCCTGGGTGACTTCGACCAGTTTCGTTTTGACCGCGTCTTCTAGAATCTCAGTGTTGAGGCCGATTAGAGATCTCTTGGGACCCTTATCCTGTTGGTCCCCAAGACATCCAACAATAGCTAGGGGGGAAAGATCTACGTTCTTCTGGTCTATGGCTTTTGCGAGGAGATAGGCTGTTCCTGCCCCGCTGATTTCTTCCGAGCCGTTGAAACCCATTAGGTGAGTGTTGAAATGATGGAGATTCGGCGGAGGCTCACCCAACACTTGATGATGGTCGGCAATAACGATCTCCCGATTCTTGAGCCCTTTCGATACAATGTCGAGATAACCGCTGCCTATGTCTGAAAACATGATGAAGTCAGCGTCAACTGCTCCGATCTCCTCAATCGTTCTCTCGCTGAGATTCTCCACTATTCGCATGTGAACAGTCGTATTGAGACGTTTTACAGCTTCAAACGATATTGCGCCGGCTGTTAGACCGTCGGCGTCGAAATGCGTTACTGTCAGGATCGTTGATTCTTTAGAAGCTGCTTCTCGGATTATCGACGCGGTTTCGTCGGCGGTTCGCTGGAGGTCTAGTCGACGCTCGTTGAGGCTAGTCGAGTGAGGCTGCAATTGGCTTGTATGTCCAATCTTTAGGAATTCTTCCAATCTTATGATAATAAAATACAAGCCGATGGATCTTCGACTCGATCAATGCCAGGTCCCTCTTGTTTGGGTAGTCTTTCCGGTTCTTTTCAAGGTGTCTTGTCGCGCTTGTCGCTTTTTTCAGTAGATTGTCTAGGTCTTCAGGAAGCTTTGTGCGACTTTCTACTGGGAGGATGTGTTCAAGGCGACGGCCGGCAATTTGTGAAACGAGAGGAATGCCGTACTTGTCTCGGAGGATCTGCCCGACGAGGCTTGGGGTGTTTCCCTCTTTGGACAGTTTCAGAACAAGGGCTTCTACCTCTTCAGGCTCGTATTTGAACCAGGCAGGCGGACGTCTACTAACAGGTCTTGTTGACCCTGAACTTCCTCTCTTACCAGAGTAGAGCCTTGCCAAACTATTGATCCCTTGATTACACCGCGGTCCCCGGGTCGGCGTTATTTAAGTCGAACTGGGAGAAACCTTCTTTGAAATCAACAACCCTCGACGACGCATTGGACAGATCACTGGTAAGCCAAGCTTGGCTAGAGCGGTCCTCAATTTGCGATCAACGGTCGCGACGGCTAATGGCTTATTCTTGGTTAATGAGAAAGAAAGTATCGCAGCGTCTGTATCCGAGGTGTCTACTCCGGATGCGAAGATCGGGTATTTTCTGGATTTCAAGAGTTCAAGAGCGGCACCCGCGAGACCGCCAGTTTTCGAGGACCGAGTTCTTCCGAGGCGTTGGAGTTCGCGTTCTACCATGTCGAGAGTCGCGACCCGGACCGGGCCTTTGATGAGGTCTCGTACTTCCTCGTCGATATCTCTTCTCTGTTCAAGCATCGCAATGAGAAAGCTGGTATCGAGAATAACTGTGAGAGGCTGGTTGGTTCTCATCGAATGGTTCCGAGTCCTATGAGTTTTCTCATATGTATCCACCTTCTTCAACCCAAAGCTAAGATGAATTGTTGATAGACTATGAAAAGCATGAGCAGTCGAACAGCGGCTGCGTCAATAACAAGCATGCTGGAAATTTACTTGTGCAGAAATCCCTGCGTCATGGCCACAAATGCTGCGCTCAAGTGGCTCGAAGACTGGAGTGGGTCGAGGGGTTGAAGTTGCCTCTTCTCCGCCAAAGCACTAGCAAGGATTCCGAGGAGTACCATGCCAAAACCCAAGGCCCCTAGCCAGAGAAATTGGTGAACATAGCCATATTGTAAGCATGTTCGCGCTGGCCCGAATCCAGCTGGTGGGTTCACACACACTAGCGTGTCCGTTGCCACTTCTATGATCACGAAGACAAAGCCCAGAACGATCAACCCAAAAGCCAGGACGAGTCTGCGAAGGAGGATAGCGGAGGCCCGAAGCTTGGACCATTTGATCTGGGCAAGAGCTCCTATTACTATCAGAACGGCTCCGCTCGCGATCTCAAAAAAATCCCAGAGTAAGGCCGTAAAGCCTGACGGGTCACCGAGAACTGCAAAACGGTTGTAGTAGTAAAAGGTCGCGACGCCTGCGGCGAGAATAGCTAATCCCGGAACAGGCGCCAAGACGCTGAAGCAACGAAGTCGCACGTCTCGCCTTCAACCAATAGTAGTTAACTCCTCCGCGGAAATTAGGGTTTGCGTTTGTAAAGGGAGTTCTACAAACGGGTGGTTTGGTGAAGACACGATTACCCCTGATTACGTCGCCTCGTCGACATGCTCATTGAGAGTATCCGCAATCCTCTGGCTCTGTATAGGCCATGATCAGATGTAATACTACCTTATTGTTCCGAATCCTATCAAGCGCCAACTCTCCCCAATCCTTCGACTTAGGGCGACTTTGGATCCGGGGTCAGCACAGATAGGTTTCTTTAGTTGGACGTCCGCTATGTCTTCCCTTGCTGATACTACCAACCCTGAAGTAACCGCGGTTCCTGCGTTGAGCACTAGAGGTTCGTTCATCTTGATCTTCTGCACAGGGACCAGCTGTTCAGTCCCGACAGCTCTTTCGAATAGATCAACATCAAGGCTGACCTTTTCCAGAATATCGGGCAACGTGCCTGATCTTCCGAGGACATTTCCTACAAGCCCGTCCGATTTTGTTATTGATGGATCCAAGTCGAGTCCAACAGCGACTAATCCGCCCGGTGTTGCCTGTTTTACTTCTCCGTCGCCAGCTTGCAATGTCTCTACGTTCGCGATGAGCTTTTCGTAGGTGACCCGGTTCGACTCGCCCACCTTGATTCCAGGTTTGATCTCGATCTCCTCTCCTCTCTTGAAAATCCCCTGGACCACAGACCCTCCAACAACTCCTCCCAGAATATCCTCCACTTCGGTACCTGGCTTGTTGACGTCAAATGATCGAAGAATGGACATTCTCGCCGCAACTGATGAATCACGTTTGGGAGTGGGAATCTTTTCTTGGATCGCGGCAATCAAGACATCCATGTTCAATTTGTGCTGTGCTGAAACCGGTATCACCGGAGCATCCCCAGCAACCGTGTCCTTCGTAAATTCACGAATCTCCTGATAGTTCAACCTAGCTCGGGCCCGATCTACCACGTCGATCTTGTTCTGCACTACCACCATCTTGCGCAACCCGACCATTTGCGCGGCCAGCATGTGCTCTCGATCCTGTGCTTGCGGACACTTGACGTTGGCTGAGATAACGAACATTGATCCGTCCATGATCGCCGCCCCGGACAGCATTGTAACCATTAGGCTGTGGTGACCCGGACAATCGACGAAACTAACTGATCTCAGGAACTTGGTCTCGCTCTTGCAGTTCGGACAAATCTTGCTCGTTGAATAGTTGAAAGGAGGCTCGCAAGATGGGCACTCGTAGAATGAGGCGTCAGCATATCCAATACGGATCGTGATTCCTCGTCGCAGCTCTTCAGAGTGTCTAGCGGTCCAAACCCCTGTCAGCGCTTGGACGATGGTGCTCTTCCCATTGTCGACATGGCCAAGGGTGCCTATGTTGATTTCAGGCTGCAGACTAATGCCACCTATGCGTAAGAGGTGCTCCGGAAGGATATACAGGCTTGCTTTATCGAGATCACTGTTTCGAGGGCTTGAGTTCTCTTGTTTGATTACTCAAGTCAAAGGTTCCAGTTTTGATCTCTCCGTCTCGTCGATATGTGGCTACAATAATGCCCGCAGGGGAGGTCTTACTTTCAAGAACCTTGAAAGAAGCCGGTATGGTGTCGGCGCCGAAGAGACGCTTGCCATGTCCTATGGTAATAGGATAGATTTTCAACCAGAACTCATCAACGAGATCGTGTTTTAGAAGAGTTTGGATAAGATCGGAACTACCGTGAACCTGCAATTCAGGTCCATCCTGTTTCTTAAGTTTCCTCATCTCTTCTGGGATGTTACCCTTGACGAGCGTGGAATTCTCCCAGTCAAGTTTCCTAAGCGTTTTCGAGACGACGTATTTCTTAGCCTTGTTCAGTCTGTCCGCGAACGGATCGTTTTTTGCTTTTGGCCAGTAGGATGCGAATATCTCGTAGGTCTTCCTGCCAAGCAATAGGTCGTACGGGTTTCCCATCTGCCCACCCATGACCTTTTCCATAAAACCGTCCCAGTAGCCGACAGACCATCCTCCATGCTTGAAATTGCCACTCGTATCCTCCTCGGGTCCGCCTGGGGCTTGCATAACTCCATCAAGCGTTACAAATGATAACACAACTAGTTTTCTGATGGTTCACTCCTCCAATATCTGGAGACTGTATTTGTCCCACAGGCAAAATTTAACCTTTGCAAGATAACTAGTGGAAACTGCCCAGTCAGCTTGTAGAGACGAATTGAAAGAAACTACGCTTCAGAGGTGTCAGTGGGCGACTATGGGCAACAGCCCGCTCATGGTTGAGTACCACGACAAGGAATGGGGCGTCCCGGTGCACGATGACAGGACTCTGTTCGAATTTCTTGTATTGGAGGGTGCACAAGCAGGGCTCAGCTGGCAGACAGTTCTGAACAAACGCGAAAACTACCGCAAAGCATTCCAGGCCTTCGAGCCTGCGAACATTGCACATTACAAGAACAAGGACGTCCAACGTCTTCTTCGAGACCCTGGAATCATACGTAACCGTCTCAAGATCCAGGCCACCATCAACAACTCACGACAAATCCTAGAGATACAGAGGGAACTCGGTTCTTTTGACAAATACATCTGGCGATTTGTGGGCGACAAACCAATCAAGCACGCATTCAAGTCCCTCAGCGAGATTCCTGCGACGACCAATGAGTCCGATGCTATGAGCAAAGACCTTCGCAAAAGGAGCTTACGGTTCGTCGGCCCTACGATCTGTTATGCGTTCATGCAGGCTGTTGGAATGGTGAACGACCACGCAACTAACTGCTTCAGATATGACGCGGTCTAAACCGTGAGAAATAACTTAACCAAGTGAACTGTACTCAATCCCAAGATCATTGTATTTCCTAGGAATAGAGTCGACCGCTCATACCTTCGGGGCGAGTATGATCGACGATCAGGAGCGGATACTCACTAACGTGAACTCTACCTACCGGCCTCCGACCGGGATCGGGATCCATCCCAGAAAAGCGGCCGAGCATCACAATGAGGTCTCAAGCGGTGTGATAGAGAAAGCCCTCCAAGGAGTTGAAGATGGAGTCTCTCCGGACGCCGTCTGCTATTCCGCAGGACCGGGTCTTGGACCATGCCTCAGAATAGGAGCCACGATATCGAGGGCTCTTGCTCTTTACTTGGACAAGCCTCTTGTCCCCGTGCATCATGGTGTCGCTCATCTCGACCTAGCCATGGCTGCTGGACGATCACATGATCCTCTTGCAGTTCTAGTCTCCGGCGGACATACCGCAATCGCCGTTCACCTGAACAAACGATGGCGAATATACGGTGAAACCGAAGACATTACTCTTGGAAACCTTCTTGATATGTTTGCGAGGGAGTCGAAACTCCCATCCCCTGGAGGGGTCGCTGTTGAGTCAACAGCGAAGGATGGTCGTACCCTACTTCCGTTACCCTATACTGTAAAGGGAAATGACGTCGCATATTCGGGACTGCTGACCGCTGCAATTCGACTTCTAAGCGAAGGTAAGTCTCTGGCAGACATTTGCTTCTCGATCCAAGAGGTCTCCTTCGCGATGCTCGCGGAGGCCGTTGAGCGCAGCTTGGTTCAGACAAGGAAGAAAGAGGTCCTTCTTGCCGGAGGAGTCGCCGCGAACCAGCGTCTTAGAGAGATGATCCGGTTAGTCGCAGCGGATCACGGGGCGACGTTTCACCCTGTTCCGCTCCAGTACTCTGGAGATTGCGGTGCTCAGATCGCTTGCTCTGGAAGACTGGCCTTCGAATCCGGCATTACAGTTCCTGTTCCAGAAAGCTTTGTCAATCCACGATGGCGTCTAGACGAAATTGATGTTCCATGGATTCCTCGACCTTAGACCTCCAACCGCTACACCGAGGCGCCGAGGCGGACCTCTTTCTCTCGCAGTTGCCTCCATGGAAAGTTGTTGTAAAGCGAAGAGTTCGAAAGGGCTACCGTCACGAACAGCTAGATGCAAATATCAGAAAGGAAAGGACCATCAAGGAATCAGCCGCAATCCGAGACGGCAAGGTTGCGGGAGCCAGGCTTCCTAGTATTCTCGGGCTCGATCTCGAACGGTCTACCATCATTATGACGTTCATCGATGGATTGCTCGCCAGAGACATCATTGATACGATGAGTAACGCACGCCGAGCCTCTCTTCTCGAAGAGTTAGGTAGACAGGTCGGCTACCTTCATTCGGCAGGAATTACACACGGCGACCTCACGACATCAAACATCATCGTGCCAGTAGACGAAAAGCCGTTCATGGTAGATTTCGGGATGGCCCGCAAATCAACGGACCGTGAAGACCATGGAAGCGATTTGCACCTACTCCAAAGATCGCTGATTGCTACTCATGCTCTCGACGCTACAAGTTCGCTCAGAAGGGTCGCGAAGGGCTATCGCGAAGTCGTTGGTGAAGAGATGGCGAGATCGAGTCTTCGGAAAGCCGCGGAGATAGCACGGAGAGGCAGATACTTCGCCATCCGATAAACGAACACTCTGGTTCGTGACCCAGAACCGTCACAAGTACCAGGAAGCACGGAGAACTCTTGATCCATTCGGAATAAAGATCCGAATGCTGGCTTCTCCGAAGACCGAGATCCAGAGCACCAACTTGAGTAAGATAGCCAAGTTCGCCGCGGAAGAAGCCGCCAAAAAATACAACCGCACGGTGTTGCTGGAAGACTCGGGTCTCTTCGTCAAAGTCTTGAACGGTTTTCCCGGTCCCTTCTCATCATACGTCCACGACACCATTGGTGTTAGAGGACTCTTGCGCCTGATGGCTCGACAGACTCGACGAGACGCATATTTTCAGGCCTCTCTGGCCGTCGCATCTCCCCGGGATTCGACTCAAGAGTTCTCGGGAAAAGTGGACGGGACGATATCGCACAAGCCTGCTGGAAAGCAGGGCTTTGGATTTGACCCAATATTCATCCCAAGGGGCGCTCGGAAGACATTTGCCCAAGGCGGAACCGAATTCAAGGACAAGTACTCGCACCGAGCCATCGCCTTCAGGAAACTTGCTCTCTGGTACATCCGAACCAAGACCTAAACTTGGATCCAGGCGAGTGCCGAGCGGAGCCCTAAAATAACGCGTTCAGCCGCCTTCCGTGAATATGTTCAGAATAGTGACAGTCGAGGACGTCGTACGGATTCCTCCACAAAAGTTCGGGCAACCCATCGATGAAGTTGCTCGCGAGCAGATCAAGCTCAAGTACGAGAACTATGTGGACGAAGAACTCGGGTACGTCATCCTAGTCACCGATGTTGACGTCGAGACAACCGGTAAGATCCTCCCCGGCGACGGCTCAACCCATCACAAATCAGTCTTCAAACTGCTCACCTTCTTCCCAGAACTCCACGAGGTTGTGGAGGGAGAAATCGTCGAGGTTACCGACTTCGGAGCATTCGTCAGAATAGGCCCAGAAGATGCTCTCCTACATGTGTCACAGATTATGGACGATTTCATTACCTACGATGAGAAGCACGGCGTACTCGCCGGACGCGAGAGTCACCGAAATCTTGGAAAAGGAAACATGGTCAGGGGACGAATAATCGCCGTCAGCTTTCCCAGAGGCGGTTCAGGAGGAAAGATTGGAATCACGCTACGTCAACCGTTTCTAGGCAGAATAGAATGGATCGAAGAGGACCTCAAAGGGAAACCGCCGAAGCTGGAGCGTAAAGCAGCAGCTTGACAGACAAAGCATGCAAGAACTGCCGCATGATCAGCGCTGGTCCCGTGTGCCCAAACTGCAAGTCCACCAACCTAAGTGATGACTGGACGGGCTTCGTTGTTGTGCTCGAACCGGCAAACTCTGAAGTCGCCCATCTCATGCAGATCAAGGTTCCCGGAAAGTTCGCCATCAGAGTTCGATAGAATCCGACAGAACTAGTTGTCCTAGCCGCAACGCGTCTTGTGGAAAAATAGACTAGGTCATTTAGGCCCGTAATCGGTGAAGCTACAGGCCCCGCAAACCCATCTCTGGGTCGGTTGTTTGTGAGACGCCATAACTGAGCCGCACCGTGGACACTTCCGATTCTTCAGCTTCGTCGTCGAGCCGGAAATCTCGTAAAGCTCGCTCCTCATCCGGAGCTTCTTCTGTTTCGGCTTTGCTGCGGCTGGCGCTGGCGCCTTTGGTTGCGCCGGTGGCTTTGGCGGTGCTTGGGACATATCTGCGACGCATCAGCCCCGCGCCATATTTAGTGTTGTTTCCATCGCTGTCGAAACGTTCATAAAAGCCGGGCACCGCCCAGCCTGCTGGCCGATGAGAGTGAGTCTGGATGGCACAAAAATCCGTTTACGTACGATTCCAAGTTCCCAAAGAAGCCGTTGACAAGGCCTATCAACTTCTACAGGTAGCAAAGGACACCGGAAAACTCCGGAAAGGCACAAACGAATCAACCAAGGCAATAGAGCGAGGAATCGCCAAACTAGTAGTTATTGCAGAGGATGTTGAGCCTCCGCAAGTAGTCGCCCATCTACCCATCTTGTGCGAAGAGAGAAAGATCGCATACCTCTACGTTCCCAGCAAGCTTGAGCTAGGCAAATCCGCTGGACTAGACGTTGGATCCGCTGCGATCTCAGTCGTCGAGCCTGGCGACGGTGCGCAATCTCTCAAGGATATCTTGAAGATAGTTGAGAATATCAAGAAGACCGGCGCAGGCAAGTGAGCAAGGGAAAAGACAGGTCCGACGAACCACTCATCCCGGCCGAAGTCACACAAGTCATCGGACGGACCGGGGTTACGGGAGAAGTTATTCAGGTTCGAGTCAGAGTCTTAGAAGGCCGCGATAAAGGACGAATTATCACTAGAAACGTGAAGGGACCTATTCGGCTTAACGACGTTCTCATGCTTCGAGAGACTGAGAGAGAAGCGAAAAAGATCAGGTAGGGCGTAAGCGACGCCAAAGACGTTTAAGTGCAGCTTCTGCGGGAAGAATTTTCCCAACTCCACGGGCATAATGCACGTGAAGAACGACGGCACGATACTCTACTTTTGCTCGCGCCGTTGCAGAGTCAGCACTTTGTCCTTCAAGAGGGATTCTCGTAAGCTGAAGTGGACTGCTTACTACGGGAAGAGAGAGAGAGGACGCTGAGCAGCCACTCCAACAACAAGACATTCGCTTTCCTCAAACCTGAAGCCCTCCAATCGAGGGTTGCCGGTGAAGTTCTGTCGAGGCTGGAGAGGAAAGGATTCGCGATCAAACAGTTACGTCTACACAACATATCGAGAAAGGAAGCAGAGACGCTTTACGCGGTTCACAAGGGAAAACCCTTCTTCCAAGAACTCGTAGATCATGTCACTTCGGGGCCTGTCGTGCTGATGATTCTTGAGGGCTCGAACGCTGTTGACGTGCTGCGTAAGGTCATCGGCGCCACCAATCCGCAGACAGCTGAGCCAGGCACGATAAGAGGCGACCTATCGTTATCGATAACGGCCAATATCATTCATGCATCTGATAGCCTCTGGAACGCGAAGAAAGAATCATCAATATTCTTCCACGACCCGATATAGCCTCAAGGGCTCCTTCGAAGAACAATCAAGGTTTTAATGCAGACATGGGAAAAATGGAGGGCAATGTGGAGCCTTCCCAGATATGGCAATTCGTTCACCCATCGCAGTCGTCCTCGGACACGTGGACCATGGGAAGACCACGCTCCTCGACAAGATTAGAGGCACCTCGGTAGCCGCCCGAGAACCGGGCCAGATCACTCAGTGGATCGGCGCCAGCCTCATTCCCGCTCAAACTATAACGAAGATCTGCGGACCCCTTCTGGCCAGGTTTAACCTCAAGATCGAAGTTCCCGGAATCCTATTCATCGACACTCCAGGTCACGAGACTTTCAGCAATCTGCGCAAGCGAGGGGGATCCGCTGCAGACGTCGCCGTCCTCGTAATCGATCTAACCAAAGGAATCGAGCCCCAAACCGTCGAATCCCTGAACATCCTCAAGGCTCGAAAAACACCTTTTCTGGTATGTTGCAACAAGATCGATGCGGTTCCAGGATGGAAGTCATCCCCTGATGGCTCATTTCTCGCCAATACAGAAAAGCAGAGACCCGAAGTCTTGACGGATTTAGATAATAGAATCTACACGATGATGGGAACTCTGTCCCGATATGGCTTCCGCGCTGATCGATTCGACAGGATCAAAGACTTCTCCAAAACGATCGCCCTCGTACCCTCAAGCGCCAAGACAGGAGAAGGCCTGCCGGAACTGATGGCCATGCTGGTCGGGCTCACCCAGATCTTCATGAAGGGAGAACTAACGACTAGTGCGGGTCCGGCGCAAGGCACCGTTCTAGAGGTGAAAGAGGAACCTGGCCTCGGAGTCACTATTGACGCTATGATCTATGACGGAACGGTCAAGGTAGATGACGAAATAGTACTCGCTGGACGGAACGGGATCCTACGAACACGGGTCCGGGCTCTACTCGTACCGAAGCCCCTTGACGAGATCCGCGATCCCAGGGATAAGTTCAGCCACGTGGAACATGTCGATGCCGCCGCGGGAATCAAGATCGCAGCTCAAGGTCTCGATGACGCGATTGCAGGTTCTCCCATCTACGGAGTAGACAACCCGTCGAAGCGAGTGGATCTAGAGAAGAGGGTGCTTGGCGAGGTCGAGTCGGTGAAGGTTAGTACTGATCGAACTGGAGTTATCGTGAAAGCTGACGCCCTCGGTTCCTTAGAGGCTCTCACAACCTCCCTTTCCATTTCCAAGGTACCCATACGTCTCGCAGATGTAGGCGAAATCTCTAGACGAGATGTCGTGGAGGCTGAGGTCGTTCGAGCGAAAGACCCGTACCTGGCCGCGATTCTCGGGTTCAACGTCAAGTTGTTGCCTGACGCGGAGGAAGAGATCAAAGAAAGAGGAATTCCGGTATTCAGGGGTGACATAATCTATCGCGTTTTGGAAGACTACTCAAGATGGGTTGAGGCTCAGAGAAGTGCGGGCGTCAAGGCGGAGATGGAGCTGCTTATCCGTCCGGGTAAGATGAAGATTCTCAAGGGATTTGTCTTCCGCAGAAACGACCCGGCTATAGTTGGGGTCGAGATCCTCGAGGGAATCGTCAAACCGAAGTATCCGGTGATCAACAGCAGCGGGAAGCGCATTGGCATAGTCCTAAGAGTCCAAGACCAGGGGAAAGACGTAACAGAAGTGGGAAAGGGAAAACAAGTTGCAGTTTCCATCGACAAGCCGATCGTTGGTAGACATATTTTCGAGGGAGACGTTCTCTATGTCGATGTTCCCGTAAAGCATGCGACGACCCTTTCTACAAAGTTCAGAGACCACCTCTCCCCAGGAGAGCTCACGTTACTTGACGAGCTGGCTGGTATCTCGGCAAAAAGTGCCTTGGGAGTGGTGTCATGACTCGAACGACGTTTATTAACGGCCTCAGGGAACTCGCTTCCAACGGAGTCTATTAACAAAACATGGCCAAGTTCCAGCTCATCGTATCGGATCCTGTGAGCAAGACATCGAAAGCCGCTACGATCGAGGGAGCGAAGGCGCAGGCCCTTGTCGGAAAAGCGATCGGGGATGAGGTTGATGGAAAACTTCTCGGGATTGGAAACATGAAGCTCAAGATCACTGGTGGCACTGACAAGGATGGCATTCCGATGCGTTTCGATATTCAGGGAGGGGCCAAGAAGAGAGCGATGCTCTCGGGTGGAGTCGGCTTCAAGCCAAGTGATCGTGGGGAAAGGCGGAGGAAGCTTGTTCGCGGGCGGATCGTCGGAGAAGATACCCTACAGATCAACAGTGTAGTTATCGGAGAGGCAGCTCAGAAGCCGGTGGAGGCTAAGAGTTGAGCGTCGAGATAATCGCCGAACACATCAATCCGCTTCTGGGCCGAAAGGACGCAAAACTAATCGTCCACCATGAAGGTTCTGGGACTCCCGACCGTTTGGCCATTCGAAAGATCGCCTCTGATCACTTCAAGACTCAGCAGGACAAGGTATACGTTCGAAGCGTCCGAACCCGGACCGGTGGATCCTCAGCGGTATGCCAGGTGGAAGTCTATGGCGATTCGAAACTTGCCGACAAGATGGTTCCAGCTTACATAAAGAATAGAAATCTTCCCAAGGAACAGAGAGTCTCGAGGAAGAAGGGAGCAGAAGAAGAGAAGCCTGCCCCTGCAGCCCCCAAGCCTGCGGCACCTAAGCCTGCGGCTCCGGAAAAGAAAGCTGAGCCAGCTAAACCAGCCTCGGCCAAGGAGTCAAAACAAGCGCCTGCTAAAGATTCAAAGCCGGCCCCAGCCGAAACGAAAACACCCGCCAAACCGGAAGCAAAACCCGCTGCAAAGCCTCCGGCAAAACCAGACTCCAAACCGAAAGCCTAGACAACTGCCTCCGCAGAATACAACATCCAGAAATCCCGCATTATCAGCCCCTGATCTTGGAAAGGGGAGGGGCTTTCTAGATTTCCTCTAACCGTTCGGGGATGACCCGTTAGAACCTCTAGATTCGCAATGCCATCCAAGCCTGGATTGTGCCATGAATCGGCCGTCTCGCCCAGAAACTCTGCCAGACAAGAAATCGTTCCTGGGGGAGGGGGGTCTTGCACAGAACACCTCACAACGCAGAAGTGGTGAATGCTCCTCTCCTGTTTTCGTTCTACGCCCTTTTCGCGGCGCTGACAATGCTTACAACGTCTTGCGCTTTGAGTACGTAGTTGTCGGATAGACGCATACCGCTTCGAGCATTGATCCCATAGAGCATTTGTTCGCCTATTTCCGTATGGATTTTCAGAGCAAGTTCTTTGAGAGTTGTCCCGTTCGGAACCAGATACGCGTCTGGGAGAACATTTCCATCGTGGTCGCTGAACTTCTCGGGATTCTCCACGGGGTATACCACGATCATATTGAGGAGGTTGAGAAAGGCGGAGTTGATGCACGCCTGAACTCCAGTTGATCCGATACGTTTCAGGACTTTTTCTCGAATCATTTCAAGGGCAGCCTTCTGCTCAGGACTAACGGCTCCAAGGACCCGAAAGTCCGGGTCTCCTGGCTTGTACTCTATCAACCGTTTTTCCGCGGCCCTCCGCAGTGCCAGCTCTGCCTCCGCGGACACCGGTATTGTCAGCTCGCCCGTCTGTTTCAATCGATTGACATTTCCAGTGGAGGTCGGAAGATCAATCTTGTTAGCCGCGAGCAGCAACGGTTTCGTTTCTTTTCTGATGATATCAACAAGCTTCAGTAGGTCTTCCTTGGTCCACGCGCTCGGTTTTCCCCTGAGGTTTGCTTTCTTGATCCCGTTCTCAGCTTGGCCTTTATTGACCCCAAGCCCGCTGAGACGCTCAGCCACCAAGGACGCTGGGTCCTCTCCAGCCAACTCGGTCTTCTTAGCGGTCTTTTCCCAGTCTTTTCCAACTATACGTAACATCCACATCTTCAGTTCCGTCTCGAGAAAAACCACGTCGTCAACCGGATTGTGGGCGCCAGGTTGAGTGAGTTTGCCCTCGGAGTTCGTTGACCCTGAAGCATCAACGACGTGGATGAGCGCGTCAGCCTTCCTCAGCTCGTCAAGAAACTGGTTTCCAAGCCCTCTACCCTCCGATGCGCCTGGCACCAGTCCTGGGAGATCGATGATGTCTATCGGTATGAATCGTTCCCCATCGATGCATTTCGAGTTCTGGGGATTATCTTCGACTCCAAGCTCTGTGTGGATGCACTGTGTTCGGAGGTAGGAGATTCCGTGGTTTGGTTTGATGGTGGTGAATGGATAGTTCGCTATCGGAACGAGCGTTAGTGTTGCGGCGCTGAAGAATGTGCTTTTTCCCGCGTTGGGCTTGCCGACGATCCCGACCTGCACACTAGACCACGAGTCATGAAGGGTGAGAGATACCTGTTATTCTCAGGCCGGCGTTCTTTACCTTGTACCTGATATTCAGCGATACCAAGAGCGCGGTTATTTGCTCAATGGTCCGCGAATTTTCAAGCGGGCCCGCATCGATCCCACGCGCCCCCGCGATGCTCTTGACAAGATCAAGAGTAATCCTCTTCGCGTTATCATCATTCGAACATACAAGAACATCGCACTCAACTTGCTTAGTGGGATCCTTGAGGAGTTCTGCGCTCACATTGTTGAACGCAGTCGCAACGCCAACAGTTTTCGGTACAACCGATGCGGCAAGTTCTCCAGCTGACCCTGCCCAGACCCCGACAGTTCTAGTCGCCCGTCCGCCGACCGAGGTCTCAAGGGGCACTGACACGTTCACCAAGACTTGGCCAGGCTTGAAATTGGGCTTGACTGTCTTTAGAGTCTCGAGTAAGGCTGTGAAAGGCACCGTTAACACGACCACATCTGCTTGTGAGACAGCATTCTCGTTGGTCAAACCTGACACGCGAACCGGACGCCCAGCTGTATGAGCAATAGTCTTCGCAGCCTCTACCGCTCTATCCAGGCTTCTAGAACCTACGATTACTTGGTGTCCTGCCATCGCCCATCGAAGAGCGAGACCGAACCCCTCTTCACCTGCTCCGCCTAGTACTGCTATTTTGTGATTTTCCGTTTGGCTCCACTCTTACCTGAACCGTGAGGGAGAGGCTTGATGAGTCCCTTTCGCATGAGCAGTTCCGTCGACTTCCGCGCATGACCTATGATCGTCTTCGCCCTCTCGTAGAGTTCTCTCCGGGTTGCCTTTACTCTTGCCAGGCCCTGTCTGACCGCCTCAGCTCCAACGGCAGCCGCCTCCCGCGGGAATACCTCCCAGTCGCTCATACTCGGGAGAATCCTCTTTTCATCAATACCCTTCTCCTCCGCAATCTTAGCTAGCTCGTTTGCCGCGGCGATGCACATTTCGTCGCTAATCGCCTTGGCTCTAACGTCGAGAGTTCCTCTGAAGATCCCGGGGAACCCGAGAGAGTTGTTGACTTGGTTCGGAAAGTCCGATCGACCTGTGGCGACAATCTTTGCGCCCGCGTCCTTGGCCTCCCAGGGCCAAAGCTCGGGAATCGGATTGGCACACGCGAAGATAATCGAGTCATCCGCCATGGTCGATATGAGTCCTTTTGGAACGACGCCTGGTCCCGGTGTCGACATTGCAATCAGGACATCTGCTCCCTTCACCGCTTCCTTCAGCCCACCTGTACGTCCTTCCGAGTTTGTCCTCAAGCAAATCTCCCATTTCGCGTGATACTCCTCCTCCAGTTCTGTGCGCTGGCGGTTGAGGATTCCTTCCCTGTCCACCATGGTGATGTTTCCAGGCGTCACTCCTGCCTCCATTATGATCCGTGCAACTGCAATGTTCGCCGCTCCCGCCCCAAGCATGCAGACCGACGCGTTTCCGATTTTCTTCCCAACAACCTTTAGCGCGTTGATGAGACCTGCGCAGACAACCGTTCCCGTTCCCTGTTGATCGTCATGCCAGACGGGAATCCGAAGATCCACTCTCAAGGCATCAAGGATGTCAAAACACTTCGGCTGTGAAATGTCTTCAAGATTTACCCCGCCGAACGACGGCTGCAACCACCTGACAGCATTCTCGATCTCGTCGGGCTTCCTCGTCCCGAGACAAATAGGGTATGCATCAACTCCGCCTAGATACTTGAACAGCAGACTCTTTCCCTCCATCACAGGAAGTCCCGCCTCCGGCCCGATATCTCCCAGCCCGAGAACCCGCGTGCCGTCCGTAACTATCGCGATATTGTTCCACTTGTTAGTATAGTCATAGACCCGCTCTGGATTTTTCTGAATCTCCTTGCAAGGATCCGCAACACCTGGAGTATACCAGATCGCGAAATCATCATACGAGTCGACTGGAACCTTCGACACAATCTCGATCTTTCCCTGATAGAAAGGGTGATACTTCATTGCAAGCCGAGCGGGAGCGTAAGCTCGTTTCAGCAACGCTGTATCTTGAGCCAACCCCGAGCAATCACTTCTTGAGAAAAACCCGTTCGCAACCTAGCCTTACTTAACGCTGTTGAAAGCCAAAGTTCCCAGTAACCCTTATCAGGGATTCACCAGTCGAAGCGTCAGCGGATAGGAATTGTCGTATTCCCACCTAGCAAACCAATGGAGAGAGAAAAACCCCGAGCTGAAGGAATGGCTGCGGCTCTCCGTCGTTGGTTGGAGAAAGGAACCCGTCGTCAAACGGATTCCATACCCGACAAGGCTAGATCGCGCACGAAGCCTCGGGTACAAAGCAAAACAAGGGATCATACTCGTCAGAGTGCGAGTAAGAAGAGGCGGCGCTAGGAAACCGCGTCCAGTTTCGGGAAGGCGACAGAAAGCTATGGGAGTGTCGAAATTCACCAGGAGCATCTCTCTACAGAGAATAGCGGAGAAACGTGCAAACCGAAAATATGTCAATCTGACCCTCCTCGACTCCTACTACCTGTACTCGGACGGTATTCACCACTGGTACGAGGTGATTCTTGCGGACAAGAGTCATCCCGCGCTAGCGGAATGGTCAAGAGAGAAACCCCATCGAGCGCCATCACCGCAAACGGTTGCGGTTGAGAAAATCCCCGAAACCCGATAAACCGGCACGCCCACCTGGCCACTGTCTACGCAAGGCATGCAGATGACACCGGACCCGCTGACCAAAATAGTCAAGATGGGTCGAAAAGTAGATCCCATAATCTTCGAGACGTTAGCCCATGCTTCTTCTTCCAGGTTTCGATCCCCTGTAGCTTACCACTTCAGAACCGGCGGCAAGAGGATGCGAGCAACACTTGTCCTTCTCGCATGCGCCGCCTGCGGCGGCCGAACCCAAGACGCAATGAATCCCGCAGCCCTAGTCGAGATGATTCACAACTATTCACTAGTAATGGACGATCTGATTGACCGGGGACTTGTGAGGAGAGGGAAACCAACCGTGAGAGTCCAATATGGAGACTCAATTGCCCTATTGATCGCGATGCTGTACCGCGAAGCCCTAGACGATCTAATCGGGAAATGTATCTCTCCGAACAAGATAAGGCTGGTCGCAGTCAAGTCGATGAAGGACATCATTGAAGGTGAGAGATTAGACCTCCTGCTCGAGCAGGCTGGAAGGGAGGATTCTTACCTGAAAAGCCAGCGCATTCTTAACCCGAGCTTCTCAATCTACGTGGAAATGATAGGAAAGAAGACCGCGGCCCTGTTCAAGGCTGCCTCCCAAATAGGAGCATATTCGGCACGAACGAAATTCACGATCGTAAAGTCGTTAGGAGAATTCGGATGGAAGGCGGGACTTGCGTTTCAGATAATGGATGACGTGCTGGACATATGTGGACAAGAAACAGGGAAACAGATTGGCAAAGACATTCTTGAACACAAGCTTGGAAACGCGGTAATCTTGACAGCCCTCAAATATCTACCCCAAAACAAGAAATCCGAGGTTCTCGCAGCCCTAAGGTCGGAACAGGTGTCGCAAGCCATGGTGATGCGGACGAGACGACTGGTTATGGAGACCCCCGCTGAGAAGGATTGTAGAGAAATTGCGGAAAAGTACCTCAACGAAGCTAAGGCTCATCTTTCGGTTCTATCAAAATCTGTATATCGAGACGGGTTGGCTACGCTTTCCGACGCGATTGTCTCAAGGACCTTCTAGAGCTCGTCCAAGGGACGAATCTGGTCCCGGTGATCCTGTTCCCTTCAAGGATCTTTCTAAGCGCGTTCTTTTCCTTCAAGTTGAAAATGTAACACTCGCAACCATTCTTCGCCAGTTGAAGAGCCTGTCTGACTTTCTCCCCCATACCACCGGTAGCATCGCCAGAAGGGCCTCGTGATGCCCTCAATACCGAGCGGAAGTTCCCAGGAGTGACCTCGGCGATGAGAGTAGCACCCGGAAACGTCTTCGGATTCCGGGAGTATACCCCATCGACATCGGACCCCAGTAATACTCGGGAAGCTCCCAGTCTAAGTCCAACCAGAGAAGCGATACGATCTCCAGAGAGCACCCCGATACCTTGCGACTCGTCAAATACCAAGTCCCCATGAAGCAACGGGGCAAGCCGGGACTGCAACGCCTTTCGTATAGGGTCCAACATGATTCTCTTCACCTTCCCATTGTCGAAGGTCACGAAGCTCATCGGATGAAACGGAACCGGGAGTTTACCTCGCAACAGCAGGGATGCGCAAATGATCCTCGTGAGCTGCCCCAGATAGAATTCAGTCTCCGAAATGAAACGGAGTTGAGATCGATTGCGGAGGCCTTTTCCCAAGCCAGATTCGGCGACAAACGGGTGAGCGTATGACCCACCGCCATGAATTAGGATCAAGGGAAGATCGTAGCCTCTTAGTTGATCAGCCACGCTCTGAATCGTGGGGATATCAGGAGTGCATTCTCTAGCCTTGTCGGTAATAGCCGAACCTCCAAGCTTCAGAATGGTAAGCTGCTGCATTAACTGAATTCCGAGCAAAGCTTGCTTTTAGCCGCTTCGGGGTGACTTTGACGATGATTCGAAGGTAACACCCGACTTATGATTAGCACTAGTGCTGATTTGACCCGGAAGTCATTGTTGAACATCAACGATTCCCCGAATGGCACACTCCTGCTCGAAGTCATCGAGGAACGGATAATAAGTTCACTGGGCGACAAGCCAAATAGTTCAATCAGCGAAATCGCAAAAGATCTCAAAGTCAATAGGTCAACAGCGTCGAAATACCTGCATGTTCTCCGCGCAAAAAAGAAAGTCGCATTTCGACAAGTAGGGCCAGTCAAGCTCTGGTCGTTGGAGGTGCAATAATGGAAGTCAGAAGGGCAGTCGCCCCAAGTATCCAAGAATCAGACGATCGAGTACCCACTGGGATTCCCAGTCTAGACAAGATAATCGAAGGCGGGCTCCGACGAGGCGACTGCATTATCGTTGCCGGCCAGCCCGGAACCGGCAAGACAACCCTCGGACTACAATTCCTTTACCATGGCGCAACCCGATGCGGAGAAAACGGGGTCTACGCATCTGTCATAGAGAGCGGGGAAAAACTGAAACGTAACGGTTTGAGGTTCGGATGGGACCTCAACCGACTCGAAACAGAAAACAAGCTACGCCTAGTCTCTCTCCAATCCACCATGAAAGCCGGCGTTAGCACGGCACTTGAAACGGTTCTGGAAGCCTTGCACAGCACGAACGCCAAGAGGCTCGTATTCGATTCACTCTCAGCACTAATGACTGCCTTCGAGAGCAATGCCGAGGCCAGAAGCTTTCTCCATATCATGGTGAAATTCTTAGAGGCTGCAAACTGTACAACGCTGATGATAAGCGAGATCCCTTGGGGAAAGCAACAACTTGGCACCAACTTCGAAGAATTTCTGGGAGACGGCCTTGTGATATTGGACGCGAGTTTCGACAATTCGAGGGTCCGCCGAAGGGTCTACATTCCAAAGATGCGAGGAACTGAGCACAGATTAGAAGGATATGACTACTACATAACAAGAGACGGCTTCTCCCTGGCACCGACGCCCATTCCCCCCGACAAAATACGATGATCCAAGAATAAGCAAACCAATGCTTCAGCCTTTTTTGTCGCCTCTCAAGGACGGTTGCGGACAATCAAATGCCCCCGCTTAGGAGCGATCTCCTTGAGAAGCTCATCGGGTCGGAAACCAAAGCCGAGCTCCTGATGTATTTCCACGACAACCCCGACACAACAGATTCAGTAGAGGGAATCGCCGCAAAGATCCGGCGAAACCCAAAGGAAATCGAGCGCGACGTGTCAGATCTCGTTGAGCTAGGCTTGCTTCAGGAGGTGCGAGTCATCTCATTCAGCAAAGACCGAGATCAAGAGTTACAGAGAGAGATCTCGCAACGACTTGTGTCTGCCGGCTCGTTCGAGGAGCAATCAACCTCCTCGAATAGAGACCTGACAGGAGTCGGGATGATTGACTCGCTCTTACCCGATGGTTATCCCTCGTCATCGGTCGTACTTGTCATGGGGGATCCTGCAACAGGGAAAACAACCCTTCTGATCCAGCTTGTCGCCGAGGCTTTGAGAAAAGGCAGAAACGTCGTCTACGCGGCCTTAGACGATTTTCCAGACAGCATCAGAGAGTCCATGAAACTAATGGGGGCTAATCCGAGAGACTATGAAGTTGAAGGAAGGAGAAAACTAGTCTTCATAGACTGTTACTCGTTCCTCGTGGGCGTAAAAAGCCAGGAACAATATAGCGAAGATCCTCAACGCCTGTCTGACCTCAGTATCGTCGTGACAAAAGCCCTATCCGAAGCTCGCGACTCTGGCAACGTCCTGCTTGCGATGGACTCACTAACGACTCTCATCCAAAGAAGCGGAGTAAGGCCCTCATTCGATTTCTTACATACCTTGATTGCAAAGATAAGGAGCAATCGAGCTAGCTGTGTAACATCACTTTCGAGGAAGGCATTTCATCCAGCCATAATCGCCGCGATACAAGACAAGGTTGATGGTGTGATTGAGATGAAGGTGGAAGACACAAAGGATGGATTGGCACGTTTCATTAGGGTTTCGAAGATGAAGGGCGCCCAACACATAACCACATGGACTCCTTACAATCGAGACCCCTCGATGGGTCTGATTATCCCCTATGAAGAGTCTAACGTGAAGAAATCAGTTTAGTTCTGTCACAGAACGCTTTCGCGTGGAAAGACTTCGATTCCCGTATCAGTAATCCTGTACGGCCTCGGTTGGTTGTCTAACGGGGTTTTGCGCATTTTCTCCACCTGAATCACCCGTAGTAGCGACTTACCGACTTGCAATTGCTGGAGAAGTATGACTCCGTGAGCGAGATACTCTTCGTAATCGAGGCTTCTTTCGAAACCCGGCCTTCGAAGTTCAGTTGTAATCAAGCACGTCGCGCCAGTGTCTGCTAGCGCCTCCATAAGCTCAACCAAGGCGTTCCGTTGGGCCGCCACTCCTTCGTATTGAAAAACCAATGTTGTCACGGGGTCGACAACTATTCTCTTAGCCCCGATCTCCCGAACGCTCGTCTTGATCATCTCAATCAACGTTGCCATAGAGAACTCCTTTCGGCCGACGGTTAATTTTCCAACCTTAATCTCGGCAGGAAGATATCTGATTGGCGAAGCTTCGAGAAAAATTAGTTTCTTGTTATTCTCAAGATCCTGAAAGTCCCAACCGAAGTCAAGCATTTCCTCGAAGACGTGTTGTTTGTTTTCGTCGAGGCTGACATAGACACCGGTTTCCTCGTAGTCCAAGATCCCATTGACGAGATACTGAGAGGACAGTATCGTCTTGCCCGTCCCGGGTCCTCCTGAGAGGAGAATGGTTCTGTTCTTAGGCAATCCACCTGTGAGCAACTTATCGAGGCCTGGAATCCCAGTGGGAGTTCTAGAACTAGCGTTCGGATTGCCCGAGGAGTCACCCAATAGTGTTCAAAAACGGTGGAGACAACTCGCAACCATATTCGTTCTGATACGTCTAGTGTCTCGAACAAGATACAACTCCCGAATATCCATCGACAGGCGTCTCGCCTGCGAATAGCCAGAGGCACCTAGGAGGGGTAGAGTCAATAGGAATGACATCCAAGGATAGGCTTACCCTATACCAGGATCAAGGTGTCCAGCTACTCCTAGGCAGATTTGTAAAAGGGGAAATCGTCGAACTCGTGCCCAGCTTTGATCTCAGCCAAACAGCTAGATATCCTGAAGTGGAGGAAGTCGTCGATGGTGATACGACCGCTGCGAAGCAGCTGGTTGAGAAACTTTGGGACGTTGGAATATTCAAACGCAAGTTCCATGAAAAAATCTTGGTTTGTCCGAGTTGTTTGTCTGCAAATGTCAGCAATGATTATGTCTGCCCCAATTGCAATTCAATTGACATAGAACGCAAGACTCTTCTAGAACACACAGCTTGCGGGACAATAGACAGCGTAGACAACTTTCTGGTCGCAGGCAGCCTTTATTGTCCCAAATGCAATAAGGAGCTGATCGAAGCCGGGGTGGATTATCAGAAGCTCGGTGCCTGGTTTCAATGCTCTCAGTGTGGAAAGAGGTCGGATTTGCCAAGCCCGATTCACAGATGCAGAAGTTGCGGACACATCTTCACTATCAAAGACACGGGGTTTGTGAACGTCTATAGTTACCGTATTAGTTCTGATTCAGAAGAAGAATTCAAGCGGACCTTTCTGGTAATGAAGCCCATCGGTGCAACGCTTGAGGATTTCCAATACAAAGTCGAGATGCCCGGACAGGTCGCGGGCCATTCCGGTGCCCTCCACAGATTTGACGCAGTCGCCTCAAAGGGCTCATCGGAGCTGGTTGTTCTCGACGTGATCGCCAGTGAACGGGAGATCGAAGAGACCCCCATTGCATCGCTCTACGCCAAAGTGTTTGACGTAAGTCCTACTCAAACAATCCTTGTGGCGATTCCAGGGCTAACGGAGAAGGCGAGGAAGCTGGCGTCTCTGTACAGAATCTCTGTCATCGAAGCAAGTGACTCGCAGCAGGCAGCGGACCTCCTAAAGGGGCATTTTGGCTGGACAGGCCTTTCGGGAAATGAAGAATCGATAGATGACTTGCAATTGTAACCTTGTCACTACTAGCAAAGGTTACACCAATCTCAAGGTGAACAGCCACTTTGCGGTGGCTAAGTTGACTCCTCGTGCCATTGAAGGTCAAACCTGTCAAGCTTAGAGACAGCCTTTACTTGCTAATCCCCGTGGATATAGCAAGGTTGCTAGGAGTCGCGGCGTCGTCTCATTTTCAACTGAGTTTGAACGAGAATCAAGAGTCTGTCAAGCTCGTCTATGAAATGAGGAAAGACGAACCGCCAAAGGAAGTCATTACGAAAGACGAGTGAGGCGGTGAAAATTAGTTCATCAGATCTTGGACCTGCTAGCGCTCGGCGCTTCTGGCATGGCCTTGCTCTTCACAATTCGAGCCAAGAAAACCTATTTTCTGGACTCGGTTTTCTTCATCATCGCGGCAAACATTGGTTTCATCCTGTTTCTCTCTGATACTACGTTCTCAGATCTCATTAACAGGCCTCCCAACCCATACCTCGACACCATTTTCATAGCGTTGACGGCAATTTCGATCGGTTTCGCAAGTTACCTTTTGAAGGAAAGCGGGGGAAAGGGAGGATTCACGGAGTTTACGACGTTCCTCAAGATGCTTCCGAGAGCATTACTCGCGTTCCTTCTCATCTCAATAGTCTGGGCAACGGCAACTCTAATTTGGCGGCCGTTTACCGTGAACAACTTGATCACCAACGGGGAGTCCATCTACTATTTTTCCTATGACGGCTGGTACATACTAGTCAGCTCTTTGTTGTTGGCTTCGTTCATAGCACTTCCCGTCTTGGCCTTTTACAGGCAGTCGAGACGAGTACAAGATCCGAAAGCCTCGAGCTCGATCAGACTCATTAGCATCTGCTGGGCTTGTTTCGGTCTCATCACTTTCTTTCAGCAAGCATTTGCCGGAGCCTTCGCCAGTTTGGTCAAGAGTTTCAGTATCGTAGCAGACGGGGCCCTATTCGTCCTCGTGTCCTTTGCTCTTAGGGAGCCCACCATCCTGAGCAGAATTGTCACCGGTGGCGAGATGATCTTCCAAGCTGTAAGTTCGAGTACGGAAGAGGACACGGTGGTGTTGTACAACTCGGAATCTGACAGGAAGAGGCTCGTTGAAAGGTTCGTAGAAGATGGACTAGCAACTGGACAAGAGTTGGTCTTTTACGCAATAAAGTCAGAAGTCCCTTTTTACAGAGCAATTGTGAAGGGAACTACGCCTGATCATTCGCGACAAAAGAGTCCACAGATGATGATTCAATCCATTGATTTCGGAAGCGGCGAAGCACCAACTGATCTCGCCGTTCCTCCCGGATTTCACCGGACCAAGAGAGAACTGGTTGACCTTGGGGAATTGAGCTTGGACCAATGCAACATGATAATATCCAAGGTCAGGTCGCTCGACAGTCTTCCCGGTCCTCGGCGAAGACCGCGGATATGGGCTCTCAATGTCGAGGAGGCACAATCTGGTACACTTCAGGCCTTGCGTGAAGCGAACCCTAAGGCTCGAGTCCGCGACCTCGCACTTCAACAAGACAGTTTTTCGAAACTGCTCAATACAAGGCATCAAGCTCTTTCAAAAAGTAGAATCCTGCTAGAATACGATCCTACGAGCAACTATGAAGATGCAGTGCAGAAATTTGCCCGAGAATTCCAAGCGAACGTCGAGCCAATTGCAATATTCACTAGCATGGGAAGTCCAACGTTTCGACAGTTTAGAGGGCAACATAACTTGCGATTGTTCACATTCAGTGCAAAAACGTCAACTCCTTCCAAGGTTTCTGAAGAACATGTTCTGCTGCCTGAGAGGGACACCTCCTTGCTCCTTGATGCAGTCGATAAGCTGCTACAGGCAAACCATGGCCGTTTGGTCGGAATGGTTTTCGACGTATTCACTGACTTGATCCTCTTTCAGGGATTCGAAAAGGGCTATGGCGTCTTGTCATCTGTTGTTGAGATGTCCGAGTCAGAATCCGCTTCAACACTTGTGTTGATTAACTTCACGGCTCTCGATGAGAGGTCTCTGAACGGAATAAGAGGTCTTTTCAGATCACAAGCCAAGTACGACTTGGGTGGATTTAGAATGGTTCGCTCGGAGAGTACAGGATTTTCAAGCTTTGAAAACAAAAAACCAACTTTCGAAGACGAGAGTCATGGTTCGGTGGGAAGGTTGTCAAATTGAGCAGACCCCAGTCTTTCAGTCAGGTACTTCTTGACTGTGTAGACGAGGGTCTGGCCGTTCTCGGAAATGAGCCTAGGCAGGCCGTCTACCAGTACCTTGCCACAATTCATTCGCTCGACCGGGAGCAGATTCCTGACAAAGTCGATGAGTTCGCAAATGGGCTGAGAAAGGCGCTGGGTGGCGCATCAAGAGTGATCGAGAGACTCATCCTAAAGAAACTGTTTCAGAGGATAGGATCTACGTTCCGTGAGACGGCGGAACTGGAGTTCGCAGATTATGTGCGGGACGCTAAGCGCAGGTTTGATATGACAGCAACGAAACATGGTGATCCTTTAGAGGGCCTTCGGTCAAAGAAGGGTCAGGTTACCGGTTAGAGAGTCGAGCAGAACGGCGGGAGCCGGGCCGAGCCCCAGGCAGGTAATTGTTCCTGGTGGGACTTGTGTTAGTCCCCTATCCCTGACCAAGTGGACTGGAATCCCTTTGGATCTACCCTTTCTCTCTAGCTCTAGAACACTGTCGAGGTCGGGGACTTTCAATGCGACCTTCATTTGCCCTTCATCCATCCACGACTTCCACCAATCATGCAGATGGGTGCGTGCCTCTTCCGCAGCGGATACCGCAGCGTGTGCACACTGGACGGCCGCCTTTCCTCGTCCCATTTCCAGATCCAATCTTACAATGAGTACCTGTTTGAAACGAAAACTCTCTGACATGATTGGCAACATAGGAGTGATGGTATTTTAACGCGAAATGCGGGAACTCTAAAGCAGACTCGAATGGGTTCGCCGGTGCAGGCCTTTTCAGCTACGATCTCCACGATTATTCACGCAACCGAGGACCCAGCCAAAGTTGCGCAAGCTATACGAAGCCTATTACCCACCGAGACACCTGTAGACGAAAAGGTCAACAAGGCCAAGGGTCATCATGGCAATGAAATCGTGACCATGGTATTCACGATAAGAAAGCCGAAGTTCGTGGGAGATTTTCTCCGAAGCATTTGGAACGGTCTATCCCTGTTAGATAGAACTGGGGTGTTCTCGAGCTTGAGTTCAAGAGTTGATCATTCAGGCACTCTATTCCTCCGTATTGACAAGCAAGAGGCGCTAGGGGGGAAAGTTCGACTTCAAGACACAGACCCGATCAAAATCGCAATCTCGTTCAGAACAATGTCGCCGAAGGGTTATGGGTTCGTAGACAATATTCGAAGAAAGCTAGAAGAAATTCAAGACTAGAAATTGCTCTTGCATCGAGACCCACAGCCTATTATTCCGGCCCTCAAGAATTGAGGTTGGGGAATGACGAAGCCAGTCCCAGCTTGACCAAAAGGATGATGTCCTCAGCGACGGGCCGACCCCAAAACGTAATGCAACTTCGAGACAAGGCCTCGGGAAAGGTTTTAGTACGCAGTCGCCCGGTTCACCGCAATTTCAGTTAGGTGCAATAGTTTGTCCATGTTTGCAGTTCCCGGAGCTTACGACCGGGCAATAACCGTGTTCTCTCCGGATGGGAGACTGTTTCAAGTCGAGTACGCGAGCGAGACAGTGAAGCGAGGCGCAACGGTCCTAGGCATCGCATCACCTGAAGGAGTTGTTCTCGCCGCCGAAGAGCGAGCGGGTTCGAAGCTGCAGGATCTTTCCTTCATGTGGAAGATATTCCAGATTGATGATCATGTAGGAACCGCTGTCGCTGGTTTGAGTTGCGATGCTCACATTCTCGTCGACCAGGCGAGGATTTACGCGCAGAGTAACAGGCTGATGTATGACGAGCCGATTGACATTGAGATACTGACCAGGCGCATAGGCGAAATAAAGCAACTTTACACCCAGCACGCAGGAGTACGGCCGTTCGGGATTTCGATGCTCTTTGGAGGGGTTGACAAGAAGGGTAGCAGGTTATTCTGGACTGACCCAAGCGGCGCCTTCTTCGCCTATAGGGCTTGGGCAATCGGCGCGGGTGGCGATGCGGCTAATGAAATACTTGAAGCTGAGTATCGAGACAACCTGACCATGGATGAGGCTCTATTGCTGGGAATGAAGTGCATGACAAAGGTCTTGGAGGGGAAGGCTGAACCTCAGAAGATACGGGTCGCGATTATCCCGAGGGAGACGGGTAAATTCCAGAAACTCCCCGTTGAAGAGGTCGACAAGTATCTCCGAAAGCTGGATGCTGGTAAAAAGGCACCGGCTGGAAAATGAGTGACAAGTTCACAACGGCACGCCTCTCCAAAGGCCAGGACCGTTTTGAGATCTTAGTAAAACCTGAACCCGCTCTCGACTACAAGCTCGGAAAGCCCATCCCCATTTCTCAAGTACTAATGATCGAGGAAGTGTACTCGGACTCAGGCAAAGGAACGAGGGCGTCAGAAGAGAAATTGCAGAAACACTTCGGTACCATTGACCCGGTCAAAGTGGCGGAAGAAATCATGAAGTCTGGTGAGCTTCAACTCACCACAGACCAGCGTCGCCAGTTGATTGACGAGAAGAGACGCCAAATAATATCGATAATTTCACGGAATGCAATCGACCCTCGTAGTGGAGCACCCCATCCCCCTCTTAGGATCGAGCAGGCTCTAGAACAGATCAGGATCTCGATTGATCCCTACAAGAGCGCCGAAGAACAGGCAAAACAGGTCATAGAAGATCTTAGGCCGGTACTTCCCATCAAGTTGGAGCAGATGCGGATAGCCGTGAAGGTTTTTCCGGAGCACGCCGCAAGGGCTTACAACGCGTTCAAGAGCTTCGGCACGGTTACCCGTGAAGAATGGCAGACGGACGGCGCTCTAGTAGCAGTTATAGAGATGCCTGCAGGCATGTATGGCTCGTTCACGGATAGAGTCAGCAAGATGACACAGGGAACTATTCAGATGAAGGTCCTGAACTAGAGGAAAACATGATGGTAATTGTAGCAGAACCGAAGCAAGTGGTGGCACCCGGTGAACTCCTTGCCGAAGGAGACCATGTGCTCGGCGACAACTCGTTCAAGGTTGGAACTCGGATATTTTCGGCCTGCATAGGAATATTCGAGGTCGATGGCACCAGAGTCACCGTTGTCCCTCTCAAGGGCGGGTATTTTCCGCGGGTTGGAGACCTCGTCGGCGGCAGAATCGTGGATGTCGGGCTGTCAGGTTGGACCGTGGACATACGCGCTCCGTACGAGGCCATGCTTCCTGCATCCGAGACTCCAGGTCCGAGAGGACCTCGGCGAAGAGATCTTTCCGAGTCATTCGATGTCGGAGATATGGTGCTGTCTCAGGTGCTCGCGTTCGATAGGACGCGAGACCCTCTTCTCACGGTGAAGGGTCCTGGGCTGGGCAAGATCTCCAACGGGCGGGCGGTGGAGATATCCGCTGCTAAGATACCTCGTCTGATAGGGAGGAAAGGCTCGATGATCAGTATGCTGAAGAGGGAGACAGGTTGCCAGATAACGGTGGGACAAAACGGCGTGGTTATGGTCTGGGGCAAGTCTCCCGAGAACGAAAGGGTCGCAGTAGAAGCCATATACATGGTCGAACGTGAGGCCCATACAAGAGGATTAACAGACAGGATAAGGGAAATGATCGCAAAATCAAACGTGGTAGGAGAAGTTGCCAGAACCCAAACAGCCTGAAAAACTGATCGACGACAAAGGCATCAGGATAGACGGTCGTCGTCTTGATCAGCTACGGCCCATAAAACTCGAAGTAGGAATACTAGACAAGGCCGATGGTTCCGCCTACATTGAACAGGGAAAGAACAAGATTCTTGTCGGAGTCTACGGGCCAAGAGAGGCACACCCGAAACATATTGCACTTCCAGATCGTGCCGTTTTGAGATGCCGATACCGCATGGCCCCGTTCTCCGTGGATGAACGAAAGAATCCTGCGCCCTCAAGAAGAGAGATGGAGCTGTCTAAGGTAATTCGAGAATCACTTGAGTCCGTGGTTCTGACAGATCTCTACCCTAGAACAACCATCGACGTCTTCATCGAAGTCCTACAGTCCGACGGTGGGTCTCGTTGCGCCGGAATTACCGCAGCATCGTTGGCATTAGCCGATGCGGGAATACCGATGAGAGAGCTGGTCGCTGCATGTGCCGTCGGCAAGATTCAGGGACATATGGCACTGGACCTATCCGATGCTGAAGACAAGTACGGTGAAGCAGACCTTCCCGTAGCATGGGTACCTAACGCAAATCTAGTCACCCTCCTCCAAATGGATGGAATACTCACACCCAACGAGTTCGAAAAAGGACTCACGATGGCGCTAGACGCATGCAAGACCATACATGGCATGCAACAAGAGGCATTGAAGAAGAAATATCTAGTTATCAAGGAAGTCGCTGAGGAAAGGGAAGAAACCGAGGTAGTAGCCTAGTGTCATTCACTCCCCAACTTCCACCTGTCGCGAAGCTTGAACAAAAAACCGTCGCCGATCTTGTCGCAAACGGAAAGAGAATAGACGAACGAACCGCTGACAGCTACAGGCCATTACACATACAAGTGGGCCTGATAGAGAAAGCCAACGGCTCAGCGCAAGTACACCTCGGCAAGTCAAAAGTTCTCGTCGGGGTCAAGGTAGAAACCGGAACACCATTCCCGGACACACCGGACGAAGGAGTGCTCACGGTGAACGCCGAGCTAGGTCCGCTAGCATCTCCACTCTTCGAAACAGGACCGCCGAGTGAACAGGCCATCGAACTAGCACGCGTAATCGACAGGGGCATCAGAGAGTCGAAGGCCGTGGACATGAAATCGCTCGTCCTACTCAAAGGCAAAAAGGTCCAGGTAGTCTTCGTTGACATCTACATTCTGGATCACGACGGCAACCTAATAGACGCAGCATCCATAGGGGCTTTGGCGGCCCTTGCGAGCGCCAAACTGTTGAAGGCAGAGCTCAAGGGCGACGAGGTCGTATACAAGCCTGGGCTTCATCCGCTGCCGCTCAACAACCATCCTGTAGCAGTCACGTTCGCCAAGGTTGGCAAGACAATCGTTGTAGATCCCGTACTCGAGGAAGAGCAAGTCATGAACGCGAGGCTGACAGTCACCATCGAGAAGAACGGCAACATTTGCGCCATGCAAAAAGGAGGCCTATCAGGCTTCACCCAAGACGAACTGAAAACGATGGTGCACTTGGCTGTACAGAAGTCGTCTGAGAATCGGGCGAAGATATTGGCAGCTGCGAAGGGCTAATGGGGAAAAAGATAGGGCTCGCAGGGGGCTTCAGCGCCCGGTACGGAACAGTCACCCGTCGACAGTACGTAGAGATAGTTACTGGACTTAGAGGCAAGCACGAATGTCCGAGATGCATGTTTAGGACCGTCAAGAGATGGAGCGTTGGCGTTTGGCACTGCAGAAAATGCGGATACAAGTTCGCCGGAGGAGCATACACGCCACGTACAAAGCTCGGCGAGATCGCCGCAAGAGCCACCAGAGGTCTCATGAGTCCGTCGACATTGTCAACAGAGCTCGACAGCCTCCGCGCAGGCGCCAAAGTGGCAGTCACCGTCGTACCTCAGATCAAAAAGACGCGGGCCAGAAGAAAGAAGGTAGTGGCACCTGAGGCCGAAAAGAAATCCGAGGAGGCCCCGATTGAGGACCCCCAGCCAGCCTCAATTGCAGATGCTGAGGCCTCGGATCAGCACGTCGAGAATGCCTAAAGAATCAGAACTCCTACTATCCATAGATTTTTCCTCACCAAAAATTGCACGAACGATTTTCTCTTCGGTGACACCTGAGACTCAACAGACTCCAGGGTATAGATCCTTCACCAAACTAGAGGCTAACGGGCGTGCGCTAACAATGCGTATTCAGGCGCAAGATCTGGTTGCCTTGCGAGCCGCGTCCAATTCCTTCCTGCGTTTCATCGTGGCTTGTTTTAGGGCGATCGAAGTTGTTGCACCCTTTTATAGGACGCGCCAAGTTCCCGATCGCCCGGCGCGCAAACTTGAGCGAAGAAGTTGAACTTCCACCCCAGCTGCAGGAGCAACTTGCCAGACTGCAGCAGCTTCAGCAGACACTACAGGCAGTAACCTCACAGAAGCAACAGCTTGAGATAGAGCTCTCGGAGACGGATAGGGCGCTTGCCGAGCTCGACAAGATCAGTGATCAGACCTCCGTTTACAAGAGCGTTGGCAGCCTCCTATTGAAGTCCGAGAGACAGACTGTTCTTTCAGAACTGAAGGAGAGGAAGGAATTGCTTGGAACCAGGATCACAGTTTTGGGAAGACAAGAAGAGCGAACGAAAGAGAGGATGAAAGAGCTTCAAACCAAGCTCCAAGAGAAGCTCCGACCTGCAAGCGCCGCAGCTAGCTGAAAGCCGGCCGGTGCCGACGAGTCCCGTCAAGATAAGGACGGTTTGGAAAGGATTTCTCCGGTCGCTGTCAACCTCTGCTCGCGTGGCAGACCACGTCGTCCTGTTATGTCATCAGAACGCAGACCCTGATGCAGTCTGCTCTGCTTTCGCTCTACAGGCGCTTCTGCATAAGCTTGCACCAGGAACTAAGGCAACGATATCGTGTCCTGAGGGAATCAGTGCTCCAACAAGGCAGTTAATGGAAAACCTCGGCATCTCGACACCGGATCAGAAGATTCCGGTTGACGCTGATTTGGCCGTGCTTGTTGATACGAACTCGCTTGATCAGCTTGGAAGAGCGTCCGGCGCTCTATTGAAAATGGAACACGGTCTGATAGTTGTCGACCATCACCATCCACACCCTGATACTGTGAAGCTCGCAAGTCAGATGATTGTCGACGAGTCGGCCGCTGCGGCCGCGGAAGTAGTCTTCCGTCTGTTCGAGGCATCTATGGAGGAACTGGAAAGAGTGGAGGCGACTGCCTTGATGGCCGCGCTTTTTGTGGAAACGAAGCATTTCCTGCTTGCTAGAGAGTCCACCTTTGAGGTTGCGGCCAAGCTTGTGAAAGCCGGGGCGGATCCGCGACGACTCTCTGGTATGCTGAGTTCGCCAATGAATCGTTCCGAGAGAGTTGCTCGCCTAAAAGCCGCAGAGCGATCGAGTGTCACCATGCTCGGGAACTGGATCATCATTACATCGCAGCTTGGTTCGTACCAGTCCTCAGCCGCGCGAGCCTTTCTGACACTGGGCGCGCACGTAGCGTTTGTTGCCGGCGAAGTGAAGGAGAAGGTACGGGTTAACATGAGGGCAACGGAGGATTTCTATGGAAAAACAGGCGCGCATTTGGCGAGAGATGTGGCGATTCCCTTAGGGAAGTTGTTGGGCGGAGTTGGCGGGGGGCATCCAACTGCTGCAGGACTGACCGCCTCAGGAGCGGTGGACGAGGTCCTGACCGCATGTGTGAATCGTCTCAGAGAATTTGTCGGTTCGCTCCAGACCTAAAATAGCGCGGATGCTCATCGTACCATTATAGAGTACTAACTCAGGAGTGAGTAGGAGACTTTGGCTGGGACTCAAGAGGAAATCGTTGCCGCTCACGGCCTTGGGTTCCAATACGCCGGTTCTAATGTCAAAGCTCTAGACGATGTCAATATCGTCATTCGTCAGGGAGAGTTCCTGCTTCTGACCGGCCCTAGTGGTTGTGGAAAGACTACTCTCTGCCGGTGTCTCAACGGTCTGATTCCCAACTTCCACCCTGGGGAAATGTCGGGAGAGCTTCTTGTCGACGGGGTGAGTGTCGCTGCGGAGACGACTAGTGAGCTTTCACGCAAGGTTGGCTATGTTTTCCAGAATCCGGAGAACCAGCTCTTCGCGCTAACTGTTGAGAAAGATGTGGCTTTCGGACCCGAAAACCTGGGCTTGACGAGAGACGAGATTAGGGATCGGGTTGACTGGGCCATGGATACTGCCGGAACGGTTGCGCTTAAGGATCTAGCGCCGTACGAGCTGTCAGGGGGTCAGCAGCAACGGGTCGCCTTGGCCGGAGTCTTGGCGATGAAACCGAGCGTGATCGTTCTAGACGAGCCAACATCGTTCTTGGACCCGCGGACCGCTGAGGATGTAATGGCTGCCGTTGACACTCTCCGGAGAGAGAACGGAATCACGGTTATCGTTGTTGAGCATCGGTTGGATCTGGTGGGGAGGTATGCGGAGCGAATCGTGGTTATGGATCATGGAAAGATTGTGGCGGATGGAAAGGTCGAGGATGTCCTCGATTCCGAGTTTGACCGGCTAAGCGGGTTGGGTATCGGTCTTCCAAAAGTTAGCGTTCTCTGGTCACTGCTCAAGAGAGACGGGCTGGTCAACGAACGTCTTCCAACTCACGTCGAGTCCGCGGTCAAGATGCTGTCGGAGAGGCTTCGCGACTGATCCTCGTCGAGAAGGTCTCCTTCACCTACCCGTCAGGTCAAGTGGCACTAAGCTCTGTCGATTTGAAGATCGACAGCGGTGACTTTCTCGCGATCATGGGAGAGAACGGCGCGGGGAAGACAACGCTGGCGAAGCAGTTGAATGGTTTGTTGAAGCCCAGGCTAGGCAGGGTTACGGTCGATGGACACGACACTACAAAGAAGAGTGTTGCTCAACTCTCTAGAAAGGTAGGGATTGTGTTTCAGAATCCCGATCATTTGTTATTCTCGGAAACTGTCAGGGAGGAGGTTGGGTTTGCTTTGAAGAACTTCGGCTTTGAGCCTGGCGTCGTAGTGAAACAGGTAGAGCGGACGCTTGAATCTCTTGATCTAGCTCATTACGCGGACACGTCTCCTTTCTTGTTGAGTGGCGGGGAGAGAAAGAGGGTGGCCTTGGCTGCTGTATTAGCTTGGGAGCCGGACTATCTGATCTTGGACGAGCCTACTATCGGGCAGGATTACCAGCAGAAGGAGCGCCTGCGCAACTTCATCCTCCAACTCAACTCTCAGGGGAAGGCGGTGGTGATGGTGACTCATGATGTGGAGTTTGTGGCAGAGTGCAACCCAAAGGTTGTCCTGATGTCCAAAGGACAGATTGTCGCCCAGGGACGGGCGGACGAGGTCTTGTCTGATGATGGTCTGATCGAGAAAGCGTCGCTGGTTAAGCCTCAGATGGCCAAGCTGTTCAGCCAGCTAGCCGGTTTCGGTTTTCCGAGGGATGTTGTTGACGTGCACAGGGCGAAGATGCTGTTGGCGGAGAAGCTGTCGGAGGTGAGGGTTCGTGTCGCTCAGAGTTCTTAATGGGTTCAAGTTCTCAAGCCTCAAGACCCCTGTTCACCGGCTGGACCCAAGGGCAAAATTCCTACTGGTGATAGGGATCATCGTGCCCTCGCTCCTGTTCACCAACATCTACATGCTGGCGGGACTGTTGATTGTCCAGGTCCCGCTGCTCATGGTTGGCCGGGTGACCAAGAGATGGCTCCAATCTCTCAGAGCAGGCGTACTTCTTTCAGCTTTGATCTTTGTCGTGAACTTCTTTACCGGACCTTTGGTGAACGCTGTGGCGCTGACTCTCCGATTTCTCTTGTTGATGACGACTTTCAGTTTCTTCTTCATGACCACCTCCCCCGATGATCTCGGGTTGGCGATCGACAAGGTTGGTTTTATCCGATGGCTCTCACGCCGTTGGCTGGGCTATCCAAATGCCCTATCCTTCACCTTCACGACCGCCGTGCGGCTTGTGCCCACGATGGCTGTGGACGCGCAGACAGTTGTGGATGCGCAGCGGTCAAGGGGGCTGGAGCTGGACAAGGGAAACCTGCTGAAGCGGGTCCGGAACTATATTCCGATATTGATTCCTCTCCTCCTGATCGCAATCAGGAGAAGTCTTGAGCTGGCAGAAGCGCTTGAGGCGCGTGGGTTTCCAGGAAAAGAGGGCCGGACCTCACTGTTCGAACTTCGATTCAAGCCAGTTGACTATCTTCTATTGGGAATATCCCTGGCAGGGATTGTCCTATCTTTCTGGGTCTTCTTCCACTACCGCGTCCCAACGATCTAGAGAAACCAGCCCGAGGGTAAACACCTCTCTTGCGTCACGAGATGCTCTGTGCAAGACCCCCCCTACTGGAGAGGTTTCTCATTGTCTGGCATTGATTCCAGGCGAGTCTTGCTATTCAGGGCTTGTCTTGGGCTTGGATGCCTTAGCTGTTTTGCGCGGCGTCAAGAAGGATTTCCACGCGTTCTAGGGACAAGGCGTCAGATTTGAGATCAGGGCTGATAATAGGCGATTTCGTGTCAGGGCGAGTTCTGGATCATGAAGGGGCGGGGCGCGGGAAAAAATGGCCCCCCGGGGGGTCGCAGATTAGTTAGCAGAAAAGAATTGTTTGAGAAAAAGAAAAGTTAGAGGAAAAACTGGTTAGAGAAAAACATATTTAGTTTTGAGGGGGAAAAGAGGAAGAGGGTGAAGCAGACAATCCAAGCTGTGAACAGGCCATGCCTTGGCATGTCCACCCGAACAAGAAACTAGGTGAGTTTTCTCGGAGGCTTTCCTTGGAACGGATTCTCCGCATGCCATCTAGCCCCAAACACGATGAGTCGAACTATCGCTGGAAGAATGTCGATACCTTTCTCAGTCATAACCCACCGAACAACGGGTCGTGGTTCAAGATTCTCCTCTACTCTTTTGATCATTCCTGTTTCTTCCAGTTCTCTTAGCCTTCTGCTGAGGATTCTTGGATTGAGCCGTGGGTTTGATCGGAGGAGACTGCTGAAACGATCGACGCGTCTCAATCCAATGTCCGCGAGGATCAGCAGTGCCCATTTGCGCCCTAGCACACCGAGATCAGGCTTAATGGGACGAGCCGCGAAGAACTCTCTCTCTACACTCTCAATGGCGCGTCGTTGCATTGGCATGTGCATGCTACTATCCTTCTGAGTCCCTATCTAGGTTATAGGGAATGATGACTTTCTTCATCCTAGATGCGCTTTGCAGACGACTATAACCGATAACCTTAGACTCGCCGAGCGCGCTTGGGTGGACAGCATCAACAAGCGATCGCGCGAAGAATTTCTAGACCTCCACAGAGAATCTGTTGTGCTCTATGACCCGACCCTCGGCTCATTCCAAGGACGATCCGCTCTAGACAAAATGTGGAAGGGCCTGTTCAGCATGTTTCCCGACTATCAGATCAGAAAGGTTCGAAGTTTTGGCCAAGACGACTGGGTATGCCTGGAAGTTGAGGAGAGCGGAACCATGAAAGGACCCATCCACGCAGGACCGAGAGAGATTCCACCAACTGGGAAGAGTTTCAAAATTCCCAGCTCGATCATAGCAAGAATCGAGCAACGTCGTATCGGAGAGGTTCGCATCTATTTTGATGTTCTCGGTCTAATGGCTCAGCTCGGCCTAGGACCCTAGACACAACAATCCGGACCTCATCGCGCTCTCCAAACCTCATCGGTCCTAAGCAGGATCTGGTCAGTAGTATCCATAAAATCAGTAATACTCATAAGCTCATCTATTCGCTGCTAATATCGAAAAGATCTTGACACAACCATCTGCTACTGCTCCGGCAAAGAAAATGCTCTCCAGGACTGTGATCTTAGCCATTGTCGTCATCGTTATTCTGGCAGTAGGCATCGGCGCTGCTGTTGTCCTACTGCGTCCCGCGCCCGCGGCCTCGATAACCCTCTGGTACAATAGCACCGGTCACTACGGGGACACAGAACCAGCGGTTGCACAGCTGATCAAGGCTCAGATTGAAGCGACTGGCAAAGTGACGGTCAATCTTCAATCAGAAGACTGGGCAAGCTACCGAGCTGATTTTGCAAAGGGCAACCTTCCTTTCTTCCTCCTCGGCTGGTACCCCGACTACTTCGACACAGATGACTACGTGTCACCCTTCTACTCAACCGCCGGCGCACAAAGCGAAGGAGCCTTCTACACTAACGCCACCATGGACAAGTGGATCACCAATGAGACTGCGTCAGTTGACCCGACAGTGCGAGGGGCTTACTTCCAGCAACTCCAGACCCAATCTGCAAAGGATGTCCCGTACATTCCTCTGTGGACGACAAACGCTCACGTTGTCTACGACTCTGACATCACAGGTGTGTTTCTGCATCCCGTCGTCTTCAAGTATTTCATCATGAACAAGCCTGGCTTCGACCACATCACTGTCGGAACAACCGATTCTCCCACATCCTTCGACCCGGCTCTCGCCTACGACTACTTCTCCACGAACATCATCAACCAAGTCTTCGACACGCTTCTGGTCTATGAACCGACGAACGGAACACTACTTCCAGGACTTGCTGCCCAGGTACCAACTGTCGGTAACGGCATATCCGCCGACGGCAAGACCTACACATTTCAACTACGCCCCGGATTGACCTTCACCGATGGTAGCTCGTTGAACGCTACTACGGTAAAACGTGCCATACAGCGAGTAATCAGCCTTAACTTGCAAGGCAGTGCCGAATTCCTCCTTGAGCAAGTCGCGGCGCTTGGAAAGACCCCCACCATAGACACTCCAAACTGCCCTGGTCCCTGTACTACGATCGTATTTCACCTGCTACAGCCGGTAGGCTTGTTCAATCAGATAATGGCTTTCTCAGTCGCCGCCCCAGTGCCTTGGTGGTACAACCAGACAGGAGCACAGCAAGACGTAGTTAATGGCAACGTGAAGGTCACTGGCGATGGCCCATATTCTCTAGCCTCACTCACTTCGAACCAGCAATACGTCCTCCAAAAGAACACCAACTACTACAACCCAGGATTGTACTCGGCGTTCGGAATACCAACGATTCCCATTCTAAGCAAGATCATCATCAACCGGTACAGCGACTCCTCATCATTGAAACTGGCGATTCAGACCCATCAGATCAACATGGCATACCGAACCTTGAACCCAACAGACCTTACTGCTTTACAGGGCTCAGCGGCCTCTCTGAATCTCAAAGTGGACATTGGAACGAGCCCCCAGATAAGATTCCTCGTGTTCAACGTCAAGACCGCACCCTTCAATGACGTAAGGGTTAGGCAGGCAATAGCGTACGCGGTAGACAGAAGCTCGATCGTCAGCAACGTGTTCCACGGATTCGCTGTCACTCTCTACTCGATGGTGCCACCCGGATTCTTCGGCCCTGACTATTCGAGTCCCGTGTTCCAGACGGCGTACGGTTCCTCACCGGACGTTGCGAAGGCTACGAGTCTTTTCTCGGCTGCCTCTCTTGCCATTAGCCTCAGCATGTTCCAGACAGACGCGCTGGAAAGAAACTGGCTGTGACAGAGACCCCACCCACTCCCTCTCCCTTTTTTAGCATCTCACGGCAAGTTCCGCTGTAGGTGCGCTGATGCCCAAACAGGGGTCCCTGCTCGCCTACACTGTCTCCCGACTCATACTCGCGCTGCCGACCCTGCTAGTCCTGCTCACGGTGCTATTTCTAGTATTGAGGATTCTCCCGGGCGATCCCATAAGCGCGCTTGAAGCAGGCAGAAGATCCACTCGGGATATAGCCGCGGACAAGGCTAGGCTTGGGCTGAACCTGCCCTGGTGGGTTCAATACCCCGTTTACCTTAGCCAGGTTTTCTCTGGAAACTTCGGCACCTCGCTCGGCCAGATATACTTGGGACAGCCGGTCCTCCAGGTGATCCTGCAAAAACTCCCTGCGACTATCGAGCTCGCAACTGGGGCCATGCTGGTCGCCACCCTCGTTGGAGTGGGGACCGGAATAATTGCGGGCTCACGACGGGACAGGCCTCCCGACATCGTAGTCAGACTCTATGGTAGCATAATCTGGGTCATCCCCGTCTTCTGGCTGGGCCTGATGCTTCAGCTCGTCTTTGCCGTAGGATTGCATTGGTTCCCCCCTAACCTACGATACGAGCCAGACCCAGTATTCTTCCCACCACCATCGCATCTTACAGGACTATACACCCTCGACTCCTTGCTCGAAGGCCGGATCGACAAACTCGCAATCTCCCTAGCCCATCTCGCCCTCCCCTCCCTGACTCTCGGGCTCGTGCTGAGTGGATTCTTCACTAGAACGGTCAGAGCAAACCTTCTTCGCACAATAAACTCTGACTATGTCGAGGCAGCGAGGGCTCGCGGTATCCGCGAACGATACATCGTCTATCGTTACGCATTCAGAAACGCGTTGATCCCTGTCGTTACCATCCTCGGCCTTCAGTTTGCAATTCTCTTTGCGGGTGCAGTCCTCACCGAAAGAACGTTCTCCTGGGACGGAATGGGGACCTTACTTCTCACGTCCATAGACAGCAGGGACTACCCGATGATTCAGGGGACCGTAATCGTATACGCGATAATCATAGTAGCCATCTCAGTCGTCATCGACGTGATTAATGGTTTCATCGATCCGCGAGTGAGATACTAGTTGGGAATCGTCAAGCCAGCGGAAGCTGAAGACACCGAGAAGCTGGTCCGGTCGAGTTCATCCATCGGAACAATACTTAATCTGCTTCTTCAAGACAGACGCACACTTGCAGGCGTTCTGTCATGGGTAGGCATTGGAGTGCTTGTATCCTTCGTCGTCATAGCCATCTTCGCATATCCCTTAGCACCGTATGATCCCCAGCGAATCTTCCTCACCCCTCCTAACCAACCTCCAAGCCTTCAGCATCTAATGGGGACTGATGATCTTGGCCGGGACCTCTTTAGCCGGATGTTGTACGGTGCTCGCACTTCGCTCGAGATAATGACAATTGGCGTCTTTCTTGCCCTCGCTATCGGTTTTCCGATCGGTCTCGTTTCTGGCTACCTAGGAGGAAAACTCGATCGGGTGCTTGTTCTAGTCATGGATTCTGTGTACGCTTTTCCAGGTCTCCTCTTGGCCGCCATGGTTGCACTCTTCCTCGGAAAAGGAGTGTTCAATGTCGGGATTGCGATCACCGTCATCTACGTACCCACATACTTCAGAGTCACAAGAAACCAGACACTCTCTGTCCGAGAGGAAACTTATGTAGACGCGGCTCGAGCATTGGGGGCGGGAAACTGGACGGTCATATGGTCATACATAGCGTACAACGTACTCATCTCAATACCAGTTGTATTTTCTCTTAGTGCCGCCGACGCGATACTAACCGCTGCAGGCTTGAGTTTTCTAGGGTTGGGGCTAGAACGACCGACGCCCGATTGGGGTTTGGATCTCAGTGACGCACAAAAGTTCCTTACATCGGGAGTCTGGTGGTCTTCGTTCTTCCCCGGTGTAATGATCATCATCCTCACAGTCGGTTTGAGCTTTCTAGGTGAGGGTCTCAACGACATAGTGAACCCACTTCTGCGAAAGGAGCGAGCCTAGATGGATCCCATGCTCCAGGTTCAGGATCTTTCAGTCCACTACAAAACACGCCGTGGATTTGTAAGGGCTCTCGAGGAACTCAGATTGGACGCCATACAAGGTGAAACTGTAGGAGTTGTAGGGGAAACCGGGTCCGGGAAGTCGACTTTGGGAAAGGCTATTCTCGGAATCCTACCCGCGGGAACTCAGGTAGATGGTAAGATCCTGTTTCGAGGGAGGGATCTTACTCAGCTCAGCAATCAGATGTACCGGCGACTTCGGGGGGAAGAGATTGCGCTAATCTTCCAGGATCCAATGACCCGGCTTAACCCTCTGATGACTATTATGGACCACTTCGTGGAAGAGATTCGAGACCACGAGTCTGTATCAGCCGATGAAGCTCGGAGAAGGGCAAGGGAGGCCCTCGTCTCCATGGGAATTCACGAGTCTCGAATCAAGAACTATCCTCACGAGTTTTCTGGCGGCATGCGTCAACGGATCATGATCGCGTTGGCGATAGTGCTGAAACCGTCGCTATTGATTGCAGACGAACCGACGACCTCTCTCGATGTGATAGTCGAATCCCAAATTCTAGGAATCCTTCAAGATCTCAAAAGGGCTTACAGCATGTCTCTTCTTCTGATTACCCATAATCTTGGGATTGTTGCGGAAGTATGCGATCGCGTAGCAGTTCTTTACGCCGGAAAGCTCGTTGAACTAGGACCTGTCAGAGACATTTTCCGCAAACCACTTCATCCTTACACACAAGGACTTCTCTCGTCAATCATCCATCTGGAAACGAAGGAGTTGCACTCGATTGAGGGAAGTCCTCCCAACATGATTGCGCCACCCTCGGGGTGCCGCTTTCATCCTCGATGTCCTTATGCTCAGTCGATCTGTGTTGAGAGGCTTCCACCCCTGGTCGAGTTTGAGCCGGGCCATTTTGCCGCTTGCCATTTCGGAGACAAATTCCTGTGATCAGTCCTGACCGATTGGCTCAGCCGGAGCTGGGCGATGAAATTCTCAGACTTGACAATCTGAACGTCCATTTTCCAGTGAAGATGCCTTTCGTCCAGCGCCTTTTGCAAAGAGAGAAGGCTGTGGTCCACGCCGTCGACGGCGTGTCGTTTAGCATTCACTCGGGTGAAATACTGGGCCTCGTTGGCGAAAGCGGATGTGGCAAGACCACAGTGGGTAAAGCGAGCGTCAGACTGCTCAACCCAACCTCTGGCCGAATCTTCTTTGCCGGTCAGGACATCTCCAAGATTGGAGGCCGAAGCCTCAGGACCTTGAGAAGGAAGATGCAGATCATTTTCCAAGATCCTCATGCCTCTCTTAATCCTGCGATGGCCATCGGGCGGGCCATTGGACATCCACTATGGATTCATGGCTCCGAATTTGGGATCCAGAACTTGAGCTCCACCGTGTTCAGGGAGCGAGTTCAACAGAGAGTCCTGAGCACCATGAGGGAAGTTGGGCTCACGCCCGAGGAACAACTCTATGACAAGTTTCCAGGAGACCTTAGTGGAGGCCAAAAGCAACGCGCGGTAATCGCGCGGGCGTTGATACTAGAACCGGACCTGCTGGTAGTCGATGAGGGGGTGTCCATGCTCGACATGTCAATCAGGGCAAAGGTGCTGGAGTTGATGCTTGATCTCAAGCGCCAACACGGGCTAACCTATCTTTTCATCACACATGATCTGGCCACGGCCAAGTTCATCTGCGATCGCCTCGCGATCATGTATCTAGGCCGCATTGTCGAGATTGGACCAGCGAGAGACATCTACGCTGATCCTAAGCATCCCTATACCAAGGCATTGCTCCAGGTCGTCCCTATACCCGACCCGGACAAGAGGAAGGAGAAGGTGTTGCCGCGAGGTGAAGTGCCTGATGCTGTCCATCCGCCAGCCGGATGCCGGTTTCATCCGAGATGCCCAGCTGTCCTCCCATCTTGCGGCTGGGAGGGGCGCGACTTCGTCGATTTCCTAGATGAGCACCTATCGGATCCTAAGAGAGCTGGTGATGATGAGCTCGTTTTGGGACCGATCGAGAACTGGCGGACAAACGGTCTCGTCGCCAGCTTAGAAGCTAAACCACTAAACATTGAGGAGGCTGTTGAAAGAGTCAAGGCTGTTCTCGCGGAAGCTCCTATTGCAATGGCTCAGGCTATCGAATCCGTATCCACACATAAGAGAACTGTGATAATTCATTTCCGCCCTCCAAACGAGTTGCGCCAGACGCAGGTTGGGGATAGGATCGTGGAGTGCCTTCTCTACCAATAGCTAGCGATGATCATGTGAGTGCCGCCAATGTTGCGGTAACAACTCACGAAGGAAACTGGAGATAGGTCCGAAAACAAGCCTTCACTTCGAGGAAGCAAAGTAAAATATCGAGATCGGAGGCCTCCTTCCACTCGGTAGTTACACCGTGTCATCTCAATTCAGCTCCGGAGAGATCCTTTCTATCATCGTCGCCTGGATCGTGCTCTCCGTTGCAATCACCTACCAGAAGCTTGTCGGGCTTCTGACCGGAACGGGAGGTCTCGATGTTGTGACAGCCGGTTTCGTTGCCACCGCGACTGGATTTATCCTCCACGAAATGGGACACAAGTTTGTCGCTATAAGACGAGGATATCTCGCCCATTTCCGTCTCTGGATTTGGGGACTTGTGCTCACTATATCCATCGTAACCATTTCGGGCGGAGGACTCGTCTTCGGCGCTCCCGGAGCTGTGTACATTTCCCCTTCCGCGGCAGGGTTCTACGGGTATGATTCAAGTCGAGGAAGTGGTGATCCGGAAGAGGACAACATGGTAATCTCGGCTGCGGGACCCGGCATCAACCTCGCTTTCGCCATCGGGTTCTTAGCCCTCCTGTTCTCCGTTCCACCCGGTTTCCTTTCTACAGTCGCCAGGTTCGGGTTCTTTCTTAATGCGGGACTTGGATCTTTCAACATGCTGCCAGTCCCTCCACTAGACGGCTCCAAGATATTCCGGAAAAGCATTCCAATCGCGCTTGGAATAGCGTTTCCCCTTTGGGCGATGTTCATATTCTTCAACTTCATCATATAGGAGAGAATCAGCTCTCGCTGGAAAGTCCTCTTCAGTTGGGTCAGGTCGTCTTTTCGGCCGTTTGAAGTCCTTCTATTGCTTGTCGGACTTCGTCTACTGACGCGTCATCCTCGAGTGTCGAAAGATCTCCAATCTGGCCGCCGGCGGCGACGGCTTTGATGACTCGTCGCATTATCTTACCGCTCCTCGTCTTTGGGAGGGCCCGAGCGAAATAGATGGATTCGGGAATCGCGATAGGACCGATCATCTTTCTGACGTGTTGCTTCAACTCCTCAGAGAGTTGATTAGAGGGGATAGCCATTTTTCTTAACATGACAAAGGCAACGATGGTTTCGCCTTTTATCGGATCCGGTTTGCCGGCGACTGCAGCCTCGGCTACAGATGGATGACTGACAAGCGCGTCCTCCACCTCCTTTGTTCCGAGCCGATGGCCAGCCACTTTGATCACCTCGTCCGCTCTCCCTAGTAGCCAGAAGTAGCCTTCCGCGTCTCGCATGGCATAGTCCCCTGGATAGTAGAGCGCCGGAAATCGGGTCCAGTAGACCTGACGATATCTTTCCGGGTCGTTGTAAAGGGTCATGAACATGCCAGGCCAAGGTCTCTTGATGACCAGGAATCCCTTCTCGCTAGGGGGGAGAGAATTACCCTTCTCGTCGACAACATCCGCCTCTACTCCAGGCAGCGGAAACGTGGCAGAGCCAGCCTTCAACTGGACCAACCCTAGCCGAGGGCTCGGCGAGATCATAATTCCACCCGTTTCAGTCTGCCACCAAGTATCAACAATCGGGCATCGACCATGTCCGATCACATCGAAGTACCACTGCCAGGCAGCGGGATTGATCGGTTCGCCGACAGACCCCAATATACGCAAACTATCGAGATGATGCTGCTTGGGGAGATCGTCTCCGTAACGCATTAGTGAACGGATTGCAGTTGGTGCAGTATAGAGAATCGAAACCCTGTAACGCTCCACTATCTCCCACCATCGATCGGGTCTCGGATAATCAAGCGCTCCCTCGTAAATCACTGAGGTGAGGCCGTGCATCAACGGAGCAAACACAACATAGGTGTGCCCCGTGACCCATCCTATGTCTGCGGTGCACCAGTAAACATCGTCATCTTTGGCATCGAACACCCATTCCTGAGTAGCATAGGCGAATACGAGATATCCGCCCGTGCTGTGGGCAACACCTTTCGGCTTACCCGTCGTCCCTGACGTATAGAGAATGTAGAGAAGATGAGTCGACTCAACGGGCACGGGCGCGACGTAGCTGGAGGCCTTCGCCATTAGCTCATGCCACCAGTGATCTCGACCCTCAATCATCGGCACGACATGCCCTGTCCGTCGAAAAACCACAACATGCTTCACACTGGGCGACTCTTTCACCGCGTCATCAACAACAGTCTTTAGCTCCAGGATCTTTCCTCGGCGATAGCCACCGTCAGCAGTCACGACGATTTTGGCCTGACAATCCTGGATACGTTCGGCTAGCGCCGTCGCGCTGAACCCTGAAAAGACTACCGTGAAGGGCAGTCCGAGTCTTGCACAAGCGAGCATAGCGATAGGGAACTCAGGGACCAAGGGCATGTACATCGCCACCGTGTCGCCCTTCCGGAGACCGAAGTTCTGAAACACGCTCGCGAGCCGGTTTACCTCACGATGGAACTCTCCGTAAGTAATTGTCCGACGCTCCCCGTTTTCACCCTCCCAGAGATATGCCGCCTTGTTCTTACGCCAAGATTTCACATGCTTGTCCACAGCGTTCTCGGACGCGTTCAGCGTTCCTCCAACAAACCATTGGGCAAAGGGCGGATCCCACAGCAGCACCTTGTTCCATTTCTCGTGCCACACAAGCTGACTGGCAATCTTGGCCCAGAAAGATTCTGGGTCTCGGAGAGAATCTCTCTGGAGGGAGAGGTACTGTTCCCTATGCTGGCTTGCCTTCTCTAGGGGTAGTCCGCCAGCGTCCGACATTTGGAGAAGTAGAGTTCACCATAACTTAAAAACGGGTCGCTCGGAAACTGGTCATCGACATCGTCTTGTCCAAGCTGATTCAATCGAAGCAGACCCGAAGCCTCGGGGAGCGCTATGAGATGCTGAGGAAAACCCTTGCTCACTACCTTCTCCTACAAGTAGGCACCTTCGTAGGCCTCGCAGGTTTTGACGCCGTCGGGCCTGCGATGAACATGCTGACGGACATGAAGGCGAATCTCAAAGTTGAGGAAATCAAGGCGAACAACCAAGGAAATAGGGTGGAGGCTCTTTCCCAGAACCTTGCTGAAAGCATGGGTGAAACATTTGCAAGTGACTACGATATTGAGACGGGCGATGGGTTCCGGACAGTGAAACTGGACAGGTGCGGATGCATAGAATCCGTGTTGGCACAGGCAGAGTCATACGGGCTGACAAAGCCCCAGGCAAGATCGATATTTTGCAGCACATGCATTGGCAGCTACAAGAAGGCCGCGGAAACGCTAGAGCTTGGATTCCAAGGAAAGCTTCGTGGGGAGCACGGCTGCTCTATGAGCTTCTCCAAGAAATAGTCGCCCCCAACGACTAGAAATGAACGTCCAGTCCCAAGACGCTGGGAACAGGCCGAGAATTCATAATTGACTTGCCCTACCGATGCATCCTGCTAATTCCGTCGGATGTCACGGATGGTCGGACGCTTAGGTGAATCCGCTCTTTGCGGTACTTCTAGGATTGGTCCAGGGGGTATCAGAATGGCTGCCTATCAGCAGCAAGACCCAAGTTCTGTTTGCGTCAAGCTTTCTCTTCTCGCTCCCTCTAGCCGCGGCGTATGCGTTCGGTCTGTTCATGGAAATCGGCTCGCTAGGTTCCGCGATAACCTATTTCAGAAGAGACATCTGGTCGCTCTTCAAAGACCGAAAGCTACTCGTCTACCTGATCGCAGTAACAACTTTCACAGCAATAGTAGGGATTCCCCTCTATTATCTAACAGACAAGGTTCTGACGAGCAATCCGTACAATGTGGGAATCCCGATGATCCTGCTTGGACTCGTTCTTATTGGAACTGGACTCTACATCAAATATTCCCGAACAAAGCCGAGGCTCGTCACAGGGCTCGAGCAGATGAAACTCAAAAACTACATTATTGTGGGAGTCGCACAAGGAATAGCGGCGTTGCCCGGTGTGAGCAGGTCGGGGATTACAGTCTCAACGATGCTTCTGATGGGTGTCAAGCCTGACCAGGCTTTCAGATTGTCATATCTAGCATACATTCCAGCTTCGCTAGGCGCCTTCTTCGTGACACTGATTCTTAGCAGATCTCAGGTTGATGCAGCGATACAAATCGTGGAACCTACTGGCGTCTTGATCGCGATCTTGACCGCGGCGATAGTGGGGATTTTCGTAATATCCTACCTGCTGAAGTTCGCCAAAACCAGTAGAATCTACGTGATCGATTTCGCCCTCGGATCTGTTGCCCTAATCGTCGGAGTCATCGCAACAGTGCTAGCGCCCCAGGCGACTTTGCCGTAGCCCGGAGAGGAACGAACTTCCAAAACAACGAACTTGCTAATCTATCGTATCTTGAAGTCATGAACTGTTCGGGTCTTACTGCAGGCTCGTTACCTCGCAGGTTCTAGTTAGGAGTTGAAGGGACAGGTCCGTGGGAGTGGGGGTCCTCCCGGGGCTGGTTCGGTGCGTTGTTGTCGCCTTTGAACGATTTGAACCAGACTGGGAAGAAGCTCTGAACAGCCAAGGCCAATAAGACAAGGAATAAGACCTGGATTCCTGAGAATATGTTCGTGGGTAGTCTGGAACTCGTAAACCCAAGGTCTACAGCGAACTGTGTCGCGCTCCCGATAATCTGGACAAAGCCTGCGACAGCCGTAAGAGTGAAACCCCTTCTCAACCCTGTGCCATTCAATCCCCTAGAGAGAATGAGCGACAGAGTCGTGAGGACAAGTACCGCTCCGATAGCAATTACGTCTAGGGCTACCGCGACAGTGTCCAAGGACCCAGGCACTGAGATGCTGAACGAGGTTCCGCTCAAGAAATTGTTGTAACCCGCGACCGTACCCGTAGGACCAGCATCCAGAGGAATCGGCAACTGACCCCGAAAGGATGACCTGATTCGGGGGTTATCTGTAACGAGCGAGTCATGTGAAGCAGTTACAATGTAGATTTCAAAGCTCTCTTGGCGATGGTAAACATCGGAGCTTAGGATTTTAGGCCAAGGAGGTGAGCCTGACGCCAAACAAGAGAGGGTCTTTCGGTGGCTATGGGATCGAACTAGACGAACATCTCGCCACTGTACTCGGTGGGAAGGAAGGACAGAAGGTCACCCCATC
>Ga0209761_1000038_pt1 | contig 59427 bp, 51 predicted proteins | sample GraSoi013_1_40cm_4_FD_185818 | JGI IMG/M metagenome (GOLD analysis project Ga0209761, IMG submission 185818) | Grasslands soil microbial communities from the Angelo Coastal Reserve, California, USA - Sample 09_25_2013_1_40cm (SPAdes) (version 2) | ecosystem: Environmental > Terrestrial > Soil >... | reverse complement strand
CGACCACCTCTTCGATGCCCATCGGTGTGACGCTGTCGACCGTTCCGAGTGGGGACCGTGCGTATGGATGTCCCGATCCGAACGCTGCATTGGCGACGAGCTGCTCCATCAAGGGCCGCTTCGATTTCCATTTCTCGACCGGGAAGCGAGTGGACCAGTTCCGTTCTTCATCTCAGAACTTGTCCGGCTTGCGTCTCACGGACTCTCGACGGATACTAATTTTCAAATGAATTCGGAGTGTTGACGCAACTGTCTCCACGATTGACGCGGCACCACGAACGAACGTCTGTGCTTTTGTAGTATGAGCGAGGCCCGACCCGCACTCGGCGGTCGCCCAATCCGCGCACGGAGCCAACATGATCCGATACCGACTCACACTCAGGATCGGCGTCCTCCTCGCCCTTGCATTCGCAACGGCAGGCCGCGCCGACATCGCTGCAGCGAAGAGATGGATCGACAAGGAGTTCCAGCCCTCGACCCTGTCGAAGGAACAGCAGCTCAAGGAGATGGAGTGGTTCATCAACGCCGCCAAGCCGTACCGCGGCATGGAGATCAACGTTCTGTCGGAAACGATCCCGACGCACGAATACGAGTCCAAGGTCCTGGCCAAGGCCTTCGAGGAGATCACCGGGATCAAGGTCAACCACCAGGTGCTCGGCGAAGGCGAGGTCGTGCAGGCGGTCCAGACGCAGATGCAGACGAACCGGAACCTGTACGACGGGTACATCAACGACTCCGACCTGATCGGCACCCACTCGCGGCTGCAGTCAGCCGTCAACCTCACCGACTGGATGGCCGGCGAAGGAAAAGACGTCACGCTGCCGACGCTGGACGTCAACGATTTCATCGGCAAGTCATTCACCACCGGGCCGGACGGCAAGCTGTGGCAGCTGCCCGACCAGCAGTTCGCGAACCTCTATTGGTTCCGGTACGACTGGTTCAAGCGACCGGAGCTGAAGAAGGCGTTCAAGGAGCGCTACGGCTACGAGCTCGGCGTCCCGCTCGACTGGTCCGCCTACGAAGACATCGCGGAGTTCTTCACCGTGCACGTGAAGAACATCGATGGCGTGCGCGTGTACGGCCACATGGACTACGGCAAGCGCGCGCCTGATCTGGGTTGGCGCATGACCGACGCCTGGCTCTCGATGGCCGGCGCGAGTTCCAAGGGCCTGCCCAACGGCCGCCCGATCGACGAGTGGGGCATCCGCATGGAGGAGGGCTCGTGCAATCCGTCTGGCTCCACCGTATCCCGAGGTGGCGAGGCGAATGGGCCGGCTGCGGTGTATGCGGTCCGCAAGTGGGACGAATGGCTGCGCAAGTACGCCCCGCCGGGCGCCGCCGACTACGACTTCTACCAGTCGCTGCCGGCGCTCTCCCAGGGCAACGTCGCTCAACAAGTCTTCTGGTACACCGCGTTCACCTCCAGCATGGTCGCCCCCAAGAAGGAGGGCAACAACACCGTCGACGACAAGGGCATGCCGCTGTGGAGGATGGCGCCCTCGCCGCACGGCCCATACTGGATCGAGGGCATGAAGCTCGGCTACCAGGATTGCGGCTCGTGGACGCTGTTCAAGTCGACGCCGATCGATCGCCGCAAGGCAGCCTGGCTCTACGGGCAGTTCACGGTCTCCAAGAGCACTTCGCTGAAGAAGAGCCACGTGGGCCTGACGATCATCCGCGACTCCGACATCCGCCACGCTTCCTTCACCGAGCGCGCGCCCAAGCTCGGCGGCCTGGTCGAGTTCTACCGCTCGCCGGATCGCGTGCTCTGGACTCCGACCGGCATCAACGTGCCCGACTATCCGAAGCTCGCGCAGCTCTGGTGGCAGAACATCGGTGACGTGAACTCGGGCGCGTTCACTCCGCAGCAGGCGATGGACCGCCTCGCCAACGAGATGGACGACGTGATGGCCCGGATGCAGGCCGCCGACGAGAAGGCGAAGACCTACAACGGTTGCGGCCCGCGCCTGAACAAGCCCAAGGACCCGAAGGACTGGCTGGGGAGGCCCGACGGTCCGAAGGCCAAGCTCGCCAACGAGAAGCCTCCGGGCAAGACGATCGATTACGACGAGCTGGTCAAGCGATGGCAGTCCAGAGGGTGAGCCGCTGATACGATCGACCAGGGGGCGGCTGCCCGCGCCGCCCCCGATCGCCCGATCCCGCCGATGACCCTCGCACTCAAAGATGTCGAGCTGCGCGTGGGAGCCGAGACGCACGTCCATCCGACCCGGATGGAGCTCGCGGCAAGGGGCTTCAACATCCTGCTCGGGCCCACGCTCGCTGGAAAGACGACCTTGATGCGGCTGATGGCGGGTCTGCTGCGGCCCACCGCGGGCGAGATCTGGTTCGGTGGCCACGACGTCACCGCAGTGCCGGTGCAGAACCGTCGCGTGGCGATGGTGTACCAGCAGTTCATCAACTACCCGCACCTTTCCGTCTTCGAGAACATCGCCTCGCCGCTGCGGGTCGAACGGGTACCTGGGTCACAGGTAAAATCGCGCGTCGGACGCATCGCAGAGCTGCTGCGGCTCGATGCGCTCCTGGACCGGCGCCCGAGCGAGCTGTCCGGCGGCCAGCAGCAGCGCACCGCCCTGGCGCGGGCGCTGGTGAAGGACGCCGACCTCATCCTCCTCGACGAGCCGCTGGCAAACCTCGACTACAAGCTGCGCGAGGGCCTGCGCGACGAGCTGCCGCGGCTTTTCGCCGATCGCGACTGCACGGTGGTCTACGCGACCACGGAGCCGGCCGAGGCGCTGCTGCTCGGTGGCCATACGGCGACCGTGCACGAAGGACGGATCACGCAGTTCGGCGAGACGTCGTCCGTCTACCACCAGCCGGTCGACCTCATCACGGCGCGCGCATTCTCCGATCCTCCGATCAACACCGCGAACGTGATCAAGCGCGGCGACCGCATCGAGCTGGGCAAGGTGGTGAGCTGGAAAGCGGAGGGTGCTTTGGCGAAGCTCGCGGACGGGCCCTACACGTTCGGCCTGCGCCCGCACCATGTGCAGCCGGCCGCCGTCGCAGGGGGCCCGGCGCAGGCGGTGGCGGTCACCGGCCGCGTTTCCATCACGGAGATCAGCGGTTCCGACAGCGTGGTCCACTTCGATCTGGACGGCAGCACCTGGGTTTCACAAGCGCAAGGAATCCATCGCTTCGACGTCGGCGAGATCGCAGGTTTCCGGCTCGACGTCGCGCGCGGGCTCTACTTCACGCAGGACGGGCGGTGCGTCAGCACCGGCAGCGCTTAGCGGGGGCGGGAACGACATGGCGCGCATCAGGCTGTCGAACCTGCGGCACACGTATCAGGATCGGCCGCGCAACGACGGGGACTGGGCGCTCAAGCGCCTGGACCTCGAATGGGAAGCCGGCAGCGCGAACGCGTTGCTCGGACCCTCCGGCTGCGGCAAGACCACCTTGCTGAACATCATCTCGGGCCTGTTGCGCCCGACCGAAGGGACGGTGCGCTTCGCTGAGCGCGACGTCACCGCGCTCCCCCCGGACGCGCGAAACATCGCCCAGGTCTTCCAGTTCCCCGTCGTCTACGACACCATGACCGTGTACGACAACCTTGCTTTCCCGCTGCGCAATCGCGGCATCGCACAGGCTGCGGTGGATGCGCGCGTCCGCGAGGTGGCGGCGATGCTGGACCTCGACGCGACGTTGGGACAGCGCGCCGCCGGCCTGACCGCGGACGGCAAGCAGAAGATCTCGCTCGGCCGGGGCCTCGTGCGCGAGGACGTGGCCGCGATCCTGTTCGACGAGCCGCTGACGGTGATCGACCCGCATCTCAAATGGCGGCTACGCAGCAAGCTCAAGGAGCTGCACCAGCGGCTGCGCACCACGATGATCTACGTCACGCACGACCAGACCGAGGCCCTCACGTTCGCCGACCAGGTCGTCCTCATGAACGAGGGGACCGTCGTGCAAGCCGGCACGCCGGTGGATCTCTTCGAACGGCCGCGCCACACGTTCGTCGGGTACTTCATCGGCTCGCCGGGCATGAACGTGCTGCCCGCCACGTTCGAGGGCGGCCTCGCGCGGTTCGGGGGCCATGTCATCGAGATGGCCGGCCCTCCCAAGACGCCACCGGCGGGCGCCAAGCTCGAGATCGGGGTACGGCCGGAGTTCGTGCGCTTCTCATCGAGCGGGATCCCGGTGAGGATCACCAAGAGCAGCGAGACGGGTCGTCATCGCATCGTCGAGACGCAGCACGACGACGCGACCATCAAGCTGCTGGTGACACAGGGTCACCACGTGTCCGGCGAGCGCGCGTTCGTCTCCTTCGACCCGGCGCATACGCAGCTCTACGCGGACGGCTGGATCGTGGAAGGGGAGCAGCGGTGAGCACCAAGACCCCCAACCAGAAGGCGTGGTGGCTGGTGGTCCCGGTCGTCTTGCTGGTGGCCTTCAACGCCATCGTCCCGCTGATGACGGTGATCAACTATTCGGTCCAGGAGACGTTCGGCGAGAACGTCTTCTTCTTCGAGGGCGTCAAGTGGTTCGAGGCCGTGCTGCATTCAGAGCGCTTCCACAATTCGCTCCTGCGGCAGATGCTGTTCACCGGGATCATCCTCGCCATCGAGGTTCCGCTCGGCGTGGCCATCGCCCTGGCGATGCCGCGGCGCGGGCCCTGGGTCTCGGTCTGCCTGGTGCTGGTGGCGATGCCGCTCCTCATTCCCTGGAACGTGGTGGGCGCGATGTGGAACCTTCTCGCGCTGCCCGACATCGGGCTGCTCGGCCGGTCCCTCAACGCCGCCGGCATCGAATACAACTACACGAGGCAGCCCGTGGCTGCCTGGACCACGCTGATCGCGATGGACGTGTGGCACTGGACCTCGCTCGTGGTCCTGCTCGCATACGCCGGACTGAGCGCGATCCCGGACGCGTACTACCAGGCGGCAAAGATCGACGGCGCCTCCAGCGGCGCGGTGTTCCGCTACATCCAGCTCCCGAAGATGAAGCGGGTGCTCACCATCGCGGTGCTGCTGCGGTTCATGGACAGCTTCATGATCTACACCGAGCCCATCGTGCTGACGGGCGGGGGACCCGGCAACGCGACCACGCTGCTGTCGATCGATCTGGTGAAGGTCGCCCTCGGGCAGTTCGACCTGGGGCCGGCTGCCGCGATGTCCCTCATCTACTTCCTCATCATCCTCCTGCTGTCCTGGATCTTCTACACGGTGATGACCAAGGGCGAGGCCGAGTGAAATGAAACGTTTCGTCTGGCTGCTGCCGGCGCTCTACATCCTCTTCCTGCTGATGCCGATCTACTGGCTCTTGAACATGTCCTTCAAGAACACCAACGAGATCCTCGGCTCGTTCACGCTCTGGCCGCGCGTTTTCACCCTGGAGAACTACCGCAAGATCTTCACCGATCCGACCTGGTACGGAGGCTACCTGAACTCGCTCGGGTACGTGCTGATGAACACGGTCACCTCGGTGGTGGTGGCGCTGCCGGCAGCCTACGCCTTCTCCCGCTACCGCTTCCTCGGCGACAAGCATCTGTTCTTCTGGCTGCTCACCAATCGGATGGCGCCGCCGGCAGTCTTCGCGCTGCCCTTCTTCCAGCTGTATTCGGCGATCGGACTGTTCGACACGCGCGTCGCGGTGGCGCTCGCGCACTGCCTGTTCAACATCCCGCTCGCGGTGTGGATCCTCGAGGGGTTCATGTCGGGCGTGCCGAAGGAGCTCGACGAGACGGCCTTCGTCGACGGGTATCCGTTCTGGCGGTTCTTCATCCGCATCTTCATTCCGACCATCGCCGCCGGCGTGGGTGTCGCGGCATTCTTCTGCTTCATGTTCTCCTGGGTCGAGCTGCTCCTGGCCAAGACGCTGACGGCGGTGGATGCCAAGCCCATCGCCGCCACCATGACCCGCACCGCGAGCACGTCGGGCTACGAGCTGGGCCTGCTCGCCGCGGCGGGCGCGCTCACCATCATCCCGGGCGCCTTCGTCATCTACTTCGTGCGCAACTACATCGCCAAGGGCTTCGCGCTCGGCCGCGTTTGAGGGGGAGGCATGGCAGGAACGACGAGCGGACTGGGATGGATGGCGTGGACGTGGCAAACCGCCGTCTTTTGCATCTTCATCGGGGTTCTCCTCGCCGGGATGGTGGTGTGGGAATGGCGGTCTCCAGGAGGGGCGCCGCGCCGGGGCGTCTTGCACATCGTGACGACGCGCGGCGACCGGCTGTTCATCTCCCTGTTGTCCGCCGCCTACATCCACCTCGGATGGCTCGCGATCCTTGGCACGCCGCTGTGGGGCGCGACGTTGGTGTCCGCCGCGGTCGCCGTCCTTGTTTTCCGTTACGTCTGAACGCTACTTCAGCGCTGCGGACTGCTGCATGGGCACGTCGTCCGGGGGTGCGATTGCCGAACAGCTCTGCGGAGGCGGCATGCTCAGGTCGAGATTCACCCACGTGGTCTGGTCCCCGTTCGCGGTGAAGCTGCAACCGCCGCCGCCGCTGCACGCACCACCCCAGCCCACGAACGTGGAGCTCGCGTCCGGCACTACCGTCAGCGAGATGCGGGTGCCCGCCGCCACGGTCATTGTGCACACCGCCGGGCAGTCGATCCCCGCCGGCGTCGAAGTGACGCGCCCGGACCCCTTGCCGATCGGTACGACCTCGATGCGGGCCGTGCCGGGCGGCAGGGTCGAGAAATTCGCCGTGACGTCGCGATCCACATCCATGGTGAGCGCGCACCCGGCCGTCCCGGAGCAGGCCCCTTGCCATCCAACGAAGGTGGAGCCGCTGGCGGGCACGGCCGTGAGCCGCACGGCCGTCCGAGATCGAGCTCGAACCACCGGTCGAACGCGAATCCAGGCGAATGATAGTCCGCCAGCACGCGAACGGCCGCGATGTGCTGGGGCGCGTCCTGGTAGGGGAGGAGCTCGCTCGCCCAGAGCGGCGCGATCGCTGCCGCCGTCGCGAGCGCGACGAGCAGCGGCCAGACGAGATCCTGCGCAACCGCCACCGGCCGCGGAACCGGCAACGCAATCGCCTCGGCGGGCCGGACCTCCATCACTTCCGCCCGTATCGATCTTCGAGGCGCACCACGTCTTCGAGCTCCGGCGTGCTCGCCTCCAGGACGTCGCAATCGCTGAGCGCGACCATGCGGTGCACCATCCCTGCCCGGATGCGGACCGACTCGCCCGCGCGCAGCTCCACCTCGCGCCGCCCTTCGCCGCGGTCGTACTCGAATCGCATCGACCCCGAGAGCAGATGGATGGTTTCGTCTTTCTGCCGGTGGTACTGGAGGCTGAGGGCGTGTCCCGCGGCGATGTGGAGAATCTTTCCTACGTATCGCTCCGCATGCGCCCAGATGAGCTCGTAGCCCCCCGGCTTCTCCACCCGCCGCGGGGCGTGACGCACGTCACCGGAAATGACCTCGGATGCTTCCGCCATGCCCCCACGGTTCGCACGGGGCGCGGGCCCCGACAAGGAGGCTAAAATCCTACCCGGGGGCCGCCGGCATGAGGCGCTCCAGGCCTCCCATGTACGGGCGGATCGCTCCCGGCAGGATCACGCTGCCATCGGCCTGCTGGCCGTTTTCCAGGATCGCCACCACCGTGCGTCCGACCGCGAGCCCGCTGCCGTTGAGCGTCGCCACCAGCCGCGGCTTGTCGCCTTGCGCTGGGCGGAACCGGATCTGCGCCCGCCGCGCCTGGAAGTCGCCGAACGTCGAGCACGAGCTGATCTCGCGGTAGGCGTTCTGGCCGGGCAACCACACCTCGAGGTCGTACGTCTTCTCGGAACCGAACCCCAGGTCCGCCGTGCAGAGGGTCACGACGCGATGGTGCAGTCCGAGCCCCTGCAGTGGCGCCTGCGCGTCGCGAACCAACTCCTCCAGGGCCGCGTGCGCGTTCTCCGGACGCTCGAACCGGACCAGCTCGACCTTGTGGAACTGGTGCTGCCGGATGATCCCCTTCGTGTCCTTGCCGTAGCTGCCCGCTTCGCTGCGGAAGCACGGCGAGAACGCGGTGTACTTCAATGGGAGCTGGGCGCCCTCGAGGATCTCGTCGCGATGATAGTTCGTCACCGGCACTTCTGCGGTGGGGATGAGGTAGTAACCGGAAGTCGTCTTGAAGAGGTCCTCCTCGAACTTCGGCAACTGCCCGGTGCCGCGCATCGAGTCCGCGTTCACCAGGTAGGGGGGCAGCAGCTCGAGGTACCCGCGCTCCCGCGCGGAATCGAGGAAGAACTGCACGACCGCGAGCTCGAGCCGTGCCAGGGCGCCGCGGTAGAAGACGAAGCGGGTCCCCGACACCTTCGCGGCACGTTCGAAGTCGAGCAGGCCGAGTTTCTCGCCGATCTCTGTGTGCTCGCGCGGGGAATCGACGGCCGGCTTGTCTCCCCAGGTGCGCACGACCTGGTTGTCGCGCTCGGAGGTGCCCACCGGCACGGTCTCGTGCGGCAGGTTGGGTACGTTCAGCAGCGCGCGCTCGATCTGCTCCTCGACCTCTTTCAGCCGCGCTTCCTTCTCCTTTGCTTCGTCCGAGAGCGTCTTGAGCCGGGCGCGAAGGCGGGCCTGCTCTTCGCCCTTGAGAGCGCGCATCTGCTCGGACGCCTTCCGCTGCTCCGCGCGCTGCGTCTCGCTCGCCTGGATCAGGTGCCGGCGCTCCGCCGCGAGCGCCTCGATCGGCGCCAGCGCTTCCGCCGCGCCCCCGCCGCGCGTCGCGAGCCGACGGCGCGCCTCGTCCAGATTCGCCACCACCCACTTCAAGTCGAGCATGCGCGCGGAAATAGAGTGCATTTCACACCGGCCTGCAAGGTCGTTTGCGCCTTCGTGCTAAGGGTGGGCGCCTCGGATGGGCGACCTGAGCGACGCCGAGCTTCTCGCCGCGTTCCGCGACGGCGACTCGAGGGCGTTCGAGGCGCTCGTGCGGCGCTACCAGCGTCCCATCCTGGCCATCGCGCGCCGCTTCGCCCGGGACGAGGACGACGCCGAAGACCTCGCGCAGCGGGCCTTCATCAACGCCAGTGAGCGCGTCACGGGATGGCGCGGTGGCTCATTCAAGTCGTGGCTCTTCCGCATCGTGGTGAACCTGGCGAAGAACCACCTGCGCGACATCGCCCGCTTCGACCGATCGGTGCAGGCGCAGGATCGCGAGGCCGAGCCGACCATCGAGGACCCCGAGGAGCGCATCGCACGGACCCAGCAGCAGAAAGCCCTGCGCGAGGCCGTGGCCAGACTGCCGCGCAGGCAGCGGGAAGTCCTCCTGCTGCGCATCGACGGCGACCTGCCGTTCGCGGAGATTGCGCAGGCGCTGGGGATCACGGAGGTGAACGCGAAGGTCAACTTCCATCATGCGGTGCAGAAGCTGAAGCAGCTCGTTCAAGGCTGAACGAGCGCAACCAGATCCGCCGCCGAAAAGGTGTATGCGGTGTTGCAGAAATCGCAGGTCAGGCGGGCGCCGCCGTCTTTCTCCGCCATCTCGCGCAACTGCCGCGCGCCCAGCGAGCGCAGTGCGCGCACCACGCGCTCGCGCGAGCAGCGGCAGGCGAACCGCGGCTCCGAAGTAGCGACGGTGCGCAAGGGACCGAGATCGAAAGCGCGCGCCAGCGCATCGGCGATCTGCCCCGCCTCAGCGCCCGAGGCGAGCGCGGCCGCGAGCCCGCCCTGGCGCAACGGTTTTCCCAGCACCCGCGCCTTTTCGGCGTCCTCCGCCCGGAGCGGCGAGACCAGGACCCCGGCAGCCGCCACCAAGGGATCTCGGACGGACGAAAGCACTTCCACCGCCATCTCGCCGCCCTCTTCGCGATCGCTCCGCAGAAACAGCGTGAGCGCGGCGCCCAGATCCGCGCCCGCGAACGGAAACGCCGCTCGATGAGCGCTCAGCCCGCCCGCCGGCGCACACATCACGGAAAGAGCGCCGGCCCGCTCGTCGTGCCGCGAGGCGAAGAGCGGGCGCCCGTCGAACCTCGTCGGATCCTCCGAGCGCGGTCCGCCTTCCAGGTCCTTGGCGCGAACCAGCCCCCGCACCGCCCCGCTCTCGTCCGCGTCCACCAGGAGCCCGCGCAGCGGACCGTTGCATTCGAGCTGCACGTCCACCCGGGTTCCTTGATGGCCCGCGAGCAGCAGCGCGGCCGTGAGCCCCTGCGCGAGGGCGGCGGCGCTGCCGGCGGCAAGTTCATGCCGCGCGCTTGCCGAGCGCGCGACGCCGGTCGCGGAGCAAAGCGCGAGGCGGAGCCCGGCGCTCGCCGCTTCCATCGTGAGCAGGGAATCGGACACCCGCTGAATCTAGCTGCTACTCTGGTCCCGTGCGCAAGATTGCGGTCCCGTTCGCCTGCGCGCTGTTGCTCGCCGGCCCGTTCTGCTTCGCGCCGGTGAGCGACAGCGACTCCGGATGGCACATGGCGGTCGGCCGCCTGATCCTGCACGACGGGATCCCGCGCACGAACGCCCTGTCCTGGAAGTGGAGCGACCATCCCTGGTACCCGACCTCCTGGCTCTACGACGCTCTCTGCGCAGCACTCGGCAGTGCGCTCGGGCTGCAGCTGCTCACGTTCGCGTTGCTCTCGCTCGCCTTGCTGGCGCTGGCGTTCGCCTGCGAATCGCCCTGGATCGTGCCGGCCATCGCGCTCCTCTTCGTTCCCCGCCTCGTTCCCCGGCCTCACGTCGCCACCTGGGCGCTCCTCGCCACCGTGCTGGCACTGGCTCCGCGGGGAACGCGGGCGCGGGCCGCCTGCGTGGTCCTCGTCGCGCTGGGCGGAAACCTGCACGCGGGCACGGCATTCGCCGCCTTCGTGCTCGGACTCGAGTGCCTCGAGGCCTGGTTCCGCACGCGTCGGCCGGCTGAGCTCTGGCTCGCGCTGGGCGCCGGTCTCGCGCTTTTGGCGAATCCCGGGCTGCTGTTCGACGCGAAGTACCTGCTGCATCACCTGCTCGAGATCGGCGAGGTGGTACAGGTTCGCGAGCTCGAGCCGCCTTCCTTCGCCGCGCGTCCGGCATTCTTCCTGCTGCTTCCGGTGACGCTGCTGCTCGCCGTGCACCGCCGCCGCGAACGTCCCGCGCTGCTCGCCGCTACGGTGGTCTTCGCCGCCCTCGGCCTTCGGGCGCAGCGGATGGTCTCCGAAGCCCAGATCGTCTGGGCGCCGACGCTCGCCTGGGGACTTGCCCGGCTGCCCCAGCCCCGCATGTTCGCGCCCGCGGGGATCGCGGCCGCGGTCCTCGCCGGCCTCTCCCTTCGCCTGGATCGCTCGGTCCTCGCCCTTCGTCCATCCCCCTCGTGGGACGCGTCCGCGCTGCCCGTCCGCGCCGCGAAATTCCTCGACGAGAACCACGTCGAAGGACCGGGATTCAACGCGCTCCGCGACGGCGGATATCTCGAGATGGCGCGCCCCGGGGTGCCGGCATTCATCGACGGGCGCCTGCAGGCGATCCCGGCGGAGGCCTGGCGGGAGCTGCAGGAGGCGGAGAGATCGCCGGCGAAGTTCCAGGCGCTGCTCGAGGGTCTGGGCTGCGAGTGGGCGGCGGCGACGCGCGTGCGCGAGCGCCTGGGGGGCTACCGCCTGCTGAACGGCCCGCGGTGGGCGCTCGTGTACTGGGATGATACGACGGAGGTGTTCGTCCGGCGCGACGTCGCGCGGTTCGCGCCGCTGCGCGACGCGCTCGAGTACCGGTACTTCCGCCCGTACGGCTCCATCGTCGGGGCGGTAGAGAAGCTCGAGCGCCCATCCCTGCGAGCGCTCTTGGGCGAGATCGACCGCTTCGAGCAGACCTCGCCGCGGGATCCCTTCGCTTTGCTCGACCGCTGCGCGGCGCTGACGCGGCTCGAATCTCCCGAGCGGCAGCGCGCCTGTGAAGAGGCGGCGGCGCGGGCGCCCCCTCCCGTTGCGCCCCTCGTGCAGAAGGCACGCGCCCTTCAGGCCGCGCCCTGGGACCCGGCGCCCTGAGACCCGTGTGGCACAAGCTGGATGCGCGGCGGCACCTCGCCGAGCACGCTGCGGATGGTCTCGCGCAGCGTGTAGGCAGGACGGAATGCGAGCTCGCGTTCCGCGCGCGTTCCGTCCACGGTGCAGAGGAACTGCACGTGGTCGAGCTCCGCGGAGGGAAAGCCGGCGAGGCGGTATTGGAAGAGCTTGTCGAGCAACGGCCGCGCGATCAGGTGCGGGACCGGGATCGGCGCCCGCCCAAGCTCGCGCAGCACCGCCGAGAGCGGCAGCTCTCCAGGCCCGCAGACGTTGAAGACGCCCCGCACCCCGGGCCGCAGCGCCAGCGCGAGCACACGGGCGACGTCCTCCTCGTGGATGAGCTGCACCATCGGGTCGAATCCCGCGAGCGTCCAGGGACGCGGCAGCCGCAGGTACGTGGAGGGCGCATTCCTCACCGTGGGTCCCACGATGTGGACCGGCCTGAGGATGACGGTGTCCACGTCCGGGTGCTTCCACATGTACTGCTGCGCGTACATGTCCACTTCGACCAGGTCCCGGATGCCCGGGAACCGCTCCGACCCGAGCAGGGGGGACTCCTCGGTGAGGAAGTTGTCATTGCCGGGCTGCGGCCCGTACACCGTCGCCGAGCTGAGCACCACCACCTTGCGCACGCCGTACTTCGCCGCGAACGAGAGCACCGCCTTGGTGCCGAGCACGTTGAAGCTGTGGTGCTCGCTCTGCGACAAGCGGGGATCGTGGACGATGGCCATGTGGATCATCGCCTGCACGTCGCCGCGCCGGAACAAGTCCTCCAGCTTGCGCTTGCGGATGTCGAGGTTGTGGACCTCGAGGTCCTTGGGCGCTCCCGGAAACGGGCGGCGATCGACGCCGATCACCCGATCGGTCTTGTGCAGCACGCGCGCGAGCGCGCGGCCTAGATTGCCGCTGATCCCGGTGACGAGGACGGCGTCGCGCGCCATCCCGTTACCTTAGCATGGAGACCTACTTCGGGATCGCCAGCGCTACCGCGGTGGTGTTGTGCCAGGACTCGATGCGGCCGCTGTAGCTGGCGATCTCGCCGTAAGTGAGGAAGCCGGCCACCGGCACCTCGCCCATCACGCCGCGGACGGCATCGATCTCCCGCTGGAAGCCATCCTTGAGGATCAAGCCGCGGCAGACGCAGTCGAAGAGCAGGACGCCGGCCGGACTCTGCCCCTGGAGGTTCTGCAGCGCTTCCTCCGCGGCCTGCTTCGCGGCGGCCACCATCGTGTCCGGCTTGCCGTCGAGGATCGCCACATGCGCGCCTTGCGGCACCTCCGCCGCGCAGTTGAGAGACCCGTCCTTGCCCACCGAGAGCGGCGCGCGGGCGCGCGTGACCTTGCCGGCGACGATGATGCCGAGCTCGTTGGCGATCAGGTATTCGCCGGCCGTCGCAGCCGAGAGCTGGACGCCGCGCTTGCTCGCGTGCTCCTGGTACACGGCGAAGGCGGGCCGGCCGTCGATCTCCTGCACCACGTTTCCCTTGGCGCGCGTGACGCGCATCTTGGCGGTGGTGGCCTCGAGGCCGTGGCCGATCCCCACTCCCCAGGGACTGCGGCTGAAGAGATGGATGGCGGCCGCCATGTCGCTGCCGGCGCGCTCCGGTTCTCCCACGTGGGTCGCCTGGAACTTGCCTTCGTCTCCCGCCGCGCCGCCGACGACCTGGTGCAGCGCCTGCGTGCTCTCGACGATGGACTCCACGAACCGTTCGCCGGCGCCGCTCAATCCGTCCACCAGCGCAATGGTGGTCGAGCAGACGAAGCCCTTCTGACGGGCCGATTCCGCGGCACGGTGAAAACCCTCGCAGAGCGCGCGCGCGGCGTCCTGCGGCGCGGCGGCCACGTCCCGCGCGGCGCGAGCGAGCAGCGGAGAATCGGTGGAGACGAGCAGCACCGCGACGCCGCCGTGGATCAAGCCGCGCTCGGTGAACTCGCCGGCCGTCGTGCAGCCCGACAGCATCGCGCCGCGCGCAACCCCGCTTGCCGCGCGCAGGCACTCGCTGAGCGAGAGCGCCGGAGAGGCGAAGACGAACCCGAACGAGGGAACCGCTCCCTTCAAGGCTTCGAGAGCGACGCGCGTCGCTTCCGTTGAAGCGCGCACAGAGTCAGGACCGCCGGCGCGGCCCGAGCCAACCTTGTTTGCCATCTGGAATTCCCCCTTGGACGCAAGGGAGCACGCCGGGGGACGGCGCGTCGAGGGACCGCGCGTAGGCGCAGGTGGACCGATCAGCGGAAGATGGATCCGCGAGACGCCAGACCCCGGGCGATCAGCCTCTCGATGGCGCGCTTCACGTCGGAGACTTTCGGTTCCAGCTCCGCGTCGTCGTCGTCCGGCGACCCGGAAAAGCGCAGTGGAGCTCCGAACCAGAGGTGGTACTTCACCGGGAGCGGCAACGGCACCAGCGTGGGGGTGATGGGAAGAGCGGGAAAGCCGATCGCCTTCGCGACCGACTTGAAGTCGAAGAATGCCGGCGCCTGCTCTTCGGCGCCGACCACGGCCACGGGGACGATGGGCGTGCGCGTCTCGAGCGCGATGCGCATGAAGCCGTTCCCGAACTCCTGCAGCCGGTACCGCTTGTCGTAGGTCTTGTTGAGCCCGCGCGTGCCTTCGGGAAACACCATGATGGTCTCGCCGGCTGCGAGCAGCCGCCGGCAATTCTCCGGCGTCCCGACCACCTGGCCGATGCGCGCGAAGAACGGCGCCACGAACGGGAGAGTCGGCGCCCACTTCTCCACCATCGCGCGCACCACGCGCGGGGGCTCCGCCTCGAGCAGCAGAGACATGGCGATCATCGCGCCGTCCAACGGAAGCTGTCCGGAGTGATTCGAGATCAACATCACCCGGCCGGTCGGCACCTGGTCGATGCCGTGCGTTTCCACCCGGAAGTAGGTGCGATAGAGCCAGAGCACGGGAGCGATGGCGGCCTTGGCGAAGTCCAGCTCGAGCCCGAAGGGATCGACGCCGTATTCGTTCTGGGGAGCGACCAGCCGCGCCAGACGCGCCTCCAGCTCCGGCCCGCCCTGGGACAGGGTCCACTTCTCCATCGCGCCGCGCAGGCGGCCGAACAGGCCCCGGGGGCGGTCCCGGTCATAGCGGACGAGAGCCGTGGACATGCACGCGCTGTAACGCCGCTGGGCCCTCAGGGCAAGAGGCGGATCGCAGCCTCGTACAACGTGCAGGGGTCGCCAGGAAGCGCCTCGAGCAGACCGCGCAGCCGCCGCAGCTTGTGCACAGCGGGCATCCGCAGCCCGGGCTGCGCTGCCGCGATCTCGCCGGGCACGTCGCTGGCATCGAGAGCGTCGATGCCGTGCAATTCGAGGTTGAGGTGACCGCCGGCAAAAGCCCTTTGCGCGAGCCAGGGAAAGGGCAGCACGGTGGTGCCGATCACCGGCGCCCTCAGGAATGGAAGCGTCGCCACCGGCAGCTCGCGGACCCCGCGCCGCCGATGCGCTCGGCGGGCCGCGAAGAGCTGCCCGATTCCGCCGAGGATGCTCTGGCTGCCGCGGCCGCGCAGCGCGTAGACGGCGAGCGCCGCCGCTTTCGCGGCGTAGTATGGAGGGCTCGGGAGCAGCGAGGAATCGTACGCGTATCCTCGCTCCCGCACCGCGTCCAGCAGGGGCGCCGAGAGGGTGTAACCGGGCGCGCGAAAGCCCCGCGGCCGCAGACCGCAGGCGTCCTCGATGGCGGACTCCGCCAGCGCGAGGTCCTGCGCGATCTCCTCGCGCGTCCTGCGCGAGAGCGCGTAATCGTGCGCATGCGAATGGGAGCCGATCTCGTGGCCGCCGCCGGCCGCCGCCTTCAGGCTGCCGGGCGCAATCGCTGCCTCGCGGCCGATGGCGAAGAACGTCGCGCGCATGCCCAGGCCGTGAAACAGCTCGCAGAGGCGCTGCACCGCGACCTCGGGGACCGCGCGCTGCGCGCGCTCGTCGAGGCGCAGCGAAAGGCCGTGGATGGCCGCGTAGCAGCCGAGCCCGTCCAGATCTACCGAGACCGACCAGATCACGGCGTTCGCCGCGACTCCTCCTGCAGGTAGTAGATGTCGTCCTGAACGCTGGGGGCGTCCCCCGCGTCGGGGCGCAGGTCGAGATACCGGCGGAACTCCGCGATGGCGTCCCTCCGCCGGCCGTCGTCCTTGAAGATGTAGCCGAGCTCGTGGTGGGCGAGCGCGTCCCCGGGGTCCACCCGCGTGGCGTGCTGCAGGGCGTCCACCGCCTTCGTCCGGCACCCCCGGCAGTCCTTGTCCTTGTAGGCGATCCCGAGCTTCGTCCAGACCGCCGGCAGATTCGGGTCCTGAGTCAGCGCCCTCTGGAAGTCGCGGATGGCTCCGTCGACGTCGCCCGACTGCTGCTCGGCGTCGCCGACGAGCGCCCAGAGGCGCGCGCGCTTGGGATCGAGCTCCACGGCCCTGCGAAAAGCCTTCACCGCTTCCGGGAACCGGTTCTCGACCATGAGATTGATGCCGAGATGCTCGTACGTGTCGGCGTTCCTGCTGCCCTTGTCGATGGCGCGCGTGAACGTCTCGATGGCGTCCCTGACCTGGAGCCCTTTCTCGAAGATCAGGCCGAGGTGATAGTGGAACTCCGCGTTGTCGGGCTCGATCTCCACCGCCTTCTTCATCACGTCCATCGCCTCGCCCAGGTTCTTGCGGCCCGCGAGCGCGCGCCCGAGGAAATACAGCGCCTCCGCATGGCGGTCGTTCATCGCCACCGCCTCGCGCAGCTGCAGCTCCGCCTCCTCGAGGTCCCCGCGCTCCACCAGGATGCCGCCGAGCCGGGTACGATAGCGCGAGTCCTTGGAGTCGAGCTTGACGGCTTTGCGGAACGACTGGAGCGCGGCTTCCGAATGGCCCATCCGCCGCAGCAAGGACCCGTACTCGTATTGGAGCGACGCATCGGAATCGAGCTGGACGAGGGCAGTCTCCATCTGTTTGCGCGCCGCCTCCAACTCGCCCTGCGCCGCGAGCGCCTTGCCCATTCCCGCGTGCGCGATCGGATCGTCGGGGTCGATCTGCATGGCGCGCGCATACGCCTCGCGGGCCTTGTCGCGCCGTCCCATCGCGAGCGCCAACTCGCCGATCGCCTCGTTTTCCACCGCGGTGAGGCCGCCGACGGGCACTTTGAGGGCGGCGTCGAGCCTCTCTTGCGCCCTGGCCTTGTCGTTGCGCGAGTCCCACACCAGGCCCTCCGCGGCGAGCGCTTCGACCAGGTCGGGCTTGGCCATCAAGGCCGCTTCGTATTTGCGGTACGCCTCCTCGGCCTTGCCGATGGCGTCGGCGACCCGGCCCTGCAGATAAAGGTAGCGCGCGTTCGTCGCGTCCTTCGCGACGGCCTCGTTGATCGCCTTGTCCGCTTCGAGCAGCCGGTTCTGTCCGAGATACGCCCGGGCGGCCCCCGCGTAAGCCGGCCCCGATGCGGACAGTTGGATGGCCGCCTCGAACTGGCGCGCGGCCTTGTCCCACTCGAGGCGTTGGAGGCGAAACTCGCCATAGGCGACATGCACCACCGGCGAGTTCGGATCGAGTGCCACCGCGCGCTCGTAAGCCGCCTCCGCGTTCCTGAGATCGTGGGCGCTCGCCGCCAGGTTGCCCCGCAGCATGTTCGCCCGCCCTTCCGCAGCGGCATCGAGCGTCTTGCGAGCGTCGGGGTCGAGCGCCTTGACCAGCAGCTCCCCGGCACCCTTCGTATCGTTCTGCCGCAGTCGGACCGAGGCCAATTCCACCATCAGGCGGGCGTTGTCGGGTGCGCCCTTCAGGGCACGCTCGAAGAAATCCGCGGCTTCGGGCAGCTGGCCCCGATCGCGGGCCACTGCCCCGCGCACCAGGAGGAGGCGGGTCGACGGGCCTCGCGCCTTCAGCGCGTTGTCGAGGACCTGGGCGGCGCGCGTGGACTCGCTCGAGTAGACGAGCGCCACGGCATAGAGCCAGGTCGAGTCCCCGTCCGCGCCCGGCGTGTCGCCGAGAGCGGCGAGAAACTGCTTCGCCTTCGCCAACTCGCCGCCCGCCAGGGCGAAGGCGCCGCGGGCGCGGTTCTGGGCCGGACGGGTGCCCTTCATCTTCTCCACCACGCGCTTCGCCTGGTCCCAGTCGGCTCCGACCTGGCCGTACTCGATCTTCAGCTCCGACGCCGCGAGCACGAAGAACGCCTTCACATCGTCATCGTCCGGCAACACCGTCACCAGCTCCGCGGCGGCGGCGACCGCTTCCCGCGCGCCGGCGAAGTCCGCGCGATTCAGCTTTTCGAGTCCCTGCTCGATCACCTTCGCTTCCGCCGCGGTCACGGCCTTCTTCGCGGGAAGATAGAGATTCATCCAGAACAATCCCGCAGGGGTCCGCCGCGCGCGATACCCAAGCACGCCCACGGCCCCAAGGCCGAGCAATACGGCGAGCGCGATCAGCGGCCCCGGCCGCATGACGGAACGCACGCCCGCTTGCAGCGCGCCGGGTCCGCGGGCTTCCTTCCGGCGGGCGCGCTCCTTGCGCTCCTGTGCCGCGCGCTCTTCGCGCTCCCTCTTCTTCTGCTCCTTGTCCGCTTTCTTCGAGCTGGCGCTGTCCGCAGGGCCCGTTCCGCCCAGGTCATCGGCGAAGTCGAGCGTCTCTTCGCTGCTGCCCCCAGCGGGCTTCCCGATCACCGGGGGAGGTGGCCGCTTCTTCCTGTCCGAGTCCTTGGGCGCGTCGTCGACGAAATCGAGCATGTCGGGAGCCGGGGAGGATTTCGGCTTCGACTCGACGAAATCGAAGTTCATCGCCTCTTCTTGCTCCGGGGCGCCCGATGGGGGATCCGGTGCGGGAATCTCCGGGAGATCCGCGGCGAACGCGTCATCCCCGGCGGCGGCAGGAGAAGGCTCCGACGGGGCCGGACCGCTGCTCGCCGGCAGCTCGACCTCGATCGCGGCGAACGGGTCGTCCGCCGGCGCTGGAGACGGCGCCTCGCGCGCGCCGTCGAATCCCGGCAGCGGCACGGCATCCGCTCCTTCATGCGGAGGGGGCGCGGCGGGGGGCCGTGGCCGGAAGTCCATCGCGGTGCGCTGCGGCTCATCGAGGCCGGGAAGCGCGACCGCCCCCGGCGTCGCGGGCGGATCGAGATCAGGCAGCGAAGGCGATGCGGCCGCAGCAGGCGCCGCGGCTTCGCCGAAGCCGGGCAGCGGAATGGCTCCGCCCCGCGCGGCCGGAATGCTGGGACGCGCCGCGGGCGCTTTGGAAGCGGCTGGCTTCGCACCGGCCTGACCCGGCAGCGGCACGGCCGGCTTGCCTGCTTCTTTCGCGGCATCTGCCTTCGGCCGATGCACGGTGAACGGCTTCTTGCATTTCGGACACTTGATCGAGAGACCGGTGGGCGGGACTCGCGAATCGTCCAGCTCGTAGGCAGCGGCGCAGTTTGGGCAGGAGATCTTCACGCCGCTCAGCCCTCCGCGTATTCGAATCGCTGCTTGAGCGCAAGATAGGTGCCGTACGCGTCGGAGCCGTCCTGCGATCCGCGCCGTTCGGCGAGGCGCGCGTGCAGGACCCGGCAGGCGATCTGCGCCGCATCGCGCTCATCGAGCCCGGCAAGCTCCGCGAGCTGGTGGAGATTGATCGGATCGTATTGCTCCTGCATCTCGACGTAGAGGAGGAAGTCCTTCACCAGCTGCTCCGGGCCCAGCGCCCAGCGGCCGCTCTCGAGCGGCACCAGCAGGCCGGAGCGCGCGAAGACGCGCTCGACGCGCAGCGCCTCGTCACCGGTCAGTCCCACGCGCCTCATGAGCGCGTGGGGGTTGAGGTCGTCCGGGAGCGCGCGGCGCCCCTGCGCATCCGGCGCGCCGGCGAGGTTGCGCACCAGCGAGAGGGCGCGGGCGGCGCCCGACCGGCTCATCAGGGCCTGGATCTGCCGGTCCGCCTCGCGCAGCCGCGAGCTGAGGCGGCGCATGAGCCGCACGGCGATCTCGCTGTTGCGGCGCACGACGGTGGCGAACGCGCCCTGCTCCACCTCGATCAGAAGCGCCTCCTCGACCACGGTGGCGCCCGCCGACCGGGGCAGGCCCTCGAGCAGCGCCATCTCGCCGAAGAACTCCCCGGGTCCGAGCACCGCGAGCGTGATCTCGCTATCTCCGATCCTCTTGGAAATGTTCACCCTGCCGGAACGGATCACGTACATGGTCTGCCCGCGATCTCCTTCGCGGAACAGCACCGTCCCGGACGGATGTCTGCGGACGAGGTGCTCGACGCTGGACACCATCTCGCTCATGAGACTCCGGCCACGCTAGCATCGGGCTCCGGCTCCGCCAACGAAACGGCGGCGCGTTTCGTGGTAGAGGCGGGTGCGTATGCGCCGGGGTGGGAGAGCCATCGTGATCGGCGGCGGACTGGCCGGACTGGCGTGCGCGCGGGAGCTGGGAAACGCGTGCACGCTCCTCGAAGCGGAGGACCGGCTGGGCGGACTCTGCCGCACCGACGTGATCGATGGCTTCTCGTTCGACTGGACCGGCCATTGGCTGCACGCGCGTGATCCAGAGATGCGCAAGCTGATCCAGGAACGCTGGCTCGGCGGAAATCTTCTCGAGGTTCAGCGCCGCGCGCGCATCTACAGTGAAGGCGTTTGGACCACGTTTCCCTACCAGTTTCATCTCCATGGACTCCCCGCGCGGACGATCTCGGACTGCGTGCTCGGCTTCATCGATGCGACGCTCGGCCCTGAGGGCGAGGAGCTGCGCTCGCGCCCGCTGGCGAACGCCGCGGAGTTCATCCTCCGCCACCTGGGTGAAGGAATCGCCCGGCACTTCATGTTCCCGTACAACGAGAAGCTCTACACGGTGGCGTGTGAACACCTCTCGCCGGAATGGGGCGGCCGCTTCATCCCCCGGCCTTCGCTCGAGGACGTGGTGAACGGCGCCGCCGGCCCCGCGCGCGAGGACGTCGGCTACAACGCCACCTTCTGGTATCCACGAGAGGGCGGAATCGAGGCCTTGCCCCGCGGCATTTCCGCCGAGCTGCGCGCGGACGTCCGACTCTCGTCGCGGGTGCAGAGCGTCGACCTGGCGCGCCGGCGCATCCGCCTCGTTTCCGGGGAAGAACTCGAGTACGACGCGCTCGTGCTCACGGCGCCGCTGCCGGCCTGCGCGCGACTTCTCGCGGAGGCGCCGGCCGAGGTGCGCGATGCGGCCTCGCGGCTGCGCGCGGTTTCGGTGACGGTGGTGGAGGTGGGAGCCAAGGACCTCGGCGGCGAGCGGTTCCACTGGGCTTACTTTCCCGAGAAGGAATTCGCCTTCTACCGGATCGGCTCGCCTTCCGAGGTCAATCCGGCGCTCGCGCCCGCGGGGTTCCGCAGCTTCGCGGTAGAATTCGCTCACCGCGGCACGCCGGAAACGAAACGGTTCATCGAGCAAGCGCTCGAGGGTCTTTCCCGCTGCCGCCTGATCGATCGCGGCGGCGTCGTGCTCTCCCGCGCGCGCACCATTCCAGTCGCCTACGTGCTCTTCGACCATGATCACGCGCAGGCGCGCGCCACCGTGCAGCAGCACTTCGAGCGGCACGGCGTCCAGCTCGCGGGGCGCTACGGGAAGTGGGAGTACAGCTCGATGGAGGACGCGCTCCTCTCCGGCCGCGAGGCAGCCCGCAGCCTCGCATGATCTCCATTGTGATCCCGGTCTACAACGAGGCGCGCATCGTCCGGGACGCCGCCGCCGAGCTGTGCCGCAAGCTCGACGATCTGCGCTGGGAGTACGAGCTGATCCTGGCGGAGAACGGATCGCGCGACGGAACCTTGCAGCTCCTGGAAAAGTTGCCGGCGACGCTTCCACGGGTGCGCTGGCTGCACGAGCAGAAGCCGAACTACGGCCGGGCGCTGAAGCGGGGAATCCTGGAGGCGCACGGCGAAGTGGTGATCTGCGACGAGATCGATCTCTGCGACGTGGACTTCTACCTGCGCGCCCTGCCCCTTCTCGAGCAGGGCGCCGACTTGGTGGTGGGCTCGAAGGCGATGAAGGGCGCGAACGACTCGAGACCATGGGTCCGCCGCGTCGCCACCCGGGTCATCAACCTCCTGCTGCGCATCGCGACCGGGTTCCGCGGCACGGATACGCACGGGCTGAAAGCGTTCAAGCGGGAGCGGCTCACGGACGTCGCCCGCGCCTGCGTGGTCGAGCGGGACCTGTTTGCGAGCGAGTTCGTGATCCGGGCGCAGCGCATGGGACGCGACGTGCGCGAGATCCCCATCGCATTGCACGAGAAGCGGCCTCCGTCGACCGCGCTCCTGCGCCGGGTGCCACGCGTGCTCAATGGGCTGATCAAGCTGGGGTGGACGATCCGGATCCGGCATCGGTAGCTTTGGAGGCTGTTTCCGCCTTCGCGGAAACAGCCAGCAACTGCGTAGGCCCTAAGCCGCCTTCGGCGGCCGGGCCTAGAAGTCTTTCGTGAACAGCACGGAGAAGTCGCGCGTCCGGTCGCCGTAAGTCATTTCCGCCGAGACCGTACGGCTGATCTCGTACTCCAAGTGGCCTTCGACGTTGTTCTCGTACGGCGTCTCGGTGAAGCGCTGGCGATATCCGATGAAGACCCGGTCGCCGATGTACTTGCCGACACTCGCGCCAGAGACGCCCTTGGCGCCGGTATCGATGGTGATCACGTCGACCGGAAGGACGTCCGCAAGCTCCTTGCGCACCTGGCCGAAGAGCAGGCCTCCTACCACGCTGGTGGCCGCGCCGGTGAGGTCGACTCCCCCGCCCTGCTGCGTCGCCCGGCCCTGGATGCGTCCGGTGGCGAGAAAGAACGCGATCTGGTCCTGGTCCATGGTCGGATTGGAGGCCATCTCCAGCTGCGGATTCTTGGCGGTGCCGGTGACGGTGATGGTCACCTTCGCCTGCGGGTTGTCGTAGAGCGCCTTGATCTCCAGCTCCGGATTCGAGGGGTCGCCGCCCGTCTCGATGATCTTCGCATCGTCGATGGTGAAGCGGCGGCCCAGCGCGGTGAACGAGCCCTGGGGGACGTGCACCGTCCCGTCGGCGGTGAGACCGTCGGGGCGGCGCGCGTCGTACTCGAAGTTCATCTGGGTCTGGACGGGGAACTCGAAGTCTGCCGCCTTCACGTAGAGGTGGTTGAGGTCGAGATGCGCGTGCATGCGGAACTTCGCGGTCTTGCGCGCTTCCTCTTCGGCCTCCACGTCTCCCGGCTCCCGCCCCGGCGGATGCGGGCGCTCCCCGGGATGGACTAGCAGCACGTCGGCGTTTTCCTTCAGCCGCGGCAGCTGCTTGTCCGGCAGTTGCTTGATGACGATCCGGGCGTCCGGAATCTTCGCGTTCAAATTCAGCGTTCCGTCGGTGTAGTCGCCGAAGAGGTCGATCTCGCCGGAAACGTCCGCGCGCTGCTCGGCGGCCTGCCGTACGGGCACCGGGCCCGCGGAGAGCGGCCGGTCCGTCCCCGGCACTTTGCGATCCCGCACCGACTCGGCGTCCCCGAGATGGATCTCGCCGGTGAACTCCATGCGATCGAGGTCCGCGCTGCCAGGAAGAGGCCTTCGCGAAGCGGCGAGGATCGCGCTGAACGTTCCCATGCCCAAGCTCCCGGTCAGACGATCGAGCACCACCTCCTTCGGAGAGAACTTCGCGTCCAGACCGACGTCCTCGTACACGCCCTGCCCGACCACGTCGAAGAGTCCCCGGCGCAGGTGCGCATCGCCCTCGGCGACCGGCTTGGAGAGCGTGCCGCCCATCTTCACGGCCCCGTCCAGGGTGCCGCTGGCGCGGCGCAGATCTCGCACCAGCCCCGAGGCGAAGACGAGATCGAGGTGGCGCGAAGTCATGTCGCCGGACAACCGCCCATTCAGGACTGGCGCGGCGCCGCGCGAGAGCAGCGCGCGTCCGCCGAGATCGGCATCGAGCTTGACATGACCGAGGAAGTTGCCTCCGCCGGGCGGGTCGATGCCGACGTGCAACAGGGCTCCGGCGGAGGTCGCTTCCACATACACGTCGGCAGCGCCGAGCTTCTTCTCCTGTGCGGACAGGTCCCGCACGGTCAGCTGGGCCGTGAGCTCCGGCCGCGCCGGCGTTCCGGAGAGCGCGACCTTCCCGGTGAGCCTGCCTTCCGCGACCCCCGCACGGCCCGCGAGCTGGGAGGCACGCGCGATCGGCAGGCCCGGGATCTCCAGATTCAGCGAAACCGCGCGATCGAGCAGCGGCGCGATCGCCGCGCGGTCGCCCCGCCGCATCAGCACCTCCACCAGCTCTCCTCCGGACAGGGAGGCGCCCATCTCGCCGCGCGCCACGACGTCGCCCTGCGACTGGGCTCCGAGCGTGGCCCGCACCTTGTCCCGGATGCCGAGTGCACCCTGGAACGCGAGACCGTGCAGGCGCCCGATGTTGACCTCGTTGCCCGTCGTGTTCACGTCCAGCGTCGGATTCCTCGGCGTCCCCGACAGGCGCGCGGACAGGCTCACGGTGCCGCTGCTGCCGGTCGGCAAGATGCCGGAGCGGGAGAGCCGTTCCAGCGGAAGCTGGGTGACGGCGAGATCGGCCTGGAGGGGACGATCCAGCATGCCGCGCAGGTACGTCCGGTCGCGGAGCGCGCGCGCCAGATCGAAGGGAATTTGCGCGGTGAGCGCCAGGGCGGGCTCGCCGCCCAGTTGGACGGAGCCGTCGAACGCAGTCGTGCCCTTCTCGATCAGGAGTCCGGCCCGCGCGTCCACCTGCTGGATCGTCTGGGTGCCCAGGCCGCGCGCCTCGAGGGATACGGTGGCCCGTGGGGCCGCCAGGCTCCCGCTGGCGACGATGCGGGCGTCGATCACCCCGCGGGCGTGCTGCTGCTGCAGGGCCGGCAGCTTCGCCGTCTCGGCCAGACGCGTGAGATCGAGCTGCGCGAGGCGCACCTCGAGCTGGACGGGCGCATTGGACGGCTGCGTGGCGATGGCCTGCACCGGAAGCTCACCCTGGAAATCGACGCGGACGAGCCCGCTTCCGGCGGCCCAGCCTTCGGTCTGCAGCACCCCGCGGTGGACGTGGGCGTGGACGTGCGCGTCGAGTGAAAGATCTCCGGCCGGGCGCGCTCCCGCGCCGCGGAGGTCGGCGCGGAGATCGAAATCCGGGGTCGCGCGCGGTCCCTGCACGACCGCGTTCGCTTCGAGCACGCCATGAAGATCCAGGCCTTTCGGCATCGCGAACTGGGGAAGTCGATCCAGCTCGAAATTCGAGACCACCACCGCCGCGTCGATCCGGCCGGGCGGCGGTTGGAGCTGGGCCTGCAGGCGTACGCTGCCGTGATCGCCCAGCAGCTCGATGGGCTCGAGCACCACCGCGCTGCGGAAGTGGACGTTCGCGTCGCGGGCGAGATGGAGGGTATTCCCCGGATAGGCGACGAGGAAGTTCGACAACGTCAAGCCGTCCTTGTCGTCATTGATCTTGGCGTCGCCCGCCAGTTGGAGAACGCCTCCGGCCACCGCGGCGTCGATCCGAAGGCGCGCCAGCGGCCACTGCAGCGTCATGTCGATCCGCGGCGCGCCCAGATCGATCGCGCTCGCGGAGAGCCGTTGCGCCGCCAGACGCAACGAACCGTCCGGCCGCTTCAGCGGCCCATGCAGCGTGCCGTTCACGGTCAAGCCCTCGGCGGAAATGGTTCCACCCCAGAGGAACTTTGGCGCGCGCAAGCTCACCGATGCGTCCGGCGAGGTGGGCGAGCCCGTCACGCGCGCGGCCAACCGCGCGGACCCGGCGATGGGCAGCGAAGGCTGCCGCAGTGTGGCACCGACGGCCCGCCCGAATTGGCCGAGGTCCGGAGCCCGCACGTCTAGATCGAGGGACACCTCGTCGTAGGCGGCCGCGCCGTGCGCCTTGATCTCCAGTCCAAGGGCGGTGGCGGTGAAGGCGCGCACGATCGCGTACCGCCGCACCACGGTCGCCTTTACATCCGCGACCACCGGACCGACGCGGTCGAGCCGCGCCGGGCCGACGTGCAGCGCGACCTCGTGCTCGCCGACGATGCCGTGCTCGTCGAATCGGGGCGTTCCCTTCCCATGCACGGAGAGGCGGGCCGTCACCACGCCTTTCGGCGCCCGGGGCGACAGAGCGGCCGGATCGACGCTGTCGAGGGAGAGCTGGACGTCCCAGACCGGGGCCTTCTCCAGGGTGGCGGTCAGCTTCCCGCCGAGCTTGCCGCCTCCGGCATCGAGCCTGAGTTCGACCCCTGCCGTCTTTCCGTCGCTCTTCAGATCGAGCTCGCCGCGCACGGCGGCCGCGAGCGGCGACTTCGGCGCAATCACCTCGACGTCTTCCGGCCGCACGACCAGCTGGCGAACCCGGATCTCGCCGGCCCGCCTGGCGAGGTCCCAGGATCCGTCCGCTACGAGGCCGCTCTCGCCGAGCTTCGCGCGGAAGGACTTGAGCGCGACCGTCCCGGTCGCAGCGGCGCCCTCGAGCGTCGCATCGAGATCCAAGGCGACCGGCGCTGCTCCCTGAGCGGACAGCTGCGCGGAAAGCCCTAGCGCCGCCGCCGCGGAATCTGCCGCGTAACGCGCGTGCGCATCGGTGACGTTCAGATCGCGCAGGGCGAAGGTCGCGTCCGCTCCCAGCTCCGGCCGGACCGTGATCGACCCGCCGCGCAGCTCGAGGTTGCGCACGTCGATCTTCCACTCGAATGGACCGCCTCCGGGCTGCGGCGGCTTGCGCGGCTTGATCGCGCGCTGCAAGGTGGTTTCCCCGGTCCCCGTCTCCCCGGTACCGGGGACCTTTGCGATCTCGACCCAGGGCCGCTCCAGCTGCGCCTCAGTGATCACCACCCGGTGCGCCTTCAAGGCCAATGGCTGCAGCCGGACGCAGGCGCGGTCGGCGCTGAGCACGCGATGCCCGTCGGGATCGCGCAGGTCCACGCCGTCCACGCAGATGTGCAAGAACCCACCGACGTGAATGGCGCCGACGCGCAGATCGCCCTCGATCGCATTGCGCGCTTCATTGGCCACGTACCGCCCCAGCTGTCCGGCACCGCTGCCGGTATGCAGCCAGACGAGCGCCGCCACGATCGCCAGCGCGACGACGCCGAGCAGCGAGAGCGCCGCGATCCAGATGATCCGCCCCGCCCTCCGCCAACGCGGCTTCAGGTAGCGCGCCTCCCGTCGGGGAGGCCGCGGCGGCTCATACCTCGGTTCTGGCAGGTGCTCGGTCACCGGTTTGTCGATTCTTGCCACACAAGCGCCTTCGCGCACCTGGAACGAGGGCGCCAACCGTCTTGTCCGAACGCGAGTGAAAAAGCCCTTGGGGGGTCAGAATGCCTCGCCGAGCGAGACGTGGAAGGCGAACCGCGGCAGTGGGATGCACCCCGCGGTGTTGTCGGGGCAAGAGGCTGAGACGCGCGTCCGCGACATGGTCACGGTCGCGCCCGTTGAATCGGTGGCCGTCGCAGCGGGGGTGAAGACGTCCTTTACCCTCACCAGATAAGCGACATCGAGGCGTACCGGCCCGAACGGAGTGAGGTAACGAAGACCAAGCCCCGGAGCGACCTCGAGGCCGCCCTCGAGCGGCCGTTTCGGGTCGTTGGTCACGTTGCTGGCGTCGACGAACGGCACGATCCCGAGGTGGTTCAGGATGAAATCCGCATGGATCCGCAGCTCGGCGGAGACCAGCGCGGCCGCCTTTCCGCCGATGCCGACGGCCGTGGTTGCATACCGGAGCGTCTTGCCGCACCCGGGGGGGTTGTTCTCGAGGCAGGGGTCCGCGCCGATCTTCGGCCCCTGCTGCAACGGCTGGTAGCCACGCTGCTCGTTCTGGCCACCGAAGAAGAACCTCTGGGTGAAGGGGCTCGCCCCGTTCGCCGTCTCGGTGAAGAGGCCGCCGTATTCCACCCGCAACGCGAGCACGCCGATCCTGCCGAGGGGCGCATAACCGCGAAGGTCGGGGTTGATGCGAAAGTAGCTGAAGGTTCCGGGCTTCAGCGTCTGCTGCAGCCCGATGGTGCCGAAGAACCCGTTCGTCGGCTCGATCGCGTTGTCGCGGCCGTCGTAGCTGTAGCGCAGCTCCGGATACGTCAAGGTGCAGGAGATCGGGCAATCGTTGACGATGCCGGGCACCCCGGTGGTGTCCCCGCGCACGTCCACCTTGAAGTAGCGGACGAAGTTCAGCGAGAGGCCCACGGTATGCTCGGCGCGGCGATAGAGCAGACCGGTCCGCGCCGCCACGTCGTCGTAGGAGAAGCTGCTCTGGATCTCGCGGGCAAATTCGGCGCGGCTGATCCAGTCCAGACCTGGCACGAACATGTTGGGAATGGTGAGCTGTGCGCTGGTCAGAGTCGTGATTCCGGAGCGCGCCGGATCGTACTGGCCCGGAAACGGGTTGGGCACGAACGCGTATCCGGCGGTGTTGGAGAGCTCGAGACGACGCAAACCGCCCAGGAGAGAACGGTTCGTATACTCCGCCCTCAGGCGCGGCAGCTCCCAGCGCGATTCCTCGGCGGAACCGCCCAGTCCCAATCGGACGGTATGGATGGGCGCTTCGCGCACGTTGACGCGCACCCCCGCGAAGGGAGGGTCGGTGAGCGGCTCCAGGTTGACGCGGACCCCGGAGAACGCGCCGAGGTTGTAGACGCGCTGCTGGGCGAGGGCGATCGCCTTCGGAGTGAACCGATCGCCTCGCCGGATTCCGGTGGCGAAAACGATCTCATCGGAGGCGACGCGCTGGTTCCCGGAAACAGTGACGTCTCCGAACTTGAACCTGTCGCCGGGATCCACCTCGAAGACGATGTTCGCCGAGCCCTCTTCCGGCGCCACTTCGACGCGACCCCGGACCTTGGCTCTCGCGAACCCATGCTCGCGCAGCTGCTCGAGCAGCACGTCCTTCGCTTTCTCATAGAGGTCCTCGTCGAAGCCATCCCCCGGATGGATGGGGAGCGCGTCGTCCACGTCGCTCAGCTCGTCGTGCGGCACGGCCTCCGCGCCCGTGAACTCCATCTTGCGGACGACAGCGCGCCGGCCTTCGTTGATCTTCACCAGAAGGGTCACCCGGCCCTTGTCGTCGCGCAACTCCTCCACGTTCTCGACCTTGGCCTCGTAGAACCCCTTCTGGTTGTACCAGCGCTCGATGCGCTTGATGTCGATGGCGAACAGGTCCGCATCGTAGTACCGCGCCGTCTTGCTGAAGAAGCCGCTGGTCGGCGCGGTTGCGATGTGGTCGAGCAGCTCGCCGCCCGAGATGCTGTGGTTGCCTTCGAAGCGGATCGCGGCGAGGACGGGACGGCCTTCGAACGGCTGGTACGGGGTCGCGCAGGCGGAGAGCAACAACAAGACGGCGAGCGCGCGGGCCAAGACCAGCTCAACGTAGCTTGGCCGCACGGGCGGCGCAGGTTTCCCCGTCTCAGGACCGTTGCCGCAGCAACAGATGCAGGTGCGCCTTCTCCCAGGCGCGCGCCCGCAGGTAGCCGGGAAACCGCCGCTCGGCGGCGCGAAAGTCGGGGCCGTGGACGATGCGGCGACCCACTGCGTCGACCGCCGGCGGATGGATCTGGTGCAGCATCTCGTGGAACACCACCATCTCCACGAAGTAGCGCGGCACCCGCGCATCGTCGAGCGCCGGGTGGATCCGGATCACCTTCTGGTCGTGGAAGTACACGCCCATCTTGATCGACCGCTTCCGGCCGCCCGGGCCGCGCCGGCCCCAACCGATGCGCGCGTGGATCGAGCCATCGAAGTGGCGGGCGTTCAGGCCGGCGTAGATCTCCGCCAGGTCGTGCACGCGCCCGCAGGGCGAGAGTGGCGCCTGCGGGCGCGGCGCCAGGGGACGGATGAGCTCCCGGTTCTGGCGGACGTACTCGTCGATGGCGCGGCCGTGCGCGCGCCGGTTGCGTCCCGTGAAACCGGCGAGCGCCCGCATCACCGGCTCGTGGGCCCGCGCGAACATGTGATGCAGCCGGAAGCGCAGGCGGCCCTGCACACGGCGGTAGCTGACCATCGTCCAGGCATTGTCGGTGAGCTCCACCTCGACCCGCTCGCGCAAGAGCGAAGAGAGCCGCGATGCGAGGACGAGGCTCGCGCCGTCGGGCACCACGTGGATTCGCGGCGGACGAACCTGCGGATCGAGCTCGACGGCGACGCGCGGCTCGGACCGCGGAGCGAGCTCGCCGGGGAAGAGGAGGAGCTGCCGCATGCTTGTGGAGCACTCTAGCGACCGCAGCCGCCCCGCTTCAAGCGTCCGGATGTTTGACGCTTCAGATCGTCGTCTGTATCGTGCGCGTCAAGCTCCGCCGGGGAGCGACACATTGGGATGGGAGGAGGACCTGATGGCAAGAAAGAAGGGTACGAAGAAGGGCGCAAAGAAGGGCGGGAGGCGCACGACGAAGAGGAAGACCTCGCGCAAGAGGTAGCCCGGACGTCTCCGGGCGGCCTCCCGACCTCGGCGAGGCCGCCCGCGAATCCCGCAGTTGGAAGTCCTGCAGTGCCCCCACCCATCAACGACGGAGATCGGAAGCTGCTGCTCCTCGAGCTGCGCGAGCTGACCGGCGCTTCGCTGCAGAAGCTCTGGTTGCCGTCGCCGCGCCTTTGCGTGCTGCAGTTTCGCCTGCCCGGGCGGACCGTGCTCGCGTTGATCGACGCCGCTTCCCGCTTCGCAGCGGTGACCCCGGAGCGTCCCACGGCGCCGGAGAGCGCGCCGCGGTCGCAGGCGACGCTGCGCAACGCGCTGGAGGGCGCGCGGCTGTCGGGAGCGGCGCTGGTCCTGCCGCGCGACCGGCGCGTGGCGTCGCCGAGGCTGGAGTTCGGCGATCGCTTCCTCATCGCCGAGGAAGCGCTGCTCCTCGTCGAGGCCGCATCGGGCAGGATCTTGTGGGCGTCCAGCGGCGCGCAGCGGCGTCCCGGCAGCCTCTATCCGCCGGCCGATGAAGCTCAACTCGGCGAAGAGGCGCCCGTGGCCGGGCGCGACCAGAAGGTCCGCGAAGCGCTCGCGGCCGAGGAGCGGGCGGGCGTCGCGGCACGCCGCAAGGAAGTGGTTGCGCGTCTGCGCTCCCGCGTCCAGAGACTCCGGCGGACGCTCGCGGCGGTCGAGGAGGACGCGGCGCGAGCCGCGCGCGCCGGCGAGGAACGGTCGCGCGCGGAGCTGCTGTTGCCTCTGGCCTCGCGCCTGCCGCGCGGCGCTCGCGAGGCGCGCGTTCCGGACTGGTCTCGCACCGACAGCGAGGGGCGCCCGGCGGAAGTCGTGATCCCGCTCGATCCCGCTTCGAGCGCCACCGAGAACGCCGAACGCTGGCTCCGCCGCGCCAGGCGGTATCAGGCGGCGGCAGGGCGCATCGCCGCGCGCCGCGACGAAGTGCAGGCGGCCTTGTCGCGTGCCGAAGCGCTTCTCGCGCAGGCCACGGCGGCGCAAGACGCGGCGCAACTCGCGGCCGTGGAGTTGGAGGCGCCCCCGACGCGACCGGCAGGAAAGCAGCGCGAGCCGGCCCGCCTGCCCTATCGGAAATTCACCTCGCAAACGGGCGCGCCGATCCTGGTCGGCCGCAGCGCACGCGACAACGATGCGCTCACGCTGCGTGTCGCACACGGCAACGACCTCTGGCTGCACGCCCGCGGCGTCCAGGGAGCGCACGTGATCGTGCCCGGCGCCGGCGAGTCACCGGACGCGCGGACCCTCGCGGATGCCGCGTTGCTCGCCCTGCACTTCTCCTCCGCGCGCGGTCAGGATGGAGCGGAGGTGGCCTGGACGCGCCGCAAGCACGTGCGCAAGCCCAAGGGCGCCGCTCCTGGGAGCGTCTTCGTCTCGCAAGAGAAAGTGCTGCGGATCCGCCTGGAAGAGGGCCGGCTGGCAGCCCTGCTGCGCACCGAAGCCTGAGATCGGGCATCCTGTCCCCGTGCCGCGCCTGCTCCCGTTCCTCATCTTCCTCGCCGTTGCGCTGACCCTGGTCGGCGGGATGCACTACTACATCTGGGTCCGCTTCGTCCGGGACCTGCACCTGCCGCATCCGTGGGTGCGCATTCTCACCGTCGCGATCATCGCCGCCGCGATCGCCATGCCTGCGACGCTGTTCGCCGTGCGGCTCCTGCCTTCCGGCGCCGTGCGGCCTGCCATCTGGATCGCGTTCATCTGGATGGGCGTCGCCTTCCTGCTGGTCGCATTCCTCGGAATCGCCGACGCCGGCCGCCTGGTCGCTTTCGTGATCGCGCGCGTGCGTGGGCCGTCCGACCCGGATCCCGCCCGGCGCCTCCTGCTCGCGCGCTCGCTCGCCGCCGGCGTGGGAGGCGTGGTCGCGGGCCTCTCTGCCCTGGGCCTGCGCAGCGCGCTCGCGGGGGTCCAGATCAAGGAGCTCGACGTCAAGCTCCGCGGGCTGCCGCCGCAGCTCGCGGGTTTTCGCCTGGTGCAGATCTCCGATGTGCACGTCGGGCCTTTGCTGCGCAAGGACTGGGTGGCGCACGTGGTGGAACGCGTCCGCTCGCTTTCGCCGGACCTGGTCGCCATCACCGGTGACCTGGTCGACGGGCGCGTGCACGAGCTACGCGAGCACGTGGCGCCCCTGGCCCGGATCGAAGCGCCCCGCGGCGTGTACTTCGTCACCGGCAATCACGAGTACTACTCGGGCGTGGAGGAATGGTACGCGCACCTGCCGACGCTCGGCGTCCGCCCTCTGCGCAACGAGCGCGTGGAGGCCGCTCCCGGGCTCGACATCGCTGGCATCGAAGATCCGACCGGCGCGCCGGACCTTCCCGCGGCGCTCGAGGGCCGCGATCCGTCGCGCGCACTGGTGCTGCTCGCCCACCAGCCGCGGCAGTTTCCGGAGGCGGCCAGGCGCGGCGTTCCGCTCACGCTCTGCGGGCACACGCACGGGGGACAGATCTGGCCGTTCTCCTGGATCGTCGCGCTGGCGCAACCTTACCTCGCCGGTCTCTACCGCCGGGGCGACGCGCAACTCTACGTGAGCCGCGGCACCGGCTTCTGGGGCCCGCCCATGCGCGTGTTTGCACCCGCGGAGATCACACTTCTGCGGTTGCAGCCGGTCTAATTAAGATGGCGACTCACCCAACCGTTGACGTTGACGTAACGTTGACGTTGACGTGAACGGCGACGGAACGGCGACGGCGACGTGGCCGTGGTCGCAGGCGCTGTACTACCCCGCTGCAAACCAAGGCAGGACGTCGCGCGGCAGGTTCAGCGAGCGATAGAAGAACTCCGCGCTCCCGATCGCCACCTTGTACAGCGTCCGGTCCACCGGCCTTTGCAGCGTCTCGCCGAACGCTGCCGCGTATCTGAGCGAGACCGCATACAGATGCACGATCCCGTCGCAGCTTTCCCGCAGCTCGCCCCGTCCCTTCAGCATCGGAATGGCGAATCGGTGTGCGAGCCAGCGCGACGCCAGGGGCCTTAGCGCGTCCTCCTCTGGCGCCACCCACCGTTCGAGCGCCGGCTGCCATTCGCGAAGCGCCGCCGGAAGCCGGTCCGCGGCGAGCAGGGGGCCGGCATCGATCGCATGGATGAAGCGCCGGTAGCGTGCCACCGACGCGGCGAGCAGATCCGGACCATGCGCGGCGATGCTGTCGCCCAGAAAGCGCACGAACGGTTGCGGGTCCTCGGGCTCGACGACTTCGAACGCCGCTTCGTTTCCGATGCGAAGACGCCGGTAGGCGTGGGCGAGAGCGGCCAGCGTGCGCCACACCGGCCGCTCCGACACGGAGAACGCCTCGAGGCTGAGGGCGCGGATGCGATCGAGCGCCGCTACCTCCACCGCGCGATCGCCGATCCTGCCGCCCAGCTTGTCCGACGTGTGCGCGACCCGCAGGTCGAATCCGGGATCGCCGAAGGCGCCGGCCTGCTCGTGGATTCGCAGCGGCGCTGCCGACTCGTCGAGCCGCTCGATCACCTCCGGGCATACCGGGTCGAACCAGAGCTCGACGCGCTCGCCCTGGCGGTAGCCGAACGCGGGAAAGTCGACGCACAGGTCCGGCAGCGCGTCGAGACCATGGCGGGCATGCACGCTGCAGGCTCCCTCGGGCGAAAGGAAGCGGCAGGCGCGGTCCTCTCCCACCCCATCGAGCTTGAGCGAATGGAGGATCTGTTCGCCTTCGCGATCGCCCTTCTCCAGGACGAGTTGGATCCCGCGCCTGAGAGCGGCGCGCTCGCCGTCGGGGAGATTGTCGTGCAGCCGGAGGAAGTCCTCCAGCCGGAACGGGATGTCCCAGCCGCTGCAGCAGCAACCTTTCTGGTTGCAGCGGAAGCGCAGCATCGGCTCCGACAGACGCACCGTCGAAGCCGGCAGTGCCGGAGCGTCGCGCGGCGGCGGCACGACGTGCAGGGAGACCTTCATGCTGCCATCCTACCGTCGATCATCACCCATTCGGGATGGGCCAGGTCGTCGGGCGCCAGCGAGCGCACCGCGAGGAGGCTCGCGGATGCGCCCACCTCGAGGCTTCCGACCCCGGGCAATCCGAGCAGCGCCGCCGCGGACGAGGTCGCGGCGGCGAGGAAGTCCACGCCGGCAGACGCCAATTGCTGCAGCTCTCCGGCATCGATCCCGGGCGCGGAGTTCTCATTGCCGAGGTCAGTACCGTACGCCACCCGCGCTCCCGCGGCATGGAGAGCGCGCAGGCGCTCTGCGGGAACGGAGAAGGCGCGCAGCGTCGAGATCACCCATCTTCCCTTCATGCGCGCGAGCAGATCGGCGGGGAGCGGGTCGCGAGGCGTGTGCGCGAGCACATCGGCACCGGCGTCCAATGCCTGGCGGACCGACCCGGTATCGAGCGCGTGCGCGGCGACGAGCAGGCCCAGCCGGTGCGCCTCGTGGGCGGCGGCGCTCGCGACCCGCGGCGCGAGCAGGGGAAATCCCGGATCGAACGCGAGCTTGACGAAGCTGGCTCCCTTCTGCCCGAGCCTGCGCACGGCGGCGCGCGCCTCTTCGGCGGTCGTCAGCTCGAGGCCTTCGCCGTTCGCGCCCCATGAACGCGTCGGATATCCGCCGGGCGCGGTGAGCAGCGGTCCGGAAAAGCAGATGGAGAGCGGCGGATGTCGGAGCGGGAGCATCCGTTCCGGGGCCCCGAGGTCGAGCACCGCCGCGACCCCTCGTCGCGTCTCCTCGCGCGAGACGAGCGCGGGATCGCCGGCGACCGAGAGGTGCACGTGCGCGTCGATCAGCGCGGGAACCAGGATCAGTCCGCTTGCATCGATGGCGCTCGCGCCCGGCGCAGCCGCGTCCGCCTTCGCGGCGATCGTCCCGCCGTCGACGCAGAGCGCCCCTTCCCGCGGCGTCGGGTCTGCGAGCTTGCCGCCGGCGATCCAGAACACCCCCAGAGTCTAGCCGCTGCCGCACGAAGTGCGGCTTTGCGGCTATGTTTTTGGACTGTACAGGTCATGAGACGCGCTTTCGCGGTGTATGCTCCGCGCATGCCTGACGAAGCCGACGAGCTGATCCTGAAGATGCAGCACCTCGAGGCGCAGGCGCGAGCGCAGCAGGACACGCGGAACAACCAGGCGGGCGTCGCGGGACTCAGGACAGCCGCGCAGCGCCTCGCCGACGAGTCGAGGCAGGAGCTGGCGGCGGCGGAAGCGGCCCTGAAAGCGGCGGAAGAGAAGCAGGAGCGAGCGCGCAGCGCTGGCCTCTCTCCGCTCGAAGCGGCCGACCTGCTCGTCCAGGGCAAGGCGGAGGCCGACGAGGCGAAGGTGCGCGCGGTCAAGGCGCGCGCGCGGCTCAACTTCGCGCTCGACCGGATGGACGAGGCCGAGCGGCGCGAATGGCAGGCGCTCCAGGCCGAGGCCCGGGCGGAGACGCACGCCCAACTCGCAGATGACCCAATGTTCAAGAAGCCGTAGATGCCCCTGCGGAAGGCCGCGCGCGTCCTCGCGGCGCTGGCGATCCTCTTCGCGCTCTATGCCCTCGTCCGGGGCCTTCCACTGCAGCGCTGGATCGTGGCCGGCGCGAAGCTCGTTCACGCGCTGGGATGGCCGGGCATTCTCGCCACCTTCGCGTCGATCCATCTCCTGACGCTCCTGCTGTTCCCGGTCATCCCCTTGATCGTCGCATGCGGTTGGCTGTATGGGCCTTGGGGGGCGATCATCTCGCTCGCCGCGGTGGTCGCGAGCGCAGCGACCTCGTTCAGCATCGCGCGCGCGGTGGGCGGCGCAGCTGCCGCGCAGGCGCTGCGCGAACGTCCGAAGGCACGCGCCCTGGCGATCTTGCCGCCAAGGGCGGGCTCGTGACGGTGACCCTGCTGCGGCTCTCGCCGATCCTGCCCTACACGCCGAGCAATGCCGTGCTGGGACTGACGCCGATGCGGCTGCGCGACCTCGTGCTCGGCACGGCGATCGGAATGGCGCCGGGAACGCTCCTCTACTCCTGGGCGGGATCCCTGTTGCCCAGCGCCGAGGCGATCGAGCATGGCGAGACGCTGGATGGATCCCTGGTCTGGATCCTCCTCGTCATCGCGCTCTGCGCCGCAGGCATCCTGGGCGCCTTGGCGGCGCGCCGCCTGCGGAAGGGCTAGCCCCGCCCGCGATCCGATTACGCGGTCTGTCGCGCCAGCAACAGGCCGTCGATGACGTCGCGGAGGACCGCGAGCACCGCCTCCGGATCCGGGCCATCGAGAATGGGGGTGTCCTGGGCGCCGAGCACCGCCCGCCCCGCAACCGAGCCTCCGGCGTTCCGGGAGAAGTGGACCGGGATCAAGCGCCCTCCTGCACGCAGGTGGCGCACCGCGATGATCTTTTGCTGAGTCACGGGTCCCGTCTGCCAGCAAGCGGCGCGCCAGCAGCGTGGCCCGGGAACTGGCCGCATCGGCCACCGCGCTGGCCGCCCCGACACGCGCAACCCTATATAAGGTGTTCGGGACGCGTCCGAGCGCCGCGGGCGAGATCGATCGCGTGCGGCGCCGCACGAATCGGGGCCCGGTTCCGAGCCTCGAGGGCCAGCCTGAATTCTGGCCATCGGCCGAAACTCTGGCTCACTTCCTCTGAGCAAAGGCGCGCGATCGATCTGGCACCGCCGTTGCGTGAGGAATCGGACAATGCAACTCTCCCGATTCGTCGTCGCGTACGAGAACGTCCGGCCCGGAGAGCACGTCCTCTACAGCGTTCTCGAAGATCGATACGCCGGCATCGACGATGCGACGCTGCGCGCCGTCGCCCGCTGGTCGGCCGGAGAGGTACCGGCAAACGCCGAGGAGCTCGAGACCCAGGGCGTGCTCGTGGAAGACGGGTTTCTCGTCGAGGGCCGCGGCGAAGACGACGCGCGCGTCGCGGCGCACCTGGACAAGGCGAGGGAAGGCGTCCCCGGCACGATGTACGTGACTCTGATGCCGACGCTGCAGTGCAACCTCGCCTGCAACTACTGCTTCCAGAAGGAGCACCCGGCCTTCACCAAGATGTCCTCGCCCACCGAGGACGCGACGTTGGAGTGGCTGCTGCGGCAGGTCGACGAGCGGAGGCTGCATACCCTGCACGTCCACTACTTCGGCGGCGAACCCACCACTCGCAAGGATTACTGCCTGCGGACGGCGGAGGTGCTTTCCGCCTCGATGAAAGCGCGCGGCGGCAAGTTCCGCTGGGACATGACTACCAACGGAATCCATCTCGACGTCGAGTTCGCCAAGAAGATGGAGTCGTTCGGGCCCGGAGGGTTCAAGATTACCCTGGACGGTGACAAGGAGACACACGACCAGATGCGCGTGTACCGCGACGGTCGCGGCACCTTCGACGTCATCTTCGACAACATGGTCACGCTCGCGCGGGCCGGCTGCAAAATTTTCGTTGGCGGCCACTTCTTTCCCGATCAGGCGGCATCGTTCGAGGCGCTGCTGGATCGATTCGAGAAGGCCGGCGTGGCGCGACTTCTCGCCGGTGTGCAGTTCCGGCCCATGGTCGACACGCAGCAACGCAGCAAAGGGACCTGCACCGGCTGCAGCGAGAAGCAAGAGACGCAGACGCTGGTGCAGCTCAACAAGTCGATCGAACGCCGCAAGATGGCGCCGGCGGCGCACCAGGGGATGACTCTGGAGAGCCTGATCGGCCCCTGCGAGCTGCACTGGAAAAACAACTACACCATCGATCCCGAAGGCCGCGTCTACAAGTGCCCGGCCGTCGCCGGCCTGCCCGGCCTGGAGGTCGCGCAGGTCGCCTCTTCCGCACCGGAGAAGATCGCACCGCTGTTGGAGTTGCGTCCGTGGGAGAAGTGCGGCGACTGCTCGTACCTCCCGGTTTGCGTCGGCGGATGCCTGGGCGGGAAGTTCCTGAAGACGGGCCGGCGTGACGAGGTGGCCTGCAAGAAGGACATGTTCGAGTCGAGTTTCCGCGAGAGCGTTGTCCACCGCTACCTCGCGGAGTTTCCGGACCGGGGGTGGACAGAAGCAGCCTGACCAAAACGGAGAATCTCATGAAGATCAATCGCTCGAAGAGGAAGTCCGTCCGCGTCCCCAACGTTTGCTCCGCGATCGTGCTTAGCCCGCCCGTGGCGTAAAGGGCCTTATCGCGGTGATTGACTAGGGGAGGAAGCGCTGCGAAAGCTGGGCAGCGTGCGGATTCTTCTCCTCACCGTGCTCTTCGGCTGCACTGCGAGCCCGCATGGCGAGTCGCTGATCGTGCGACTCGCCGTATGGGGGCCGCTGGCCCGTTTGTCGCCCCACGATGAACCCGGACTCGCATCCATCGCTCAGCCTTGGGTCTTTGAGAAGCTCGTTTCCCTCGACGGTGTCGGGAACCTGCGGCCAGCCCTCGCTGCGCGGGTGACTCGTTTGCCCGGAGGTCGGATCAGCCTCGAGCTCCGGCACGACGCTACCTTCAGCGATGGCGACGCATTGCGCTTGCCGGATGTGGTCCGCTCCGTCGAGAACGCTGGATTGCGCGTGGTCGCCGCCGACGGGGAATTCGTTGTCGAGTCCCGGGACGGCGCGATACCTACCGACGCCTTGCTGATCCGAACGTCGATCTATCGTGAATCGGGCGGGGCATTCCTGGGCTCTGGCCCGTTCGTCGTGACAGCGGAAACGGAATACGAGCTTCGGCTCGTCCGGAGGTCTCCCCAGCGGGGCCGCATCAACGAAGTTCGTATTCTCTCTTATCCGACCTCGCGCGATGCCTTCGCGCATACGCTCAAAGGTGACGCCAACGTCATTGCGGATCTCGAAGCTCGCTGGCTGGAATTCTTCCAAGGCGTTCCCAGCCTGCGGATCGTTCGCAGCACCGGACGCAGCACTGACTCGATCATGTTCAACATGCGCATCCCGCGCGAAGAGCGAGTGCAGCTCGCCGCAGCGCTGGCGTCCGATCATGTCCGCCAACTCGCGTATGGAGACGCGAAATGCGCGGAGGGCGGAATCGGGGACACACCCGAAAGTCTGCTCCCCGCCGGGACCACGCTGCGCGTACTGAACTGGGGACCCTTCGAGCGGCTTGCGCTGGCTGCTCGGAGAGCTTTGGGCGATCGTGGAGGCGAGCTGAGCACTGTGACGCCTCGACAGGCGTTGTCGCGCCTCAAAGACGGAGACTTCGATCTCGTCACTGCGCGGCCACTCGCCTGGCCACCTAGCGCACTTTCGTTCAACTGGCGCACCGGCTCACCCGACAATCTGACCGGCTATTCGAATCCTGCATTCGATCGCGCTCTCGATGCGCAGGATTGGTCCGCAGCTCAGCAGGCGCTTCGCGACGACCCGCCAGCGGCGTTCGTCTGTACCCGCGAGCAGCTCGCTGTCGTCGATGCTCGCATCAAGAACGCCACGCTAGGACCCTATGACCTACTCGAGACCCTACCGGACTGGGAGGTTATGCAGTGATGCGCAGGCGCATTGCCCTGCTGCTCACGGCGCTCGTTGCCGCGTGCGGCGTCCTACCGCTCCTTCTTCTCGCGATGTTAGGGCTTCAAGTTCTTCGTGCTCGCGGCGAACGCTCCTCTCAGGAAGCCCTCCAGGCCATCGCCGAGCAGGCGGCCGCGCGGATCGCAACCTACATCAGCCAGCAGCGAGAAATGCTTCGAGCGATCGGCACGGCCGTGGGCGGCGAGCCCGACGCGCAGCGGCGCCTCACCAACGCATCGCTGGACGCCCCAAGCTTGGGCAAGCCCCACCTCGTTTCCGCGGAAACCCCCACTCGCGAACTGCCCAAGATGCTCAACCCATCCCAAGTCGCCAACGCGCAGAATGGAAATGAAGTCGCCTCCGAGACCTACATCGCCGAGCTGTCGCCCGCGATGGACGTCTGCGTCCCGTCCGGCAAGCCCGGTCGCGCCGTCTGTGCGACGCTCGACCTGCTCGAGCTCCAGCGGCAGGTGCAACGCATCCACGTCGGCGAGCAGGGGTACGCGCTCGCCTTCGACCGCACGGGACGGTTGGTCGCCGCCGGCTCCGGCGCGATGCGAGCCGCGGTGCTCAGCGGCGAGCCGGTCGCCGAATCCCCGCTCGCCTCCGGGCTGGTGAAGGGAACGCCCGCCCCCACGCGGTTGCGCAGCGGCGATGGACGTGACGTGCTCGCCGGATGGGCCTCGCTTGCGGATCTCGGCTGGAGCATCGCGGTCGAGCAGCCCGCGGAGGAAGCCCTGCGGGGAGCGCGCACGGCGCTCAAGTTCCTCGCCTCCGGCGCCGTCCTGACGCTGCTCATCTCGATCGCGATCGGCTCGGCCTTCGCCCGGCGGATGCTGACGGCCCTCGAATTGGAAGAGCGCTTCCGGACCGCCGGCCGAATCGCCGCCGGCGTCACGCACGACCTCGGTCACCGGCTCACCATCCTCCAGCAGATCGAGCAGCTCGCCGCGATGAACGACGCCGACTACCTGCCGCGCATCCGCGAATCGCTCGCTGCGGAGGTGGCGACGCTGCGCCGCTTCGTCGCGGACTTCTCGGATCTGACGCGCGAAGCGAAGCCGGCGGACTTCCTTCCCATCGAGCTGAACGCGTTCGCGGAGAGCGTTCGCCTGGGCGCGCAGGGATACGCGAAAGAGGCGAACGTGGCCGTCGAGGTGGAGCGGGCGCCCTCCGACCTGTGGGTGCGCGGCGATCGCTACCTGCTGGAGCGCGCCGCCCTCAACCTCACCCGCAACGCCATCGAGGCGTCGAAACCCGGCTCCGCGGTGCGCCTGCGGATCGAGCGCAGCAACGGCGCGGCGGTGCTCGCCGTCGAGGACCGGGGGCCGGGAATCGCGCCGGATCGGATCGCCACCCTCTTCGAATCGTTCTCCTCGACCAAGCGCACCGGCGTGCACCTGGGCATGGGCCTTCCCAACGTCCGCCGCATCGCCGTCGCGCACGGAGGGACCGTGTCGGTGAAGAGCAAGCCCGGCCAGGGCAGCACCTTCAGCCTCTCGCTGCCGGTGAACGGGGATCAGTCCTCGTCGCCATTGACGCCCGCGACGATGCCGTAGGACTTCAACTTCGCCTTCAGCGTCGAGTATCCGATCTGCAGCTGCTCGGCGGTGCGCTTGCGGTTCCACTGGTTGCGCTTGAGCGCCTTGCGCAGGAAGCTCTTCTCGAACGCGAGGAGCGCCGCCTCCAGGCTCTGCCCCGACTCGGCCTCCGGCTCCGCGCTGGCTGACAGCGCGAAGTCAAAGGGGAGATCCGCCTCTTCGATGATCTCCGAGTCGCAGACCACCGTCATCCGGGCCATGATGTTCTCGAGCTCGCGGATGTTGCCGGGCCAGGAATAGCGCTCGAGCAGCTGCAGCGCCCCGTCCGAGAGCGTCTGTGGCCCGCGGCCGTGCTCCGCCGCGTTGCGCGCGAGGAAATGCTGCGCCAGGTCGCGGATGTCCTCCCGCCGCTCGCGCAGCGGCGGCAGCTCGATCGGCACCACCTTGAGCCGCCAGAACAGGTCCTCGCGGAACTTGCCTTCCTGGACCCGCTTGGGGAGATCGCGGTTGGTCGCGCAGATCACGCGCAGATCGAGCAGGATGGGCTTCTCGCCGCCGACGCGCTCGATCTCGTGCTCCTGCAGCGCCCGGAGGATCTTCCCCTGCAGGTCGAGGGCGAGGTCGCCGATCTCGTCGAGGAACAGCGTACCCCCGTTCGCCAGCTCGAACTTGCCGAGCTTCTGCCGATCGGCGCCGGTGAACGCTCCGCGCTCGTGGCCGAACAGCTCGCTCTCCACCAGGTTCGCGGGAATCGCCGGAAGATTGACCGCCACGAAGGGCCCCGTCTTCCGATCGCTGCGGGCGTGGATGTAACGCGCCAGGACTTCCTTGCCGGTGCCGCTCTCTCCGGTGATCAGCACCGTCACGGGCTTGGGAGCGATCTTCTCCGCCACCTGGACCACCGCGCGCATCCGCGAAGAGCTGCCCAGGACCATCGGGCGGCCCACTTGCGTCGCCTCGACGTCGTGCAGCCGCTCGAGCTCGCGCCCCGCCCTGAGCTCCGCCAGCGTCTTTCGCACACGCGCGATCAGCTCGGGCGGGGAGAAGTCCTTGGTGACGTAATCGAGGGCGCCCGTATGCATCGCCTCCACCGCGACGGCGATGTCCTTCAGCACCGAGCACATGATCACGCCCACGTCGGGATGGCGCTCCCGCATGATCCGCAGCGCTTCCAGGCCTCCCATTCCCGGCATCTGCACGTCGAGCAGCACCAGATCGAACGCGGTGGTGCGCATCCGCTGCAGCGCTTCCTCCCCCGAGGAAGCCATCGCCGACTTCATCCCCCCCTTCTCGAGGATGAAATGGATGTTCTGACGCAAGTTGGCGTCGTCGTCGACGATCAGGATGTTCGCTGCACGCGACATCTCAGGGTGACTGTACCATTCCCGCACGCCTGCGCGCTGCAGCGACGACCCGGACGAGCAGCAGCACGCAGATGACGCCCATCCAGGCGATGGTTTCCACCCGGGGCGTCTTGAACCGGAGCAGAAAGTGGAAGCTCGCCAGCCCGCCCGCCAGGTAGACGAGCCGGTGCAGCCGCTTCCACCGGCGGAAGCCCAGGCTGCGCTGCCACCCCCGCGTCGAGGTGACGGCGAGCGGCAGCAGGAGCAGCCAGGTCGCCATTCCGAGGAAGATGAACTTGTGTTTGAGGACGTCGGTGGCGACCGCCTTGAGGTCGAGTCCCTGGTCGATGACGACGTAGGTGAGCATGTGCACGCAAGCGTAGAAGAAGCAGAAGTCGCCGAGCAGCTTGCGGATGCGGATCGGCCAGTTCCAACCGAAGACGATCTGCAGGGGCGTGCAGGCAAGCGTGAGCGCGAGCAGCACGAATGCCGTGTACCCCAGGTCGTTGAGCAGCTCTTCGACCGGATTCGCGCCGAGGCCCGACGTCGCCGCCTGCAGGGCGAGCCAGAGCAGCGGCACGCAGCACGCGGCGAAGGCGGTCGGAACCAGCGCCTTCTTCAATAGAACTTCCTCAGATCGAGGCCGGCGTAGAGGGAGGCAACTTCGGAGTAGCCGTTGAACATGAGCGTCTTGCGCCGCAACAGCTCTCCGATGCGACGTTCCCTGGCCTGGCTCCAGCGCGGGTGATCCACGTCCGGGTTGACGTTCGCGTAGAAGCCGTACTCGACCCCGCCGCCGTACTGGTTCCAGGTGGTGGGCGGCTGGGTTTCCTGCAGCTTGATCTTGACGATGCTCTTCGCCGACTTGAAGCCATACTTCCAAGGCACGATCAGCCGGATGGGCGCGCCGTCCGGATTGGGCAACGCCTCGCCGTAGAGACCGACGACCAGCAGCGTGAGCGGATGCGTCGCCTCGTCGATGCGCAAGCCTTCGAGGTAGGGAAAGGGGATCCCCGCGTATCCCTTCACGCCGGGCATCTGCGGTTGCACGACGCTCTCGAACGCGACGTACTTCGCCCGGCTGGTCGGATCGTGCTTCTTGAGGAAGTCCGCGAGCGGAAATCCGTCCCAGGGAATCACCATCGACCACGCCTCGACACAGCGCAGGCGATAGACGCGCTCCTCGATGGGGAAGGACTTGAGGATCTCCTCGATGTCCCATTTGCGCGGCTTCCCGACTTCGCCTTCTACGCTCACCGTCCAGGGACGCGTCTGCAGCTTGCCCGCGTTGTCGCTGGGGTCCGACTTGTCGGTGCCCAACTCGTAGAAGTTGTTGTAGGTGGTGATGTCCTCGAAGGAGTTCTTCTTCTCTTCCGGCAACGCATACTGCGCATTGGCCGTCACGCCGGCGAGCTTCGGCCCGTGCTCCACCTTCGCCCTCGCGAACGCGGGAAGCGAAAGAGCGAGCGCGCTGCCGGCGCCGAGCTTGAGGAACTCGCGGCGGCGGACGTACAACCATTTCGGCGTCACCTCGGACGAGCGCATGAGTGACCTCCGCGACGATCCTACGCCGCCCGCGCCCGCGCGGTTACGCTTCCGCGGATTCCGCCTTGCGGACGATGGGCGGGACCGGCGTCGGCAGCGCCTTGGCCTGCTCGGGCGCGGCCTCCGCCGCGGCGCCCTTCTGCCGCGCGTTCCAGCGCTCGCGGGCCGCGCGCTGTTCCTCCGCGCTCAACTCCGCGCGGTGCTGATCGCAGATGAACCCGACCCGCGGGCCGCGCGAGCGGTTCAAGCATCCTTCGACGCGGCAGCTCATGTCCAGCGCACGCCGGGGGCGCGGCGACTTCGCCGGAAGGCGAACGATCCGCTGTGCGGGAATCGCCGTGGGAAGCTTGCCTTCCGCCGCGAGCCTCCGATTGCGCTCCAGGATGCTCTTCTGCTCCGCCGCGGAGAGCTTGCCCGCGTGGTCCTTGCAGAACCAGCGGTTGCGCGGGCCGGCGCCCGGCTCTCCGCAGCCGGGGACCGGGCACAGCCTCCCCGAGCGCCTGCCGTCGAGATGGACGCGCGCGCCGCCGCCCACCTGGATCCGGGACAGCGCCGCGGACACCTGCTCTTCCACCTGGCGCGAGATGACGGCGGTCAACTCGCGCGTGAACCGGTCGATGACCGAACGAAACGACGCATCCCTTGTCTGATTTGCCATGCGATTGTTCCGTATTCGCAGATATCCGCCGCAAAAGCGGCGCAACCGCACTCCTTCTTATCTCGCGGCGCCGCGCAGTGCGAGCGAAAACAGCAACTACCTGCCGAACAAGCCCTTCAGCCGGTTCTTAGCCTCTTCTTCCAGCTTCTTGCGTTTCGCCTCCGCTTCCGCCTCCGCGCGCTTCTGCGCGTCGGCCTGCACTTGCCCTGCCTTCTGCTCCGCGGTCTGCTCCGCCTTCGACGAATCGACGCCGAAGGCGCGCCCGAGCAACGCCGTGCCCCCTTCTTTCACGATCTGGTTCACGGCGGGCTTCAGGTCGAGATCCGCCGCCGTCGGGTTCCAGGCCGGCCCGATCAGCTTGAGATTGACGGGGATCGGATTCGCCGGCTTCACCTTCCCGCCGGTGAGGGCGGCGATCGTGGCAGGGGCGAGCGCCACGGTGCCGGGCAGATCGAGCGTGCCGTCTACGCGCATTCCGCCCGAGAACGTCATCTCCGCCTCCGGGAGCGAGATCTTGATCGGGTTCTTCAGCCGCGCAACCCCGTTTTCGATCGTCACTCCGAATGGCAACTTCTTGCCCAGGCTCGTCGCGCCGCCCTGCGTGACCTTCCCTGCCGCTCCGAACGGCAACGCCTTCGCGAGCGGCCCGCTCACCGAACCGATGATGTCCTTTCCATAGAACACCCCGTCGAGCACGTTGCCGTCGAGCACGCCGGCCAGCGTCTTCTCCAGATCTCCCGCTCCGCGCAGGTCGATGGTGCCGTTGAACTTCCCCGCCATCAGCTTGTGCGTGGTTCCCAGCGCGACGAGGTTCTCGAGGCCGACGTCGTCGAGCTTGGTCACCAGGTGGAACGGCTCGCCCGGGTGCGCGAGGCGCATCTCCGACCCGCCGGCGTTCACCATCCCGCCGAACGCCTTCAGCTGCGCGGTGTTCACCTTGACGTGGTCCTCCTCGACCACCACGTCCGCGACGATGTCGGTGACCGTCTGCTTCTTCATCGTCAGGCGCGCGATCTGCACTTTCGCGTGACCGGAGAGCCCCTTGAACATCGCCGGATCGAGCGGCTTGCCCTGCTCCTTCTTCGCTGTCGAGGGGATCAGCATCCGGTCCAGATCGAGATGCGACGAGGCCAGGTCGAGGTCGAACTGCTTCGTCGCCTTCGCCCCGGCGCCCTTCATCTCGTACCACCCCTTCCCCTGGATCTCGTCGTCGAGCACGTGCGCCTTCAGGTCGGAAAAATCAATGCGCTGTTCGGGATTGGCGGTCGACTTGTTCGTCTTGCGGGTACCCTCGATGGCGAGATCGAGCCGGTCGCCGGGCTTCTTGTCGATCGACTTGCCGGGACGAAGGTCCACGCCGGCGAGGTCGAATTTCGCGTCGAATCGCACAGGGCCGTTGCTGGCGGCGGCGCCTTTGGCGTGCGCCACCAGCGTCATCGGGGCGCCGGCTGCCTTCGTCATCTGCTCGGGCATGGCCACCTTGACCGGAGTGAGATCGATGCGCAGCTCGAGTGCCTGCGCCGATTGCGTGCCGCTGCCGTGCACGGTGAGCCCGATCGGACCCGCGAGCATTTTTCCCAGGGACTCGCGCAGCGGCGGGTAGTAGGCCGCGAGCCGCGCCGGGTCGAGATCGTGCGAGACGATCTCCAACCCTTCGATCCGCGGCGACGGCGAGGTCAACCCCTTGGCGCTGCCGTGACCGGTGATTCCGGCCGGCCCGAGATCGAGCTTGAGCTTGTCGATGCGAACATCGCCGGCCACGGCGTCGCCCTTCAAGTCTGTGTCCAGCGACACGTCGAGCTTCTTGCCGCCCTCCGCCCCGGCGAAGCTCAGGCCGGCGAGCTTGATGACGCCCTTGACCGTCGTGGGGCCCGATCCGCCGGCGACGGCCGCACCGAGCTGCGCGTCGAAGTCCGCATCCAAGGTACCCGCCTGCAGCCCCACGTCCTTGCCGGCGAACGGTCCGAGCGGCCCGATGTCGATGGGCGGGTTCACGTGCAGGGCCACGCTGGTCGGGGTCGGCGTCAGCGTCGCTGGAAGCGGGGCCGTCTTCACCCGGACCTCGAGGTTCTGCTTCTCCGCGAGCACCGCGCCCTTGAGGAGCAACTCCAGCGGCCTCCCCGCGCGCAGGTCGTTGACGGTCAGATCGAGGTGCTGGACCGCCAGCTCCTTCGCCCCTCGCGTCGCCTTGTCGATGAATGCGATCTTCCCGTCGAGAAGCGCCGCGTGGTCCACAAGCAAGAACGAGAGATCGGATTGCTTCTCGTCCTTCGGCTTCTTCTCCGCGTTCGCGGCCAGCTTCTCCTGGAAACGCTGCAGATTCGTCGTGCCGTCGCGGAGCCGCTCGACGTTCACGGTCAGCCCTTGCACCTCGGCGGAGCGGACCTCCACGCTCTTGCCCGCGGAGAAGATGGCGCGCAGCAGCGCCACCCTCACTTCGGCGCGCTTCAGGTCGACCAGCGGCACGTCCTCGCCGGGGGCGGCGCCGATCTGTACGTCCGAGACGCGCACGCCCAGGCCGGTGAGGAGCTTGGTCGCGACGCTTCCGATCCGCACCGGCCGGGCCCACTCCTGCGACAGCTTCTGCGCCTGCTCTCTCGCCTTGGAAGTGAGGATGCCGTCGAGCACGAACGAGACGACCACGAGGACTACGACGAGGATCGCAATCGCGATGCCGACGATCTTCTGCCATCGCTTCATTAGGGCGGCAAACCTAGGCACATGCCGGGCAAGCTGTCAGCCTGCCGCAACATGGGTGCGCAGCAGACGACGCGCCCCCGCAAGTTGACCGCATGCCCCCCCGACCTGCTGCCCGTGAGGCATGCGCAGGAGCGCACGAATGCCGGACTCGCGCAGGCGCTTCTGGAAGGCGCGACAGCGATCCATCGACGGCGCCCGCTGTGAAGGCACCGGCCCGGGGTTCAACGGGATCAAGTTCACGCGCACGTCGAGTCCGGCGCAGAACCCGGCGAGCGCGTCCGCGTCCGGGTCGGCGTCGTTGATTCCCTCGATCAGCGTCCATTGCAGCAGCACCGTGCGCGGCGCCCTGGCGATGCAGTCCCGCAGCTCGGGCAGGCTCCATTTCCGGGCCACCGGCAGGAGCGCGCGCCGCTGCGCCGGATCGACGGCGTGCAGCGAGACGGCCACCTGCGCCTTCGTGCGCGCGAAGAGCTCGTCCATGCGCGGCACGATCCCGACCGTGCTCACCGTGATGCGTCGCTCCGGCACGGCGAAACCAGAGGGCTCCCGCAGCACGGCGATCGCGCGCAGGACCTCTTCGAGGTTGTCGAGCGGCTCGCCCATCCCCATGAAGACGACGTTCGCCGGCCGTAGCTGCAGATGGCGCGCTGCCAGAGCGTACTGCGCCACGATTTCGGCGGCGGTGAGATTGCGCTCGAGCCCGAGCCGGCCGGTCTCGCAGAAGACGCATCCGCGCGCGCAGCCCACCTGCGAGGAGACGCAGACCGTCCAGCGCTCGCGGGGACGGAGGTCGGAGACCGCCTGATGGATGAGCACGGTCTCGACCACCTCGCCGTCATCGAGCCGCACCGCGAAGCGGACGGTCCCGTCGGCATCCGCGATGACCTCGGCGGCCGGCAGGGCAAACGACGCCTCCAGCTGCGCAAGCAGCTTCCCGGAAGGCCTCTCCGGCGCGGGACGGCCCGCGGCTTGCGCGAGGACGAAGCGCGCCAGCGCGCGCGCCGCGCCAGGGGTGGCTCCGCGCGACCGCGCCCAGCCCGAGAGCGCCTCCTCCGTCATGCCGAAGGGCTGCACAGGCCTGTTCTAGAATGCATTTCATGAGCTGGCTAGCGAGTGTTCGCGCTCAGGAGTAGCCGCTACCCGGCCTTCGGCCGGCGCGGCTAACTCGACTTGGGCCGCCGGCGCTCGCCCAGCCCACGGTAGATGCCGCTCTCGGCCCAGGTGGAAACGCCGGTCGGCCGGCGGTCCCAGTAGTTCACCACCAGGGTCACGCGCAACCGACCGCGCGGACCTTGGACGCGCTTGCCCGGCGTGCGCCCCCGGGCGTCGAGCACGCCGTGCAGCAGGTTGCCCGCGAAGATGGCGTAGCGGTTTCTCCGCGGCGCAACCGTCTCCAGCCGCATCGCAGTGCGGCTTGTGGGCACCTGGTCGGTGACGGCGAGCTGCCCGCCCCGAACCGGGTTGAAGAAGAAGACGCTGGAAAGCCGCGGATGGCGCCGATGGCGTCCCTTCACGTCCTGGTCGAAGTGGAACTCCACCGGGAGGTCTGTGGTGTACGCCCGGCCGAGCCACCACTCCGCGCCAGCACAGCGCCTGGCGCCGGCCAGCGGCCAGAGCGCGAGGACCGCCTCCTCCACGGCGTGCGCCGGCGCCGCGCGGCGAGGGAGCCAGAAGGTGGTGAAGTAGCTCTGGCGCAAGCGCTCGCTACCGATCCGGGCGATGGCTTCGCGGGCGCGGCGGACCAGGGGCGGGGGAAGCGCCGCTTCGATCACGCGCACCAAAGCTTGTGATCGGCTGCCGCGCTGTGGCAGATCCGCCGCACCAATGTCGAATTCCGATTGGTCCATCGAGCGATCGCTGCAGCTGTACAACATTCCGGGTTGGGGCGCCGGCTACTTCAGCATCAACCCCAAGGGCCACATGGTGGTCCACCCCTTCGGGCAACCCGGCCCGGTGATCGACCTGATGGACGTGGTCGACGACATCCGCGAGCGCAAGCTCGGCTTTCCCTGCGTGGTGCGCTTCCAGGACCTCTTGCGCAGCCGGGTCAAGCAGCTCAACGACGTGTTTCGCAACGCGATCGCGCAGCACGGATACAAGGGACAGTACTTCGGCGTCTACCCGACCAAGGTGAACCAGATGCGCGAAGTGGTCGAGGAGATCCTCGACGCAGGCGCCCCCTGGCACTTCGGGCTGGAGGCGGGCAGCAAAGGCGAGCTCCTCATCGTCCTCGCGCTGAACACGGACCCCGAGGCGCTCACCATCTGCAACGGCTACAAGGACGAGGAGTACCTGCGGCTCGCGCTGATGGGACGCAAGCTCGGGCGCAAGATCCTGGTGGTGATCGAGAAGCTCTCCGAGCTGCCGCACCTGCTCCGCCTCTCGGAGGAGATGAACGTGCAGCCCCTGATCGGGCTGCGCAGCAAGCTCTCCACCAAAGGCACGGGCAAGTGGGAGTCGTCCTCCGGCGACTTCGCCAAGTTCGGGCTCACCACGCCGGAGTTGATCCGCGCCATCGAGATCCTGCGCGCCGCCGGGAAGGTGGAAGCGGCCAAGCTCTTCCACTTCCATGTCGGGTCGCAGCTCACCGACATCCGCACCGTCAAGGACGTGGTCAACGAAGGCGCCCGGTTCTACGCCAAGCTGCGGAAGATGGGCCTCTCCAGCCTGGAGTATTTCGACGTCGGGGGCGGCCTCGGCGTCGATTACGTCGGCGCGCGCAGCACCTCCTACGTCTCGTCGCTGAACTACTCGATGGAGGAGTACGCCGCCGACGTGGTCTACACGGTGCAGCAGATCTGCAGCAACGAAGGCGTGCCGGAGCCGAATCTGGTCTCCGAAAGCGGGCGCGCGCTGACCGCGCACCACGCCTGCCTCCTCATGAATGTCTTCGGCCACATCGAGTTCGGCGAGAACGGCACCGTGCACGAGGAGCCCTCGGCGAGCCCGGGACCCAACGCGCCTGCCGACGCGGTGGCGCCCGTGCCGGAAGATAACTCTCCCATCGTTCGCGAGATGCGCGAGATCGTCTCCGGGATGACGCCGAAGAACTCCGGCGAGGCCTACAACGACGCGGTGGCGAAGAAGGAGCAGGCCCTGACGATGTTCAAGCTGGGAATCCTCGGCTTGGAAGAACGCGCCGCGGTGGAAGGACTCTTCTGGCGCCTCTGCCGCCGCCTCGTCGAGATCAACAAGAAGCGCAAGCGGGTGCCGGGGCCCACGCGCGGCCTCGACGATCGTCTCGCCGACCAGTACATGGCCAACTTCTCGCTCTTCCAGAGCGCGCCCGATTCCTGGGCCATCAACCAGCTCTTTCCCATCGTCCCGTTGCACCGGCACACCGAGCAGCCCACCCGCGATTCCACCATCGTGGACATCACCTGCGACTCGGACGGAAAGATCGACATCTTCATCGAAGGCGAGACGGTGGACGAAACCATCGCGCTGCACCCGTTGCGGCCCGGCGAGCCGTACTACCTCGGCATGTTCCTCACCGGCGCCTACCAGGACATCATGGGCGACATGCACAACCTCTTCGGGCGCGTGCACGAGGTGCACGTGTTCGTCGACGACGACGACCCGGAGGACTTCTACATCGAGGAAGTGATCCCGGGCGACACCATGGAGCGCGTGCTGGCGCGGGTGCAGTACGAGCCGAGCGATCTGGCCAAGCGCATCAAGCAAGCGCTGGACGGCAAGGTCCGTGAAGGCCACGTGAAGCCAAAAGAGAGCGTCCAGCTCACCGACTTCTACGAGCAGGCCATGCGCGGGTACACGTATCTCGGAACGGAGTGATCAGCCCCGCAATCGCAGCGCATCGAGTTTTCGCAACAGGCTCGAGCGAGCGATGCCCAGCTCCTCGGAAATGGCGCGGCGATTGCCGCCGTGGCGCACGAGCGCGGATCGGATGGCGAGCTCTTCCAACTCGTCGAGGGTGCGGCCGCGCAGGACCACCGCGGAGTCTCCAGGCTGTTCGCAGACCCTTGGCGCCCACGGCGCCGGCGCCGGATCGTCGAACCTCAGCGCGTGCGCGCGGATGATGGGAGACTCCGAAAGCAGGGCCGCGAGCTGGACCACGTGACGCAGCTCGCGGACGTTGCCGGGCCAGCGGTGGGAGAGCAGCGCCGCCCGGGCGTCCGGCGCGAACGACCGGTCCGCCGGCAGGAAATGCTCGGCGAGCGGAAGGATGTCGTGCGGGCGCGCGCGCAAAGGCGGCAGCTCGACGGTGACCCCGCGCAGCCGGTAGAGCAAGTCCTCGCGAAAGGCGCCGTCGCGCACCCGCAGCCTCAAGTCGTGGTGCGTGGCGCAAACCACCCGCACGTCGATGCGGCGCGGCTTCGGCGCGCCCACGGGCTTCACTTCTCCCGCTTCCAGCGCGCGCAGCAGCTTCACTTGCAGGGGCGTGGGTAGATCGCCGATCTCGTCGAGGAACAGCGTTCCGCCGTCGGCCGTGGCGAACGCCCCGGGTGCGCTGGTGATGGCACCGGTGAACGAGCCTCTCTCGTGCCCGAACAGCTCCGATTCCGCCAACTCGCGGGAGATGGCGCCACAGTTCAGCGGAACGAAGGGGCCGGCGCGCCGGTCGGACAGCTCGTGTACCGCGCGTGCGGCAACCTCCTTGCCCGTGCCGCTTTCGCCGAGGAGGATGACCGGCAACGACGACGGAGCGGCGCGGCGAAGAAGCTCCAGGACCGGCCCCAGCGCGGGATCGCAGGCGACGAGGCCAGGGAGCGACGCCTCCAGCCGCGGACCCGCGCGCTCGACGCGCAGCTCCTTGGAGCCGACGCGGATGCGGGCTCCGGCCTCGATCTCCGCCTCCGCGACCCGCGCGCCGTCGAGGTAGGTGCCGTTGGTGGACGAGAGATCCTTCAGCACCCAGCGGCCGCCCTGTGGGATCAGCCGGCAGTGGAACCGCGAGACGTACCGGTCATCGAGGACGATCTGGTTCGTCGCATCCGCGCCGACCGATAGGAGGCTCTGCAATCCGATGCTGCCTCCCGGGAAGTGCAGCACAAGCGTCGGGACCGGCGGCGTGTGGCGCGGCGAATCCGCGGTGACGCGGTCCGACAGTGCGAGGATCGCTTGAGCCATGTCGCCCTCCGTGCGTGCGATCACCGTATCGGGCGTTCGGCGTTCCGAACATCCGATCGGTGACGGAGAGGTTATGATCGGCGCGCGATGCCTTCCGTGGTCCTCGTCCTGCCCAAGTCGGGATACCGGAACGATGACTTCCTCGCCGCGGCGAAGCGCCTCGGCGTCGACGTGATCGCCGCGAGCGACGTCTGCCACCAGCTCGCCGACATCTGGGAAGGCGCGCCGGTGGCGCTCCGGTTCCGGGACGCCCAGGCGGCGGCCGACGAGCTGGCGCGCGGCGTGCGCGAGAGCAAGCCGCTGGCGGTCGTGGGGGTAGACGATCTGACGGCGCTGGTCGCCGCGCTCGCCGCCGCGAGACTGCGGCTTCCGCACAATCCGTCCGAGGCGGTCGCCGCTGCGCGAAGCAAGGCGTTGAGCCGCGCGCGCCTGCGCCAAGCCGGCGTTCCCGTGCCTCGCTTCGAGGTCGTCCCCCGCGAGCTTTCGGGAACAGACCTCGACGCGCTGCTCCAGCGCGCGCCGTATCCCAGCGTGGTGAAGCCGCTGGTGCTCTCGGGGAGCCGCGGCGTGATCCGCGCTGATGACGCGGGGGGACTCCGCTCGGCCTTTCTTCGAGTCGCCGCCCTGCTTCGTTCGCCCGACGTCGCACAGCGCCGCGATCCCGATCTCGAGCGCGTGCTGATCGAGGAATTCGTTCCGGGGCCCGAAGTTGCTCTCGAGGGATTGCTCATGCGCGGCCACCTGCACGTGCTCGCGCTGTTCGACAAGCCGGACCCGCTCGACGGCCCTTACTTCGAGGAGTCGCTCTACGTCACCCCTTCCCGGCAGCCAGCGCCTCTGGAGGACGCCATTGCCCGGGAGGTCTCGCGCGGCTGCGCGGCGCTCGGGCTCGTGGAAGGCCCCGTGCACGCGGAGCTGCGCCTCTCGCCGGACGGTCCACGAATCCTCGAGATCGCCGCACGGAGCATCGGCGGCCTGTGCGGACGGGCGCTGCGTTTCGGCGTCGGGGTGACGCTGGAGGAACTGATCCTCCGCCACGCGCTCGGGCGCGGGGGCGAGCCACCTCCGCGCGAGAACCGCTCTGCCGGCGTGCTCATGCTGCCCATCCGCGAGCGGGGCGTGCTCCAGGAGGTGCGCGGGGTCGACGAAGCACGCCGCGTGCCCCTGATCGAAGACGTGGTGATCACCGCGCACCTGCGCGAGGAGATCGTCCCGCTCCCGGAGGGCGCGTCGTATCTCGGATTCGCCTTCGCGCGCGGCGACACACCCGAGGAGGTCGAGGCCGCGCTGCGGGCGGCGGGTGCCGGCATCGAAGCGGTGGTCACTCCCAAGCTTCCGGTGGCGTGATCAGACCCGGCCGAACTGGCCGGCGGTGGGCTCCGCTCAACAGAACCAGGGCTCGGTGAGGCGAGGGACGCTCCTCTGCGAGCGCGAGACCCGCCTGGCGGGCGGCCTGCGCAAGGTGCGGTCTGCCAGCGCCCGCAACTCGTCGAATCCGGCGTCGCCGCGCACCGCCTCCACCGAATCGCGCCAGAGCGCGTCGACGCGCGGGTCTTCGTGCTGCCAGCGCCAGGTGAACGCGTCCGAGTCGAAGTCACGCAGCCAGGGACCGGCATCTTCCAGAAGGAGCGATCCGGGCGGCAGCAGCAGGCGAAGAGTGTACTGGACGGGATCGATGGCGCTGACCAGATCGTGCCCGACCGCGAAGTCGAAGAGCGCCGGCAGGTCCTCGAGCGCCGCCCAAGGCGTGAACGGCAGGAGCGTCGGGCGAAGCTCGGCGCCCGCTTCGCGGACTGCGGCGAGCGCGAGCGGCACGTCGGCGGCAGCGTGCCCTTTGCGCAGGGCTTCGAGCACGCGGTCATTGAGGGACTCGACGGCGCTGGTGACGAAGATCATCCCGCAGCGCACGAGCTCGGGGAGCAGCGCGCGATGCTCGAGGAGGTGCTCGATCTTGATCGTGGCGTCGAAGGAGACCCGCGGCCAGCGCTCGTGCAGCTCGCGCGCGATCCGGAGCGCGTGGGTCGGCCCGTTCAGGAAATCGGGGTCCCCGAAGCTGACGTGGCGCGCCCCCACCGCGATCTGTTGCGCCACGTCGGCCAGCACCGTTTCGCGCGGCACCGCGACGAATCGGCCTCGATAGACAGGGACGATGGGGCAGTGCCGGCAGAGGTGCTTGCATCCCCGGGAAGCGTCGACCGACGCGACGAGGCGCTCCTCGCCGTTCCAGGAAAGCTTCGCGTACCGATCGAGGCCCGGCAGCGCTCCGCGCGAGGGCACGGCCACGTCGCGCTTGCCGCTTTCGCTGACCGCCGGCGCACGTCCCTCTTCGAGGGCGCGCGCCAGCTCGACCAGCTCGGCGGTATCCTCGCCGGCGACGAAGTCGCCATGGCGCTCGCGGAGGTGAGCGGCATTGAGCGCGGCGTACAGCCCGAAGAACGCCACGCGCGCGCCGGCCTCGCGCGCCTTCTCCGCCACGCGGACGCCGAGCTGCAGAGCGGTGTGCATGGGAACGCTGATCAGGACCAGGCGGGCCCGCGACAGCGCCTGCGGCGAGAGCCTGTCGACGGAGACGTCCTGGGCGGCGGGAGCGAAACCTGCGCGCTCCAAGGCGCCGATCGCGGACGCGGCCGCCACCGGCTGGCGGCCGAGCTCGTAGCAGGAAACGACGAGGATCTCGCCTTGTCCGCGCACGCCTCAGCCCTTGGCGGCGGGCGGCTTGTAGTCCGGCGGGAGCTGCGCGCCTTCGCCGAAGAAGAACTTCTCGGCCTGATCGAAGAGCACCTGGTTCGCCTGCTCTGAGCCGCCGGCGAGGCGGTACTCGTTCATGACCATCTTGAAATGCTCCAGCCACATCTTCCACGCGTCCTGCGAGATGCTGTCGTAGATGCGCTGGCCCAGCTCGTTGTTCCACGGCTTGAAATCGAGGCCCGGCAGTTCCCTCCCGAGCTTTGCGCACTTGACCATCCGCGGCATCGCACTCTCCCTCGTGGGCGTCCCTGTATAACCCAACCGCAGCAGCGCAGAGAACGCCGCGCGGCCAGACGGTCAGGCGCTTGTCCGGCTTTCTGCCACGCGACGGAAAGTGCTACCCTTTTTCCTTGCTCGTCAACGCGGACATCGACGTCGAGTTGCTCTCGTTCTTCAACCGGCCCGGGACGCCATGGCTCGATACCGTGATGGGAGCGGCATCGAACCGGGGGATCCTGCTCGCCATTGCGGCCCTCGCCGCGATCTATCTCTGGCTGAAGTCGCCTCACCGCGCGCTGGCGGCCCTCCTCCTCTGGGCAGCCATCGGCGCTGCCGATCTTCTCAGCGCACGGGTGGTGAAGCCCCAGGTCGCGCGACCGCGGCCCTGCAGCGCCGACCCCGTGCACATCGCGTATCCACTCGGGTGCGGAAGCGGGCTTTCGTTCCCCTCCAGCCACGCGAGCGATACCGCGGCCGCGGCGGCGGTCTTCGGCTGGGCGGCTCCCAGGCTCTCGGCGATCGGCGTCGCGCTGGTAGTGCTCGTGGGAGTGTCGCGGGTCTACCTGGGAGTGCATTGGCCGACCGATGTGCTGGCCGGTTGGGCGCTCGGCGCCGCCGTGGGAGCAGCCTTGATCACGATCGCCCGCTTACGCTACCTCCGATGAGCCGCCGTGCTTACGGTTGTTCCTGACTCTCCACGGCGGGAGACCGACCCATGCACATCATCGGCTTCATCATCTTCGGCCTCGTGATCGGCCTGCTTGCCCGAGCGATCTACCCAGGGCGTCAAGCGATGGGATGGCTCTCCACCGCTATCCTGGGAATGATCGGATCGCTCGTCGGCGGGCTGATCGGTCACGCGCTCTTCGGCTCCAACACGCAGGCGGACGGATCCTGGGGATTCACCCCGGGTGGGTGGATCTCGTCGATCATCGGCGCGATCATCGTCCTCTGGGCGTACATGGTGCTGGCGGGCCGCCGAAGAGCGGTCTAAGGCTCGACGATCGGTTGCTCCGAGACGCTCGCGCGCCGGCTACGCCGGGGCGCGCACAAATCGTTTGACCTCAAACGATGTTCAGGGCAAAGATTTCCCTTGCGGGAAGTGGGCGGACGGGCATACGCCAGAACCGCCCGCTGTTCCCCGGGCAACTCGGAGGTAATCGATGAAGCTGTCGGACATGACCGGACATGTACTGACGATCGGGCTCGCTGGGATGATCGCCTGCTCGCACGCCCAGCCTGCGCCGGACGCGAGCGCGAAGCAGGATGAGACGAAGCAGGAGCAAGCGCAGCCGGAGGCGAAGCCGAGCGCGGAGGAGTACCACGCGCAGGGCCAGGCCGACCTGGACAAGGCGCTCGAGCAACTGCGCGGCGTCAGCGTGTTCTTCGAGTTCGACTCGGCGACGCTGACCAAGGAAGCCCAGGAGAAGCTGAGCAACGTCGCCAACGTGCTCACGGCGCATCAGGAGCTGAAGGTCCGGATCGAGGGGAACTGCGACGAGCGCGGCTCGGGCCAGTACAACCTCGCCCTCGGCCAGCGCCGGGCGGACTCGGCGAAGAAGTATCTCGCCACGCTCGGAGTGCATTCCGGCCAGATCACCGCCATCAGCTTCGGCGCGGAGAAGCCGAAGGCCCTCGGCCACGACGAGGAGGCCTGGCGGGAGAACCGGCGCGACGACCTCACCGCAAAGCGCTGAGGACCTGCACCATCTTCGGGTGCAGCGCGGGCGGCGCGGCGACGATCTCGCCGCCCGCCAGCCGGTGCGGGGAACCGTCGAAGCGCGTCACGACGCCCCCCGCTTCTTCCACCAGCAACTGACCTGCGGCCACGTCCCAGGGCTTGAGGCCGAGTTCCCAGAATCCGTCGAGCCGGCCGGCGGCGACCCAGGCGAGATCGATCGCCGCGCTTCCCAGCCTGCGTGAGCCGCGGGCGAGCTCGGTGAACTTGCCGAACGCCGCGATCATCCGCGGGAGCTTGTCCCGATCGCCGTAGGGGAAGCCGGTGCAGAGGACGGCCTCGACCAGCTCCGCGGCGGCCGAGACCCGCAGCGCACGACTACCAGTTTCCGTGCGGACTTCTGCCCCGAGCCCACGCCCGGCCACGAACGTCTCGCCGCGCATCGGATCGACCGTGCAACCCGCGACGACGACGCCGTTCTCTTCCGCACCCACGGTGCACGCGAAGATGGGAATCCCGTGCGCGTAGTTGGTGGTGCCGTCGAGCGGATCGACGACGAAGCAGATGTCTCCCTCGCCTTGTGCGCCACTCTCCTCGGCTAGGACCTTCGTGCCAGGAGCGCGCTCGCGCAGGATGCGCAGCACCGCCTCCTCGGCGGCCTTGTCGGCATCGGTGACCAGGTCGGTGCGACCCTTGAAGCGCACGTCGCGCGGGCGATCGCGCAGATCGCGCAGCACGCGGGCCCCGGCTTCCGCCGCGACGATGCAGATGTCGCGCAAGGCGGCGGGATTCATGCCTTCGCGCCCAGCGCTTTGAGCAGCTTGTCGTGGAGCCCGCCAAAGGCCCCGTTGGACATGGCGAGCACGACGTCACCGGAGCGTGTCTCCTTCGCCAGCGCCGCGACGATCGCGTCGGGGGACTCCATCCAGCGCGCCCGCGTGCCCGCGTCGGTGATGTCCTGGACCATCCGCTTCGCGTCGATGCGCTCGCTCTCCGGCACCTTGGCGATGGCGGTGGGCTGGCTGATGATCGCCTCGTCCGCGCCGCGGAAAGCGTGCGCGTACTCCTCCTGGTGGATCTTGCGCATCGCGGTGTTGCTGCGCGGCTCGAAGACGGCCACCAGTCGCCGGCCCGGGTATTGCGCGAGGATGCCGGCGATGGTTTCGCGCACGGCGGTCGGATGGTGGGCGAAGTCGTCGATCACGGCCACTCCTCTAACCTCGCCGCGCAGCTCTTGCCGCCGTTTCACACCGCGGAAGCTACGAAACCCGGCCGCGATCTCATCCGGCTTCAGTCCCAAGGCGCGGCAGGCGGCGTAGACGCCGAGGGCGTTCTCGACGTTGTGCCGGCCGGCCGCGGGGAGCGTGACGCGGATCTCCGGCTTGTCCTTGTAGTGGATTTCGAAGGTGGCGCCGGCAGGGCCAAGGTTCAGCCAGCGCGAGCGCCAGTCGGCCTCGACGTCGTCCTGCGCGCAGTAGCTCTCCACCCTGCACTTCGCGAAGGAGGCGAGGCGCTTCCAGTTGGGAAAGGCGCTGCAGGCAGCGACGTAGCCGTCCTGCGGCAAGAGGGGGAAGAACTTCTCGAACGCGCTCTCGTAGTGGGCGGTGTCCCGGTAGATGTCGGCGTGGTCGAACTCCGCGCCCGTGAAGATGGCGGTGCGCGGCCGGTAGTGGAGGAATTTGGGCCCCTTGTCGAAGTAGGCGGTGTCGTACTCGTCGCCCTCGATGACGAAGTGCTCGCCGCCGCCGAGGCGGAACCCTTCGTTGAAGTTCAAGGGAACTCCGCCCACCAGCATGCTGGGATCCCGGCCCGCATGCGTCAGCACCTGGGCGCAGATGGCGGTGGTGGTGGTCTTCCCGTGCGTGCCGGCGATGACCACCGGATGCCGCTTGGTGAGGAAGAGCTCCTCGAGCGCTTCGGGGAAACTCATGTGCGGTATCCCGAGCCGCCGGACCGCCTTCGCCTCGACGTTGTCCGCCCGCAACACGTTGCCGACCACCGCCAGATCGATCTCTGCCCTTTTCAAGTTGTCCGCGGCGTACGGCGTGAAGACGCGGATCTTCCACTCCGCGAGCTTGTCGCTCATCGGCGGGTAGACGTTCTCATCCGAGCCGGAAACTTCGTGGCCGGCCTTCCTCAGGAGACCCGCGAACGACCCCATTCCGGTGCCGGCGATGCCGAGCAGGTAGACGCGCATGCGGCGCTCGAGGGTATCAGCTTTGCGCCGCCACGGCCGGCGATTCCAGCGGCGTGAGCTTGCCGGCGTCGGCGTCGAGCGCGTGCGCGCAGCCG
>Ga0209761_1000037_pt1 | contig 59429 bp, 72 predicted proteins | sample GraSoi013_1_40cm_4_FD_185818 | JGI IMG/M metagenome (GOLD analysis project Ga0209761, IMG submission 185818) | Grasslands soil microbial communities from the Angelo Coastal Reserve, California, USA - Sample 09_25_2013_1_40cm (SPAdes) (version 2) | ecosystem: Environmental > Terrestrial > Soil >... | reverse complement strand
CTATCCGAGAGCAACATTCCAACGACCGGTTTGGTTGCAGAATGGAATTTCGAGAATAACGCATTAGATACAAGTGGTCACGGCAATAACGGAATTAATTGTGGTACCACTTTTGTTGATGGCAAGATTGGCCAAGCGTTAAGCTTTGGCGGTACTGGCATAGACCGTGTTCCAGTTTCTCCTACCTTGAATTTTGGCAGCACAGGTAGCTTCTCGATATCAGCTTGGGTCAGGACCACTCAAACAAACATTGGCTGGATTGTCGAACACAGACCAAATAACGACGGGGTATACGCTGGATATTCTCTTGAGGGAATTGGTTTGACAGGTGATGTAGGAGGTAGAGTCAGAGATAATAGTGGCCACGACGTTTTAGTAATTACAAATCCGATAAACGATAACCACTTTCATAATATCGTGTTTGTAGTAGACCGCTCAACGCAAACCTCCAAAATATATGTTGATGGTAATCTGCAGGCTTCTGCCAGCATAGCTTCGGTTGGTAACATTGATCAGAATACAATAGGGGTGGATATTGGTTATACTTATTCTCCAAACACGCCTAATGGGCCTTTTGTTGGAATTTTGGACCAGATAAGGATCTACAACGGAGCACTGTCTTCATCTGACGTTCAAAAGCTATTCAATGAATAAACGATTGCAACCGTACAGAATATCATAAAATCAATTACTTGAACTCTAAATCTTGTCTTTCTCAAAATAATTCATTGAAATAGGTATAGATTCATTCATAATTTTAGAATCGATACCAGTGTATCAGACTCTCACATATCTGCAGCTAAAGATTGAGCCCTGTAAGACTCGTTTACGTTATGATTTGTTGGAGAATAAAATGATATCCAAGTGCTTTTCAGACATTACGATGATTTTGACATACTTGATAAAATCGACCTTATATCTATAAAAATACCTGAATTATTAGTTCTATTGCATTCCTTAGCGATAAAGTTGATGTGTCTACCATTTGAGCTTGCATGTGCATTTGCTGCGGATTTAATTTCAACATCATTTTCACTTTCCGTAGTTTTGAATAAATTCTTGGCGTAATCTTTGTAACAAGTAGGTGATATCACGATCAACCGTTTTCCCTTATTAATAAATTGTTTAAAATGCTCAGAAACATCGCCATCTCTAAATGAGAAACCTATTACTATACAAACGTCCGAATTCAGTAATTTTTCTTTAAACCGTTTCAATATGGTTGAAAATGGTTGTATTTCTAAAGCATCTTTTGGTGATAAAGTTGGGGCGATAACTGCCATCTCGTCTGGTTCTAAGATTCCTTCACGAGTAAATTTTACTACATTAGGTTTCTCAGGATCCATTGTAGGTAAGTCTGTGCGTCTCCAATTTATTGATCCGTGTATTTTATACAAGACTATTGTTCTTATTGATCGATCCACATTATCGAAAACAGAGTCTTTCCAGTAATGTACATCGCGCTCAAATTCAAAACCATCCACAAAACGCTCAAAGACACTTGTAAATTCTTGGAATTTTTCAACAGCTATATCATAGTTGGTTGTTCCTACGTTAATCTGATTACGATATTCACCATCTTTACCGTATTCGTTGACCAACTCAAAAAGTGGTCTGAAAAAATCTGTCACATGTTCTTTTGCTTCCTCCTTAATCTTGTAACTTTTAAGAAGAAAGTTCCTAATATCATAATATAGATTTGCATTTAGGAAGTCCTTAAGCATACTTACTGATTTATTCTGAATTACAAAAGGAAATTGATCATTCTTTAAAAATTTTGTTAGTTGCTTGTCATTTTCTAATTTCTGGATTTCCTTTAGAAATTCTAAAATATATTCAATGTCAGGAAATATCTTAAGTTTTAGCAAGGGCACAATTTTTTCATCTATTATGCCGCTATCAACTAATTTTTCTTTGGCTTTTTCTGTAGAAGGATTTCCAAATTGTACTGATGCACCAGCACCTAAAAATAATACAATGTTCAACTTTTGATCTACTTATCTTCCTTGATATAACATGATCCAAACATCAGAATTCGGTTAATGAATTAACATCTAATTTAGAACTTTTGCATTTAATACAGGATGAATTTCAAGATTACAATCAGGTCCTCCCAAGTGAGGTGGGTCCCATGTTAAACAGCCATTGATTTCTACATTAATACCATGATCTCCTTTTTCCAACCCTTTCTTGAGATATTCTAATTCCTCAATGAATGATTTAAGTTGATTTCTATTACACGGAGTAATCTCACAATGAAGTTTGTCAAATTTTGCATTACGATAATCCAATGGCTGATTAACCTTTATGTCGAAGGTATAATCTCCATCGGACGCTGTTCCATATACCTTTAGAACAATTCCTGTAATTGATACAGGACGAACATGTCGGTATCCATAAACATGTTTGAACAAATCCCATAGCATATAGAGCCAACATTGCATATAATTACTTAGATAAGGAGAGTAATAACTTTAACAAGAATTATGTGTAAACTATTTTTTTGATGCTAATTTAATCAAACTTTCAAACTTATTGTTTCCCAAGTCTAACTTAATCCCTGACTATTTTGCAGGAACCTTACCAGCTAGTGACTTGTGAGGTCTAGTTCAGTTCTGACAAATCTGAAAGGACGCATCCCAAAGGAATTTCGTACCTTCATTACTTTATGACCAAAAGTGAGGTATCAATGAGGTATCATGTTAGCGGTAATTTCAGTATCCAAAAGCTACATTCATAGAGGCAATCACAGGCATAAACGAGGCACAAAGAAACACTGGCATCTGTATTACATCGACGATGATGGACAATTCAAGACAAGAGGAATTAGTTACGTGGAAGCCGCGTATTACAAGACTCGGAGAAAACACAGATACAGGTATCTCTGTACTAATTGCGGCTTCAAGTACATAGCAGTGGTCAAGTCATATGATGAAAAAGTGCAATGCCCTTACTGTTTGTCAGAATAACCCCCAGCACCTTTTTTTATGCATTCCAAAACGTAGGGAAAAAAATACTTTTCGATATCTATGTTGTTTTTCTTGTATGCTGGATAAGGAGTATTCACATATTGACGAATTCTACATTTTTTTGATCTTGTGTGAGTATAAGTCAGCCAAAGCTCTGGCGGTCTTTCCGTTCTAGGGGCTTCATCTTTATTTCTCCACAATCTTTGCCTATTATCACGTGTACTCTTCCTCTCAATCTTGGGTGTTCCTCTCGTATGGCATCTAGGGCACAAATCAGTGAGTTGCCTTGTACCGTCCTCAATTTTTATAATCTTGTATCCAAAGGGATCATTTTCTATCTGTTTTGATATCGCTTTCAAATCTGAATCGGATTTAGCGAAATACTCCCTAGTTGTTTGAGCTTTTGCTATAGTAGGATTGGTAGTTTCAAGAGTTATGGCGTGGATATAAGGAACTTTAACATCGTATAATCTGAATTCTGTACCTCTTTCAAATGCATAAGAGGTTTCTATGAATGTGTTTTTTGGTCTTCTTCCCAATTACAATAGTGAACCTTCACTTCTATAAAACCACACAAGTCGCATGGTTATTGTGATAACGAAATCTGAGTCTATTAGAAATTCTTCCAAAGCGATCAAAAAAAGAGTAAATACGATAAGCCCTTTTTCTATTGCAGATGAGGACCGCAGAGCAGTGCGGTCTGAACATGGGAAACAATTGACGCACAGCGAAGATCAGACAACAACTGCAAAACAGAAACAAAACAAAATCACAAAAAAAGACAGCCTTCTCTCAAACCAAGACATACGACGCTGGTACGACAACCTTGCAAGAAGCAGTATCGTTACAGCCGAAGTGAGGTTGCGAAAACTAGGCAGGTTTTGTGAGAACAACAAGATAACTCCAATGGAGTTGATCGAACTAGGGCAAAAACACCCAAGAGCGATAGCAGATCTTCTTGAGGACACCATTACAACAATGGAAAAGCAAAGAAAAGCTCCTCAGTACATCAAGGCAATCATCACATCTGTAAAATCATGGCTGCACCACTTTGAGATCGAGGTAAAGCGAAGAATCAGGATAGCAAACGTGGATGCAACACCGACTCTAGCAGACGAACGTGTCCCAGACGCAACAGAACTCAAAGAATTGTTCAACAGAGCAAATCTTAGAACTGGAGCAATAATGGCACTAATCGGAAAAGCAGGGCTACGTCCAGAAGTGTTGGGGAACCATGATGCAACAGATGGGCTGATGATAAGAGATCTGCCTGAACTTGAGATCGTACTAGGAAATGTAAAGTTCTCAAGAATGCCTCCAAAGATCAACGTTCGAAGAACCCTCTCAAAGGCTAGACACATCTACTTTACTTTCGTGACAAAGACAGGAGCAGAAAAGATACTTGCGTATCTTAACGAAAGAATAGCAGCTGGAGAAATTCTTACCCCTGAAAGTTCGGTAATATCACCATCCACAAAACTGGTAACATACAGAGGAAAAAATCAGGGAAAAAAATTCATGTCAACTGCAAGAATTGAATACGAAGTCAGAAAAGCAATGAGACCTCGCTTCAAGTGGAGACCATACGTGCTAAGAGCATTCTTTGACACACAGCTGTTGATTGCTGAATCCAGAGGAAAGATTGCGCATGACTTTCGTGTCTTTTTCATGGGACATACTGGTTCGATTGAAGCCAAGTACACGACAAACAAGAGCATACTTCCAAAGATACTGATGGACGAGATGCGAGAGTCCTTCAGAAAGAGTCAGGAATTTCTTGATCTGGAAGCTAATCCAGAGCGCGACGAGGAAAAAATCAGCCATCAGCGAGTTGTGACATCAGAAGAGTTTGAAAAAATAGTTGCAGAAGGCTGGCAGTATCTCGGAACTTTGCCAAATGGCAAGATTGTAGTCAAAAACAGGCAGGGCTCGGATCCGCAGTGAAAGCGGACCCGATGGGACTCGAACCCACGACCTGACGCTCCGCAAGCGTCCGCACTATCCAAGCTGTGCAACGGGTCCGAAGAAACTTTCAGTTGACCCGTTATAATACATTTCAAATTCCAAAAATCTACGCTACTTCTTGCTCTGCCTTTTTGGCAAAGATATAATTCATTATCAATCCAGCAATTACCGCACCAGTAATTGGAGCTGCCCAATACAGCCAGTGGATGTCCCAGCAGCATCCTGATATCACTGCTGGACCCAGTGTTCTTGCAGGATTGACACTTGCTCCAGTAAGTGGTACACCAATCAAGTGAATCAAGAATATCATGCCACCAATTGCAAGTCCATACATCCCGGCGGGGGCTTTCTTGTGTACAGCAGTCATGAAAATTACAGTTACTAGGAAGAATGTCAGAATGGCTTCCACTCCAAATGCTGCAGGTACACTATGGTTGAGTAAATCACTTGGTCCTCCTTGCGTACCAAAGTTTACCTTTGCGCCAATATCTGGCAGGATTGCCTTGTAAGATGCAGCTGCCGCTATTGCCCCAATTATCTGGAAAATAATGTAAGCGATACCGTCCTTTACATTAATTCTTCTTGTTACTAACATGGATATAGTGACTGCTGGATTAATGTGAGCACCAGAAACGTGACCAAATGCGTATACCATCAATCCAATCGCACCACCATGTGCAAGCGAAATCATAACGATTGCCGGAATTGATAAGCCATTTCCGTACACTACGGTAGCAAGACCTATCGATACTGGTCCAAAGAAGACCAAGCAGTAAGTCGCTATTGCTTCTGCCAGCCATGCACGGGGATTAACCATTACTGATTGTCACCTCAAGAAATACCATATAAAACATTCGAATTTGCTTGGCAAAAAAATAAGTAGGGAACAAGGATTTTTTTAGTCATGTTATCAGCTGGAGATGAAGTTCCTGATTTTGTTCTCAAAGATGGAGAAGGAAAAACTGTCAAGAAGTCAGATTTTAAAGGAAAAAAATATGTCATATACTTTTATCCCAAGGATTTTACTCCTGGATGTACTACAGAGGCCGCAGAATTTTCAAGAGATTACAAGAAATTCAAAAGTGCCGGAATTGAGATAGTTGGTATAAGTCCAGATGATGAGGAATCCCACAAAAAGTTTGGCGAAAAAATGAAGGTTCCATTTATTCTTCTTTCAGACACAGATACCGAAGTTGCCAAAAAGTTCGGTGTTTGGGGAAAGAAACAATTCATGGGACGCGAATACATGGGAGTAAACAGATCAACATTTTTAGTGGACGAGAAAGGAAAAATTATCAAGGTCTTTGAAAAGGTGAAACCGTCAGGACATGCAGAAGAAGTTCTTCAGACTTTTATAACTAAGGCTTAAAACCTGCTGGCAGTGTACCACGGGTCCTGGCCTTTGGCTTTGGCTCAGGTGCAGGTGCTGCGGCAGTTGCCAATCCACCACCTGTATATTGTTTGTTTGGAGGATGATATGCAAGTCTTCGTCTTGTTGCATAATACTTGTTACCAGTGTAACCTGTTGAACTAATTGTAGCGTACGCTGGCGCAACTTCACCTGTTGCTTGCGGCATCTCCATTTTTTCTCCAATGTCAGGTTTTGGAGCTTGTTTAGGTTCTGGTTTTGGAGCGGGCTTGAATCCAGATGGTAATGTTCCGCGTGATGGACCTGATGGCGCCGGTCTTGGTTTTGGTTCCTCCCTTGGAGGTGGAGGTGCTCGCTTCTCTTCTTGTGGCGTGTAATCTTCATAAGATGCGCCTTTTGCCTTCCATAATGATTTCTTCTCTGGCTGCTTCATGCCAGCTGGTCGCGTGCCACGAGATGTGGATGTACTTGCTTGAGCTGCTGGCTCCCGTTCTAGAGATGGCGCAGGTGTTGGTGCAGATGTTGTCGAAGCGATTGTACCTCTGAATTGCTTGGTGGGTGGATGGTATGCAAGTCTTGTTCTTGTAGCATAGTACTTGTTACCAGTGTAAGTCGTTGAGCTAATCTTGGCATAAGCTGGTGCTATCTCTCCTGGTGTCGGCTCAGTATAGGATGATTCTGGTGCCGGCTTTGATTCTGGTTTTGGCGGTGGGGGTCTTGCCTCGGACGGCCTTACCTGCGATGACAGATTAGCAAGCTTTGCTTCAAGTTCAGCTATTTTTGCCTCAAGTTCGGCAGCACGAGATGCCCGTGTAACTTTTTTAGTAGAACGCGTTCGTTTAGGTTTATCTTCTTTTGACATGTGGAACATCTCTGGCAAAGCTGCTTTATTTACATTTTGATCATTGCTGGATCCCCAATTTATAGAAGTTTTATATGAAGCAGCGTCCTCTTTTAGCCGTTGGACGACTTTGAGAAGGAATATCCAGAGTTTGACTGGAAAAACACGCCGGCCTACAAGCACCCAAGAGGAAGGAATTGTCCCTGTCCTAAACACGAGTACATCAGAGAACAAATCAATGTAGCAAAGATGGTAAGCCGGTCATCTAAAGAATCAAGCAATATCACGCTGAAGTTCTGCCCTGACCATTATCGGGTTTACCTAAAAGAAGTAATTCCTTCAATGCCACTCAAGTATCGTGTCCTCTCAAAGATAGCCCTCAAAATTGGTGCAATCAAAATTGAGCAGCTCAAGTATATGCAGTCAGACCAATGCTTTTACTGTAGGTTTGGTTCTGGGGGGCACGATAAGAAGACAGAGTTGCCACCTATAACCTAGATGGGACCTATTAAGATCTTTGGCTTGTTTGGAGTATCGTGATGGCATTTTTTCCCACAAAGAGGACATGTTATTCTGTCCAAGAAGATGCACTGACATATGTGGGTCTTCATGTAGGTTTCTGCAGTCTTTGAGTACTCACCGGTACCATTGCAAAATGAACATTGTGTATCCAGAAGAACAATCTTTCCCTGGCCGCCACATACAGTACATTTTGCGTCGGTCAACTTATGCCATTCCCGTGTAGGATAATTAAAGCTCTTTTGTTAAATCTTTTTCCCGCTTCACGTGTGTAAAAATCCAGTTAGGCTTATACAATATACGAATTCAGTAGACATGTGCCTATTGAAGAGCTCTCCGAGTTTGTTGATAAGCTCGAAAAAGCAGGCGAGCTGAAAAGAGTAAAGACACAAGTTGACACAAATCTAGAGATTTCCGAAATTCTAAGTCGTATGATGTATTCTAATGGCTCTGCTGTACTTTTTGAGAATGTAAAAAATTATGACATACCAGTATTGGGAAATGCTTTTGGTTCAATGAAACGACTTGAAATTGGATTAGAGACATCAGACTTTACAGAAATCGGCCAGCGGATTGTTGACATGACAAAGATGGACATACCAACTGGAATATTTGAAAAGATTCGAAAACTTCCCGAGCTTTCAAAACTAACTGACATTGCACCAAAGTTGCAAAAAAATGGTCCTGTTACTGAAGTTTTTGAGGATTCTCCTTCCTTTGAAAGGATCCCTGTTCTAAAGACATGGCCAAAAGATGCTGGCAAGTTCATTACCTTTGGATTAGTGGCAACAAAGCATCCAGAGACAGAAATAAGAAACCTTGGTGTTTATAGAATGCAGGTCCTCGACAAATCCCACGCTCTTATGCATTGGCAAAAGCACAAACGGGGAGCAAATCATTATGATATCAAGAAAGATTCCGGAAGTAAAATTGAAGTGGCAATAGTAATTGGTGCAGATCCCGCTACCGTATTTTCTGCAGTAGCGCCAGTCCCAGAAGGACTTGACAAGTATATCTTTGCTGGAATTACAAGAAAGACCGGAATTAAGACAGTAAAATGCAAGACAGTAGATCTTGAGGTGCCTGCTAATGCTGAACTGATACTTGAAGGATATGTTGACCCAGCTGACGTCAGAATGGAAGGACCATTTGGCGATCATACAGGATACTACACTCCACCAGAACCCTATCCTGTCTTTACGTTAACAGGAATTATGCGAAGACAAAAACCAATCTATCTTACTACAATTGTTGGCAAGCCAATATTAGAAGATGCTTGCATAGGCAAGGCGATTGAGCGTTCATTTCTCCCGTTGATAAGAATGCTCCATCCTGAAGTTGTTGATTTTTCAATGCCTGCAGCTGGTTGGTTCCAAGGTTTGGCCATAATTTCAATCAAAAAGCGATATCCTGGTCAGGCAAAAAAAGTCATGATGGGACTCTGGGGAATGGGACAGCTCTCACTTACCAAGATTTTCATAGTAGTTGATGAGGATATCAATGTTCATGACATCAATGATGTGATCTGGGCTATCACAACACGTGCTGATGCTGCTCGTGATATTATTATAATAAATAACGCTCCAACTGACAGTCTTGACCCTGCTTCTCCACTTGTTAATTTAGGGTCAAAGCTTGGAATAGATGCCACACAAAAAACAAAGGAGGAAGGATATCATAGGGATATTCAAGAGCTTGTCAAATCAGACCCAGCAACCAAGAACCTTGTAGATTCCAAGTGGTCTAGTTACGGACTCTAGTGCATTCTCACGGTATTGTAAAAGTTATCTCGCTCTTCTGCATCATATCCTATTTGCTTTACTGCCTGAACTATTTTGGCCACAGTAAGTTCAGTTGAACGAGATCCAGTGCAAGATACTACTTCCTCCCCTAGAAGAGTACCACCAAAGTCATCGGCTCCATATTGTAAGGCCATCTGAGCCATAGCAATACCGTTTGTAAGCCAAGATGATTGAATGTGAGGAATCAAACAATCATACATTATTCTTGATATGGCAATCATCTTTAGAAGCTGATTTCCACCTGCAGAAAACTTGACAGTCTGTTCTTTTTGCATCTGAGTATTGTTAGGCTCGAAACTCCAAGGGATAAATGCCATAAATCCTCCAGTCTTTTCTTGGAGTTGCGCAATTTTCATAAAGTGAACAGCAATATCATGATGAGTTTCAACATGACCGTACATCATGGTTGCCGATGCAGAAATTCCCATGTTATGAGCCTCTTCCATTATTCTTAGCCATGTGTCACTTGAGATTTTTTTTGGACTGATTACCTGCTTTACTTCATCGACTAAAATCTCAGCTCCAGCGCCTGGTACAGATTGGAGGCCGGCTTCCTTTAGTCTTGACAAAACTTCCTTTGTGCTTGAATGCTCAACCTTTGAAATCATGTCAATCTCCGAAGCTGAAAGACCGTGAACGCCCACCTTTGGGAATTTTTTTCGAATCATTCTAAATGCATCTTCATAGTATTCTATTCCTAGCTTTGGATTGTGTCCGCCCTGAAACATTACTTGAGTAATTCCAAAGATATCCCATGCGGCCTTTAGCCTTGATTCTATCTCTTCAATAGATACGGTATAGGATTCTTCATGACTTGGAGGTCTGTAAAATGCACAGAATTTACAGTCAGTAATACAGACATTGGTATAGTTTAAAATCATGTTGTTTACAAAGGAGACCTTCTTTCCAAATTTCTCGCGTGTAAGATGACCTGCGACTAGGCCCATGAGATGCACATCGTCTGATTCCAAAAGTCTGATACACTCATCGATATGAGGCCTTTGTCCTTTCAGAGAATTTTCCAAAATATTGCCAATATCAGAATGATGAAGATGTTGTGCTAGCTGGCTCAATTTGATTCTGGTTTTTCTTCATTGTATTTAATCGTTTGATAGGAAAAATTGGGTTGGCTTAAATCCAATTACTTTGTTTTGCTTTTGATCTTTCCATCTATTGCCGTTCGATGTTTTGCTATTTTGGTGTCAACGGTAGCTCTGTGGTCTGCTATTTTGGTGTCAACGGTAGCTCTGTGGTCTGCTATCCTCTTGGCAACTGCTGCTCTATATTCCGCAATTTTCTTCAAGACATTTGCTCTGTGTTCCGCTATCTTTTGAGCAATTGTACTTTTGTGATCATCGATCTTATTTGATGAAGTAGAAACTGAAGCTGATGACGTAGTATTACTTGGAATCGTCGTACCTGCAGAATTGCCGGTAGAACTATCGTCGGCATAAACGAATTGCAATGATTGGGTCACAAGTGTTGAAACAAGAACTATCAGCGCAACTGATGCAATCTCTTTGCTTTTCATTCTAGACACGATTAGGATTCTAATTTATTTATTGGCTTGTCCGAACAGAATTGTGACACTTAATGCTTGTAATTGAGAAAAGGACTTTAACATGATTCATTCGTGGCGTGGCAATAAAACCCGCTATTTTCAAGCGGGTATAGAAGAGTGGTCTCATTTGACTAGCTAAGAAAATCATAATGAAAATTAGAATCAGTGTTAATCTGGTAGACTTGGTAGATGCAGATGGTTCCTTCATAGATTTGTTCCAAATTTGGACAGATAAGGCTTTATTAATAATTCAACAGATAGAAAGTGCAAGTTACTGAAATGAAAACCATGAATTTGCAAAAGGGATACTTTATAGTGGTATCATTTTTGTCCTTATTTGCAGTACAACACACAACTAATGTTTTAGCACTAAATGATTTTTCTGAAGAGAGGCATTTTTTTAATATATCAAACTACTCCTTTGGTAGCTCCTCTAATAGTGGCAATCAAACAAACAACCGCTTAGTTAAGAAAACACTAGTTTCTTTTGCCATAGAAAATACACTGCTTACCATTGGACGAGGTACATTTGCGACAGCTGTTAATCAACTTGGTTCAACATACAAATGCAGTTTGCTAGATTGCTTGGAATATCCTCAATATTTGAGGGAAGTGCTGAAGCGACACGGTGACGATGTATACAAAGCCAGTATTAACTCAATCAAAACAAAGCTCCATGAATTTTCCATGGATAAAGAGATTGCAGAATTCTTGCATGAAATAAGCAAATAATTTGTTTTTACGTGCAAAGAGAAGCTGAAGGCCCTTGTGTTAGAGTAGACGTGAATATGGTACGATATTAATCTGAATTTCGTAAATTTACATTCGAGACACGTTTAACCTGATTTTAGCTTGGAATTAAAGATGAAAATAATTGTCGATACCGTATATCCTCTGGCATTGCATGCATTAAGCAATTCATCGTATTGTTCTTCTGTAACTTTTACGGATATTAATTTGGTTGACAATTCCAGTATACAATAGCATACCACAAGTCTACCAGATTAACACTGATTCTAATTTTCATTATGATTTTCTTAGCTAGTCAAATGAGACCACTCTGTCTATACCCCCGGTATTTTTAAGTAGGGCACACCAAGGAATTACTCCAATGGTTACCGGTTACCAGATTCGAATGAATCGCATACTAAAAAATGGAAAGATGCTGTGTATACCAATGGATCATGGAATTTCAAGTGGTCCTATAAAGGGAATTGAGAATCCGTATCCTTTAATTTACAGCTGCCAAAACTTTGGCCTTACCTCCGTTATTATTAACAAGGGAATTTTGAAGAACCTTCCAAAATTAACGAAGATAGGTATACTTGTGCATTATTCAGCCAGCACATCTCTTTCGATGTACCCTAACAGAAAGATGCTAACTGGTTCGGTGGAGGAAGCATTACGATTAGGAGCAGATGGGGTTTCAGTACACATCAACATAGGTGGAAAAGAAGAGCCAGAGATGCTAGAGCAGTTAGGAAGAATTGCAGATGACTGTCACAAATGGAGCATGCCACTTCTTGCAATGATGTACCCAAGAGGCGAGAAGATCAAGAATCCTCACGATCCCGATATAGTAGCACACGTTTCAAGAATAGGAGCTGAGTGTGGTGCCGATATTGTAAAGACATTGTATACTGGCGATGTCGACTCGTTTGCAAACGTAGTCAAGAGCACCCCAGTACCAGTAGTAATTGCGGGTGGGCCAAAGGCAAAGACAGACATGGAAGTGTTACGTATGACGGAAGAAGCAATGCAAGCTGGTGCCAAAGGGGTAACCTATGGCAGGAACATCTTTGAGCATAAAAACCCGGCCAAGATGACTCGTGCTCTTGCAGCTATAATATTTAGAAAAGAAACAACAAAGGAAGCTGCGAAATACCTTGACCAAAAATAGAGAATTAATTATTGCCCCCAAAGTCTCAAGGGGCCAGCTTGGCAAATTCTTGGCAGAGATAGAAAAGGATGGAATCAAGATTGTAAACACAGACCCCTCAAATGTCAAGAGAATCAAGACCAAGATGACTACGATTTACTCCTCATTGAACGCAAATTATGTGATAGTAGACAAGGCAACCAAGCTCAAAGGCAAGAAGGTTGGTATGAAATTCAAGGTGTTATCAAATGCAGATATCGAAAAAATATTACAATTTGCCAGGACGGGTCTTGACTTTGTAATAGTGGAAGTAAAAGATTGGAAGATAATTCCACTTGAGAATATCATCGCAAAGCTCCACAAGCTTCACACCAAGATATATGCGGTGGCAAATACTCCGGAAGAGGTTCGAAAGATGTTTTCTATCTTGGAGATTGGAGTTGACGGAGTAATATTTTCCACAAGTTCAGCAAACGAAGTAAAAGAGGCACTTGTCTATCTTGGAACCAAAAGCTTTGAGCTCAGGTCTGCAAAGATATTGGAGATAAAAGAAGTGGGAAACGGAGAGAGAGTTTGCGTAGATACTGCATCAATGCTTGCGAGAGGGGAGGGAATGCTAGTTGGTAGCAAGTCCAACTTTTTGTTCTTGGTTCACAACGAATCGGTTGGTTCGTCATTTACATCACCAAGACCATTTAGAGTTAATGCGGGAGCTGTTCATTGCTATACCATGTCACCGGATGGTACCACGAGATACCTTTCCGAGCTTGAAACTGGCTCCGAAGTGCTAGTTGTGGACTCGCATGGCAAGGCACGTAGAGCTACAGTTGGCAGATCAAAGATAGAAAGCAGACCAATGCTTATGATAAAAGCCCAGGTAGGTGATGAAATAGGCGGAATTATTGCCCAAAATGCTGAAACAATTCGTTTTGTGCGTCCAAACGGGCATCTCGTTTCGGTTACTCATCTAAAAAAGGGCCATACAGTACTAGTTCACGCCAAGGCTGCTACAGGCAGACACTTTGGCATGGAAGTAGATGACGAGTACATCATGGAAAAGTAGTCAGCTAGAATTCATATCTCATATGCAATAGCATTTTACTATTAACGAAACAAGATTTGGCCTTTGTCAAAGGTACTTGTTGAGACCTGGGTTAGTCACACAATGACTAGATTGGAAAAATACATCCAACTTAAAACATACTGCTAGACTTCAAGTTTGCAGCAAAATTTCCCAGGTTTATTACGCATGAAAAGAAATTTGAAAATGCACTAGAAGATCTAAAAAAGTTTCTTGATCTAATGCAACCAATGAAGAAGATAGGAAAACTTGGAGCTCTTCTAATCCATCTTCCACCCAACTTCAAAGAGGATTCTGAAAAGAGCCAAGAGAGTTTTCTTCAAATCCTTCCGTCTGATTTCAAATTTGCAATCGAATTTCTAGACAAGTCGTACTCTGTTTATTTTAGCAGTCATTATGATAAAAATGCCGGAGAAAATTCACTGAAGTGGCCGCAGATTACAGAAAATCTTAATACACAGCTTAGTCTGCTAAACCAATTTACTATGATAAACGATCTTGATTCGTACATGTAAAAGAAAACGTAGTTCGGTTTAACGCGGTAACTAATGCGTGTGATCTCAGATGACATTCACGCTTGTTGGCCAAATGTTGTTTTTGTGCTTGTCTTGGCAATGACCTCTCGAAATCATGACAGATCACCACCATCGTTATTATACGGTTTCAGTTCTTAGAATAACATTGAACCTACGATGTAGTATATGTTCCATGGATGTGGCTGAAGAAGAAATCGAGAATCATGTCAACAGTAAGCAACACGTTGAAAACAAGTCGAAGATTTCAGTTGCAAACGGCAAGGGCTCTGACAATAGCGTAGTGAAAATGTGGCGTAAGTCCTTGCAAGAATGATATACGGTGTCAGCAACTCCTTTAGAATTTCACCCAAAAAATATGTGGTCATAGTTCAATCGGATTAAGGAGGCCCTTCTAGGCAGAGCTTGCAGTCGGTGTAAACTAGATGTGGTACTGGCATGTAGAGGAGATCGCAGTTCCGAATCGCTGAATGTTCAACATGGGTGTAGTCGTAGCACTCATGGGTGCACTTGCTTATGTAGTTCACGTCCACGCACAACTAGAAGAACTAGGCGCAGAAACACTAGGTGAGAACCCTCCGTTGCAGAAATGCACAAGATGGTCCTGAGATGGCAGTTGTCCTGCATATCTAATAGAAAAGAGAACGTTTTAGGCCGACTTGAGCTTCTTTATTGTTAAGAATTAACAAAATTTTTCCAATATCTATTTTAAAGAAAAAGGAACAAAATAACTATCGACCAAAGAAAAAGGAAGAGTTATTTGAATTTCTTTTTTATTTGATTTAGTTCAGTCATCTCTTCTTTGAGATGTCTTCTCAAAAGAGCCTCGTGTTCTCTCTTATGTCTCCAATAGATGTTCATTGCTGTTTGTCTTCCCCTGGCTCTCCTTAGTGCAGCATTGTACTTTCTGTGACTTTGTTCTACACTTCGAAAGTAAGATTTACTGTTGGGTGTAACCATGGCTTGATTGACGGTCCTTAATAGATAACCTTTACGATCAACTAGTAAAGCTTGACATTCAGGTATCCAGCGATTCTGGAAATTTCCAATTAGGAACAAGTTGCATCCTACGGAGAGCTGGGGGTCCCATGGTCCTCTTCAGTGCAATCTTGACATATTTTGCAGATTTGTCGATTCCAACGTATTTTCGCCTCAGGAATCTTGCCATTTTGGTGGTCTGGCCGCTCCCTACAAAGGGATCCAAAACAAGGTCTCCTACATTACTGTAAAGCTGAATCAGCCTATACGGAATCTCTTCTGGAAAGGCAGCTGGATGAAACCGCCTGTAGCTCGGTGGTACTGGGGCTATATGCCATACAGAGTTTGCAATTTCCTTCTTCATCAAGTCGTTTATCGCAAGTTTACTTTTCATGTCTTTAGCGTTATGAAATGGTGGTTTTCTCAGAATAATTATTTGTTCGTGCATCATATTTGGATAGTAATAAGTTGGGTATGGATGTTGCACTGTAACTCGAAACCGTTTCTTACCTCCAGTTACTTTGTTCCATATTATTTCTTCAAAGAACTTCCAACCTACCCCTCTTTTTGTAAGTCTTATAAGCAATAAAGCCGGTAAAGGGAGCTTGATTTTACCTTCAATTATTTCATTTCCTATGACAATGCAACAAAAGCCTCCAGGTTTTGTTACACGATAAACTTGAGAGAACACTTCAGCCATTTCCTCAATCCAGCTGTCAATTGATATTCCAACCGTCCCTCGATACCAACTTTCGCTAGTCTGATGTTCCTGATAGTTGATGGCGTTATGATATGGTGGGGAGGTTACAGTCAGTGAAACTTTGTTTTTGCCCATCCGAGAAAGATCTCGTGAATCAGCAACAAGAATCGAATTTGGTTTCCACATTGCTTTCCTAAATTGTTTTGATATTTAATATTTGTAAAAGTATGAAGTCCACTTATATTGTCCTAACATAGGAATAGAATCAAAGAAAATCGGTAAAACATATTATTAAAAACATGTTTTACACAGCCTTACGTGTTTCTTTTCACTTCAATATCTATAGTGGATACGTTCCTTGCCCTCCCGTCCCTTGACTGGAGGTGCTCTGAACCTATCTTTATCTCACCTATAGAGTATCCAGAGTTCTCACTTCTTCGTACAATGATTTGCGCAAACATCCACAGCCCTTCCAATGCTAAGCCCTCTTGCCTTTATTGATATCTTTGGATGATTTGCTAGCTGTATGAGCGAAGATGTTACGTACGCCATGAGGGGCTTTTTCCCTATGAAAATGGTGTCTTTTGCTTCCGGTCTAATATCTGTGCTCATGGTTTTTTGTGGTCATGATCGTTTCATAAAAGTTTCTTTAGTTCTTTGGACTTGTCAATCCAACAATCAATCTATTAGGTGCAAAATTCTCAGACCAGATATCCAGTACGATTTGATGCTAATCTAAATATACTAGTGAAATATACTGCCTCTAGATGTTTAACCAAAAGCTCCACCTCGGATTAGTTGCAGTGGCGCTCTCATCTTTAATGATCTTTGCAGTGGCATTGCCTGCCGCAAACGCATTGACTCCTAGAGATTTTGGCTACTTTGATGATCGTCATACAACAGACCGATTTACAGGTGGACAAAAAGTTTGCGGAGATAAATTGTGCACAGCCGGTGAATGGTCAAAGATGAAGAGGGCGATGCATTTTGCAGAGCGTAATCCTAGCGAGTGCAAGGAATTGAAAAATTGGAAGTCATGTGGATCCATAACCGTTGAGAAACCAAGCACAACACAGAAGTAATTACACCAAAATACAATGGCAAACAAGACTTGCGTTACAGTAGCTGTGTCTAGCCCAGCAATGCTGACCAAGACCTTGAATAAGGCTCTTGCTAACTCTGACTACGCAGAACTCCGGCTTGATTTTTTAAAGCCTAATCAAATTCCTTACTGTTTGAATTCCGTTAAGAAACATATTGGAAGATGCATTTGTACGTTAAGACCTAGGTCGGAAGGCGGAAGATTTCGAGGTAATGAAAAGGAAAGAATTGCGATATTAAAGTTAATTGCAGAATTCAACCCGTATCTCCTAGATGTAGAATACAACACAATTAACAATAACAAGGCGTTGCATCAATATCTTCGAAGTACCAAAGCTAATCTTCTGGTATCTTGGCATGATTTTTCAAGAACCCCTAATGACAAGACTCTAAGATCGAGAGCAAGAAAAATATCAAGATTCTCGGATAACATCAAGATAGTGACTACTGCAAAAACAATCAGCGACACGATAAGGGTCTTAGCTCTATACAAGAAAGTTCCAAAGAGGACCAAAATGGTAGCTTTTGCCATGGGAGATTATGGCAGAATATCAAGAATACTTTGCACCAAGCTTGGTAGTCCCTACACTTATGTTTCTCTTGGCAAGCCAATAGCACCTGGTCAATTCAGCTTACATGAAATGACGACAATCTTTAAGCTAGAGCAAGAAAAGTAACGATGCCAGCATTATTATAAAAGATAAAACAAAATAATCCGATGAAAGTAAGACAATCCCAAAACAATATACCGCGAAATGTCATCATACTAGCTCTTGGCATAACAGTATTGCTAGGAGTTTTTCGATTGATACTGTTCCTGGTATTAGTGTGGGTTGCAGCGTTGGCGTTTATCATAATTTATCAATACAAGTTGCCAACGACCACTACAGCTAATTTTGTTTGTTTAGAATGCGCTACGGTTCATCAACAAACACACTGTCCAAAGTGTGGCTCTAACCTAAAGAAATTTTATTCCAGAAGCAACAGCTACGGAATTTGATTTCCTAGTTTCTTCGCATCTTTTCCCAATTGCTTAAATCACGACAAAATGGAAGTAGAAATTAATGACAAAGACTTATGCTGTGATAGGAGATCCCATTGATCATTCATTATCACCGGCGATTCACAATTCCGCTTACCTGTTCCTTGGCCTTGATTGTATCTACATAGCTTACAGGATTCCAAGTAGAGAATTAGAGTTTGGCATTGAATCCCTAAAAAAGATAGGAATTTCTGGCTTCAATGTCACTATTCCTCACAAAGTGGATATGATGCAACTTCTCAATGAAGCTGATGAAGAATGCATTCTGGTTGGAGCAACAAACACTGTTCTCAATAATGACGGAAATCTAAAGGGATACAATACGGATGTTGATGGATTTTTGGACCCAATAAGGAAGAGAAAGATTGATTGCAGAGATTCTGACGTATTGCTAATAGGAGCTGGAGGTGCAGCAAGAGCAATTGTTGCTGCGTTCAGCAGGGAAAAAGCCGGCAAGATTACAGTCACAAATAGAACAGAGGAGAGAGCACATAGTCTCATAAGATTTGCACATAAGTTAGGATTACAATCAGACTATACTGATTTGAAAAATGCTGGGGAAATAGCAGGAAATTACAAGTTCATTGTAAATGCTACATCGGTCGGGCTGAAAGGTGTTGGCTGTCCCATATCCACAAGAAACATCAAGAAAGATGCTATTGTTTACGATATCGTATACATGCCTGTAGAAACTCCATTAATAGAAGAGTCAAAAAATCAAGGTGCCACCATCATATATGGATGGGAAATGCTTCTTGCTCAGGCAATGAAGTCATTTGAAATTTTTCTGAAGATACCTGCTCCCTACGAAGCAATGAAATTGACTTTGCTTGGGAGATTTTAGAGATGACTCAAGTTAAGGCAAGTATGCATGGAGCAGTTTCCATAGTAAATGCAATTGCCACAGGTAAAGGTGCAGCACTAGGAATATCACTTGGTATAGAGGCAACGATTACGACAGAGCCTGGTAAGGGGATTTTCTTTCTAAATAGAGAATCTAATCTCAGTGCTAGATTAATAAGAGCTGTGGTTGAGACATCGGTGCCAAAATCATACTTGGAACAAACCAAGATTGGAATCTCTGTTAAAACAGAAATTCCATCTGGATATGGACTTAAGAGTTCTAGCGCAATTTCTTCTGTAATTTCACTTGCGTGCGCAAAGCTATTCAAACCAAAGGCTAGCGATTTTGAAATCCTCGGAGACGGGGTCCATGCGTCGATTCAATCTAAACTCAGTATAACTGGCGCCTTCGATGACGCGTGTGCTTGCTATTTTGGTGGATTTGTTGTAACTGACAATACTAACACAAAGATCACAAGGTCTGAAAAGGCGCCAGATGATTTATCGGCCGTCATTTTCGTACCAAAATCTCGTAGGAGGGGAAACGTAAAGAGATTGAGAACGTTACAGAGCATCTTTGCTCAAGCATGGGATCTAGCTAGCAAATCAGAATATTGGAATGCCATGATTCTAAATGGTTTAGCTACTTCTACTATACTAGGTTCGGATCCTAGGATCATAACTGAATTGATAGAAAGTGGAGCGTTAGGCGCTACTATCTCTGGAAATGGGCCATCCATAGCAGCTGTAGCAAAAAATGATAGGATTTCAAACGTGAAGAAGGTATTTTCTTCGTTGGAAGGAGAAACAATAGTTTCTCCAATCAATAACAAAAAGGCTGAAGTGTATGAAGTGTAAAGTTGAAAAAGCAAATCTATCTGGTCTCATATCTTGTCCCCCAAACAAGAGCTACACACACCGTGCTATCTTTTTAGCTTCACTTGCAAAAGGTAAAAGCATCATAAGAAATGTCTTGCTCTCACGAGATACGATTGCAACTATCAATGCATGTAAAGCATTCGGCGCAGAAATTAAAGTCGATGGTTCATGGGTTACAATAAAAGGCAAAGAGCGACTAATTCCACAAGAATCAGAAATTGATGCATCAAATTCTGGAACTACGATGAGAATATCCGCAGCTATTGCATCACTTTATGATACCAAGATTTCTCTTACTGGTGATTCTAGCCTTAAGAAAAGACCGATGCAGCCACTACTTGATGCCCTAGAAAGGCTTGGAGCAACATGTACGTCAACTGATGGCAAGCCACCAATTACAATAAAAGGGAAAATTACTGGTGGAAGTACTAATATTTCAGGCGCTGTTTCAAGTCAGTTCATCTCCGCACTTTTCATCGCTGCTCCAAGGACCGATAAGGGAATAACCGTTGAAATAGATGGAGATCTTGTCTCAAAACCATACCTTGATGCAACTATTGCAATAATGAAAAAGTTCGGAGTCGCTGTAAATACGATATCGTCGTACAAAAAATATAATATTCCAAAACAAGACTACAAACCCATCGATTTTACTGTTCCGTCAGATTTTTCTAGTCTAGCCCTCCTTCTGTCCGCCGCAGTTTTGATTGGCGATAACATGTCGATTGCTGCTTCAGTAGGAAACTTGCCCCAGGGAGACATTGAGATATTATCTCATCTCGAAAAAATGGGTGTTCAATTAGATATTGGAGATATTATCACAGTCAAGCCGCCTCAACTCCTCAAAGGGGGGAGATTCGATCTTTCAAACACCCCAGACTTGCTACCGGCAATGGCCATTTTAGCACTAAAGACCTCAAAACCAATTGAAATATTCAACGTAAGGCATGCCCGATTCAAAGAAACTGACAGGATTGCGATTTTAGCACGAGAGCTCCCAAAGCTTGGAATAAATGTATCTGAGAAAGAAGATGGGTTAATCTTGGAAGCACCCAAGACAGTTAAAAGTGCGGAGCTTGATTCTGCTGAAGACCATCGATTGTTCATGGCATTTTCCATTGCTGGAATGTTTGCAGGTAACTGCACCGTTACAGATCCCAACTCTGTAGATGTCTCCTATCCAACATTTGTGGAGGACATGAATAGGATTGGAGCAAGAATTCTAGTAGAGACCTAGCTTTTTGATTTTTTTATTATTTCGTCCCAGAGATTCTTTGGTACTAGCATTACAGAAAGTCGTGAAATCTTGAGAAGTTCCCAGTCTTTGAACCTGGCATCTTTTTTTATTTCTTCAAGGGTAACTGGCCTTTTCAGTCTTGTAACTGGCTTTACGTCAACTACAACAAATCTCTTGTCCGATTCTTTGGGATTTGGATATGGATCACTTGTTATTTCTATGATACCTACAACCTGCTTTTCTTCTCCTGTATGATAAAACAAGGACTTGTCTCCGATTTTCATGGTACGAATGTGCTTTAACGCCAGATTATTATGGACACCATCCCAAATGGTTTTCTTTTCTTTCTCCAAGTTATCATAGCTATATGCTGATGGTTCTTGTTTTACAAGCCAATAATTCATGAGTTTGCTTCCACACCAAATGTTATAGATTTTTCTTGGTCCTTTCTCATCAGGTAGAAAAGAGATCTCCTATCGAGAATACTCATATGAAGTGGAAGCTTCTCCAGAGCAAAGACTTGAATTCTCTTGCAGTTTAGCTCCAAGGCTTTGTTTTGTACAAATCTCAAAATATCCAAAACTCCATCATGGGAACCATTTACGTAACCAATCTGCAGCGTCTGTGGAATGTCGCTAGGTCTGTTCCAGATTCCTATAGCTGATGTAGTCCCGCTTTTATTAGAAATTATAATTCTCTTTTCTCTCATTAATTGACGGATCTCTTCTTGTTCCAATGGTAACCACTTCCAAGAATCTGCATATGTACTAGAATCAATCAATGCTTCAATTTCTGACAAATCGACCGCATTCTTGACAATCGATCTCTCATTTTGTGGAACCAACGAATAGAGTTGCCACTTGTCTTCGAGATGATATCCCATCGACTCCACAAGCATAATTGATGGATAGTTCTCACTTTCTATTATCAGCCTCATTGTCTTGGAGGGAGCCATAGATTCTGCGTGAGCTAGCATTTTCTTTCCAAGACCTCTTCTGCGATAGTCTGGATGAATCCTCATTCCTTCTACCCATGCTTGCTTTTCAGAAATGACAAGATTGTAAACACCCACAACTTTTCCCTCATCCTCCATGACGTACAGTCTTCTCTTTGATTTCCAGATCTCCCATACATCTTCAATATAATCTCCCCAAGAGAATGTATTCTTACAAAACTCTAACACGGATGATTTGTCGGTTTCAAGGGCATTTCGTATTACCATGACACTAAATTATGGCTCATCTATTATCTAATTTTGTATCGATCTTGTCCAAATTTCATTAAATGGTACCTTATTTCCTATAAGGATTATAAACACGCAAAAGAAAATTTCATCATGTCTTCAAGTTCCATAGGACGGCGATACGTCTTTACCAGTTTTGGCGAAAGCCATGGCAGGTGTATCGGAGCTGTTGTCGATGGGTGCCCAGCCGGTCTCGAGCTTGATGAAAATGATATTCAGAAAATGCTTGACCTACGAAAACCTGGTCAATCAATCGTGACAACTCAAAGAAAAGAAGAAGACAAGGTAGAGATTCTCTCAGGAGTATTTCGTGGATATACGACAGGCGCTCCGATAGCAATGATAATTTGGAATACTGATCAACGTTCGCGTGACTATGAAAATCTAACTTTGAAACCAAGACCTGGGCACTCTGATTATCCAGCATATATCAAATACAAAGGATTCAATGATTATAGAGGAGGCGGGAGATTTTCAGGTAGGTTAACTGCAACATTTGTGATGGCTGGCGCCATTGCAAGAAAACTTCTCTCCCAGACACTTAGAATTGAAACTCACTCTTACACCTGCCAGATAGGAAAAGTAAAGATGAAACAACAGACATCAGCCAAGATGAAAAATGCAATTTATAACAATGAGGTGCGATGTCCAGATTCGCGAGCAGCTCAGAAGATGAAGGCTGTAATTCTTGCTGCGAGAAAGAATGGTGATTCCGTTGGAGGAATAGTTGAATCAGTAACAGCAAATCTTCCAGTTGGCATCGGTGAGCCAATTTTTGGTTCATTAGAATCTGATCTCAGCAAAGCATTGTTTTCCATTCCTGCAGTAAAAGGAGTTGAGTTTGGCTCTGGCTTCCATGGATCAACCCTGCATGGTTCACAAAATAATGATGAATACATTGTTAAAAACGGAAAGATAGTGACAAGAACCAACAATGCCGGAGGCATACTTGGTGGCCTTTCAACTGGAATGCCTCTTGTTCTCAGAGTTGCTTTCAAGCCAGCCTCATCAATTTCAAAGAAACAACAGACAGTCGATATAAAGACCAAAAAGTCAGTCTCTTTGATTGTTCAAGGACGGCATGATCCATGTGTAGTTCCCCGTGCGCCACCTGTTGTTGACTCGCTAGTATCCGTTGTTCTTGCTGATCACTCACTGAGGGCGGGCCTAATATCACCTGTAATTAGATAGGAAATGTCAAGCATCGACAAGCTACGTGACAACATAGACAAGATAACATTTGACATCATAAGACTACTCAAAGAAAGAAATGAGATTGCAAAAGAAATTGGCAGCCTCAAAAATAATCTTAGGTTAGGAGTGACAAACGAAGAAAGAGAAAACCAGTTACGTTCTAAAGTCTCATCATTGTGTAAAGAAATAGGACTTGATGAAAAGTCAGGTCTAACTTTGCTGAATTTTCTTCTAAATGAATCTGTCAGGATCCAGGCTTGGAGCAAACAATCACATCTCTCTGTGTTCCTGAAAGCCAAGACATTAGAAAATCAAGGAAAGAAGATCATCCACATGGAAGTTGGAGAGCCTGACTTTTATCCTCCTAAAACTGTCAAAGCAGCGCTTTCAGAAGTCTATGAAAAAGGATACACGAAGTATGGGGATTCAAAAGGGATGATAGAATTCAGAGAAGCGCTTGCGAAATATGTTACAAATGAATTTGGTGCTAGGACCAATCCAGAAAACATATTGGTCTCTCCAGGAGCAAGATTTTCTGTCTTCCTAGCAATTTCCACGCTACTAAATCCTGGAAATGAGATGATAATAATTGAGCCTGCATGGCCTGCTTACAGAGATAATGCTCTAAACGCTGGAGTCAAGGTTCGGACAATTCATACCACTTTAGAGAACAGGTGGGAACCCAAGATTGGTGAAATTGAAAAGGTGATAAATCAGAACACAAAGATGATAATACTCAACTATCCAAACAATCCCACAGGCAAGATCCTTCCTGAGAAACTGCAGGATCAGATAATGGAACTTGCAGAAAAAAATAGTCTTTACGTATTAAGTGACGAAATTTATTCTGCATACGCCTTTAAGTCATGGAAGAGCATTCTTTCATACGAATACAATAAGTCAGTAATAACTCAGTCATTTTCAAAGTCGCATGCCATGACAGGTTTTAGAATTGGTTATGCCGTATCCAGTCCCGATATAATAGATAGGATATCAAAACTTCAGGCTTTGGCATTAACAAATGTGTCAGAGCCTCTACAATACGTCGCGATGAAAGCCCTGGAGGCTGACACAAGCCTTAACGCCAAGACCATGAAGAATAGAGTAGAAACCGTAACTAAAAGAGCCAAAACTATGCAGCTTGATTTTGTGGAACCTGATGGAGCAATGTATCTATTTGCTAAAATAAGGAAAGAGGGTTTTGACTCCGTTGAATTTACAAATAAGCTTTTAGACCATGGTGTTGCAATAGCCCCAGGTGAAGGATTTGGTAATTATCAAGGATTTGTCAGAATATCAGCGTGTCAGACAGAAGATATCCTTAACCAGGGTATGCAAGTAATAGACGATATGTTGGAGAGTCAGAAATGAAAAAGAAGATTGCAATAATTGGCGCTGAAGGCCAAATGGGAAAATGGTTCTCAAAGTATTTTCTTGAGAAGGGTTTTGAGGTAATTGGGTATGACTCAGAAAAACAGATCCTAAACAAATCCGTTACCAAAGCACAGTCGTTGGTTGGAGCCATCCTGCCGGCCGACTATGTCATCTTGTGCATACCAGTAAAGCGAACCCCTGAGACTATCAGACTTATCGCAAAGGAAATGAGAAGGGATTCGTATCTTATTGACATCTCCTCACTCAAGCTAAAGACTGCTGCAGCTTTATCGAAGATACCAGACAAAGTAAATCCTGTTTGTATTCATCCAATGTTTGGTCCTGGCACAAAGAAACTTAAGGGCCAGAATATAATCTCAATTCCAATTCGTGATGCTAAGAAGGAACTTGCAGTTGCTAAATCTTTGTTTGGTGAGGCAAATTTCGTCCAAATAGATGCCACAGAGCATGACAAAAAAATTGCCATCATTTTAGGTATGATCCACTTGGTCAATTTAGCACTTGCTAACATTTTGGCAAAAGAGGAAAACTTTGGCTTGGTAGAAAAGATGGCAGGGACTACATTCAAGGCACAAAGACTTCTAACTGCTGGAATTATGACTGAATCACCAGAGTTAATAGAAACCATAATTTCAAATCCAGAAATAAGAAAATATGCAGAAGAGATCTGGAAAGATATAGGTAGAATGCTCATTTTGGTTCAGGAAAACAGAACAGAAGAGATCCTAAAGTATGTCTTAAGCGCAAAGGAAAGACTTGCAAAGAATATCGATCTTGACGATGCATACAAGAAATTAATCACAATGGTAAATTCCGTAGAGAAATAATTGAATTCTACTAGAATAGTAACTTGCTTTCTAACCAAGGACAACAAGTATTTCATTTTAAAGAGAAGTAATGAAGTAAAGACCATGAAGGGCCTCTGGGCTGGGGTAAGTGGAATCATAGAAGGAAATGAAGAACCTCTTCACAGAGCAAAAACCGAGATATTTGAAGAGACAAGCATTCCCGAGAGCAAGATTAGACTGGTGAGAGTCTCACCGCAGATGCGAGTGGATTCTCCTCAGTATACCAATCATGAGTGGTTAGTGTATCCTTTTTTGTTCGTTGTTGAGGATCCTGTAATCAAACTGAATTGGGAGAATTCTGAATACAGATGGGTAGGTCCATCGGAGATAACGCAATATAGGACTGTTCCAAGTTTGGATAAAGTCCTAGCTAGCTTGTTGTAGCTTCTCTACTTCATCTGGCGTGCGGTATCGTTGCTGTGGCAACATTATGTAGACGCAAGCACCACCACACATCGTACATGGAACGCTATTCCCTTTTAACTGACCTGTTCTTGCATGAATACGAGCAGCTTCTTCAGGATCTATCGACAAAGCTATTTGTTTTTCCCAGTTCAAAGTTCTTCTTGCTTCTGTCATCTCCATATCCCACTTGATTGCCTTATCTCTTAATTTAACAAGGTCTGCCGCATGTGCTGCAATTCGATATGCGATCAACCCAGCCTTTACCTCTTCCGTTGTTGGCAATGCCAAGTGTTCAGCCGGCGTAAGATAACACAACAAATCTACTCCTTCACTTGCTGATATTGCTGCACCAATAGCACTGGCTATGTGATCATGCCCAGCCGCAACATCTGTAACTAGCGGACCTAAGACGTAGTACGGCACATCTCCGATTAGAGATTTTGCCAATCGCACATTTGTTGCAACCTCGTCAATTGGGACATGTCCTGGTCCTTCAACCATTACTTGTACATCCTTTTCATGAGCTCGTTTGGTGAGTCTAGATACATTAATCATTTCTTGTACCTGAAGTTCGTCATGGGAATCAAGTATTGAGCCTGGTCTTAATGCATCGCCCAGGCTAAAAGTAACATCGTATTGTCTTGCAAGCTCTATGAGGTAGTCAAAATGTTCGTAATATGGGTTTTCCTTATCGTATTTTAGCATCCATGCAGCCGTGATGGTTCCACCCTTGCTTACTATTCCTGCATGTCTTTTTACTGCAAGAATCCTCTTAGCTATTTCTTTAGTTATGCCAGAATGGATGGTTGTATAATCCACGCCATCCTTTATGTTGCTCTCAAATGCATTAAGAAAGTCGTCCTCCGTAATATCAAGTGGGTTTTTGTGCTTTTCAATTCCATAGTTGTATGCTTCATAAACCGGCACGGTTCCAAAGCTTATCGGTGCAGATTCAAGAAGAGTTCTCCTAAATAATCCAACATCCCCTCCGTCACTCAAATCCATTATAGTATCCGCATGATATTTTACTGCAACTTTTGCTTTCTTTACTTCCTCTTCCAAATTCTTGTTAAGGGTGGAATTTCCAATGTTCACATTTACTTTGGTTTTCATCCCATTTCCTATTCCCACAACGTGAATCTTTTGTGGCCTAGCGTTGTTATGTGGAATAATAATTGAACCACTTGCGACCTTTGACATAAGCCACTCAAGAGTTACGCTCTCATCGCTTGCCACTACTTTCATTTCCTCGGTTGCAATACCCCTACGGGCCGCACTCATTTGTGTACCCAATTTACCTTTTTTACATATTGATTGGATTTAAACGTGAGTTTCCTAACGTAAGATTGTGCAAGTATTATCAATCGCAGGTTCTGACCCTTCTTCGGGCGCGGGAATTCAGGGCGATATAAAGACCTTTACCGCACTTGGTGTGCACGGGCTTGGTGTCATTACTGCATTAACTAGTCAAAACACATCAAAATTTTTTGATGTCGAAGCGGTTTCACCACAGATGATAAGAAGTCAACTAAGATCAATACTTTCAGACTTTCAAGTTGATGCAATCAAGGTAGGAATGGTATACAGCAAGAAAGCAATAATGGCAATCCGTTCAGAGCTTAATCACATTAAGATTCCCATCATTCTTGATCCAATCTTTGAATCTACCACGGGTGGAATTTTGTTACAAAGGGATTCTTTTTCGTATTTCAAAAAATTACTCCTACCAATTGCATATATCATTACACCAAATGTCTTAGAAGCTGAAAAACTTGCGCATATGAAGATCAGATCGTTGGGAGACTTCAAAAAGGCAGCCATTATGATTCAGAAGATGGGTGCGAGATGCGTTTTGATAAAGGGAGGGCATCTACAAGGTGACAAGGTTACTGACGTTCTTCTAGAAGACAAAATATTCTATACTTTTTCTCACAACAGAATAGGATTTACAGGTCATGGCGGTGGATGTACCTTTTCAGCGGCATTATGCGTAAATGTTGCAAAGGGACAGAGGCTGAGAGATGCTGTCAAGTCTGCGCAAGAGTTTACTTTGCAATCTATGAAGAAAGCAGTAAAGGTGGGGAGAGGCATCTCCATAGTGGGACAAGGAAGAATTGATTTAATAGAAAATGATCTTTCCCATGCCATAGCGCGATTTGCGGCAATAGAGGGTGTTTATCAACACCTTCCTGAATGTCAGACAAATTTTGTATATTCTGGAACAAATCCCAAGTCTATTGTTGACATACTAGGATTAGAAGGTAGAATTGTCAAGACTGGTAAATCAGTTGCCGTAGTTGGCAATCTGAAATATGGAGCCTCAAAACATGTTGCCTCCGCAGTTTTAGAGCTAGCAAGAAAATTTCCAATCATAAGGTCAGCACTTAACATAAAATATAACAAGAAAATAATTGGAAAGGCTATTACAAAGAAATTGTTTGTTTCTTCTTACGATAGAAATGTAGAGCCATATGAAGTAAAAAGCAAAGATGGTAAGACTATTTCCTGGGGGATAACAAGTGCAATCAAAGCAGCAAGAATTTGCCCGGATATAATATATCATGAAGGAGGTATTGGAAAAGAACCTATGATCCTAATTTTCGGAGAAAACCCAAATGCGGTTTTAACAAAGCTTCTCAAGATAATAAGATAGAATACCTTCATCCTTCAACATAAATACTTGGGTCTTTAGAGTAATTTTTGTGAAAGCAGTAATCGTAGCTGGTGGTCTTGGCACAAGGCTACAGCCATACACAACATTTCTTCCAAAAGCGATGTTGCCTCTTGGAGAAAAGCCTTTGCTTGAGCATCTCATAGAGTGGATAAAGAAAGGTGGTATTGATTCATTTGTATTATGCGTAAGCTATCTTAGAAAGACAATCGAGGATTATTTTGAGGATGGTAGTAGATTGGGGGTTAAAATCGAATATGCCATTGCAAACAGGCCTCTTGCAACAGCAGGTCAACTGAAGACTGCTGAGGAATTCATTGATGACACATTTATTTGTGTTTACGGGGATTCTATTTTTGAACTCAATCTGAAAAAAATGGTGGATAATCATTTTAGAAAAAAATCATTTGTCACCATGGGACTCTTTGAATACAAAACAAAACTACAATATGGTTTCATAGACATGGATAAAAATAATAGAGTAAAGGCATGGCGCGAAAAACCTGAAGTCAAAGGCAATATCAATATAGGATGTTATGTAATGGAACCTGGGATTTTCAAGTTAATTCCTTCCAACAGACCTTATGGCATGGATGATGTGATTCGTAGCGCAATTACAAAGAAGTACAAAGTAAACGGATTCGTAATAAAGAAGGGCTTTATCGATATTGGTGACAAGACATCATATAGGCGTGCATATCAGCATTATTTAGAGAGACTGGGGCAGATTTAGACTATTAAGCCATGACGGATGTTCAGATTCGCAAGCTACAAAAAAAAGATCTTTACAATGGTTTCTTAACATCACTTGATTCACTAAGGAAAGCAAGTAATATGAAACCAAAGAGATCTAATACAATATTCGAGAAGATATCGAAAAATCCAAATCACGTTATATACGTTGCAATAAAGGATTCCAAGGTTATAGGTTCTGCAAGCGTTCTTATCGAACAGAAATTTATTCATGACGGTGGGAAGGTCGGCCATATAGAAGATGTTGCCATAGGAAAAGAGTTCCAAGGTAAAGGAGTAGGGCATAAGCTTGTTAAGGCTCTCATAGAACATTCCAAAAAGCAGGGTTGCTACAAAACCATACTAGATTGTACAGATGATTTGATCCCGTTCTATGAAAAACTGGGCTTCAAAAGATATTCTAACTCTATGAGATTCGATCATCTATCAAAAAAGTAGTCCCTTTTTGGTTTAGGTTTTAACCGAAACAAAAGACCGCCTATTACCATTGTAGGTATGGAGACTACCATGAATATTGTGGGAGCGATTATAAGTTCAGGAACAAGATACGATACGGGTATATGTGGTGAGAGAGTGGTAACGTAATACATTCCGCCTAATGTAACTAATCCTCCAACAATAATTATCGAACCGTTAAGTCTTGAACCATATCTTCGTGATAACATAAATGATGAACCTGCTAGTATCAGCGCGGGAGCTGCGCTTATAGAAATGAATTCTCGAATCAGTGATGAAGGATCAATATCATATGATGGATGACTAAGAAAGATTTCGATGGATATCATTTGAGCTACAAACATAATGAATAATCCAAGGCTTGCAGCAGCAATCCATTTCTCTACAGCCACAATAATCTTCTTTTTACCTCAATAAATAAACCAAATGATCGTCTAGGTTATTCCAACCAAACCTGCCAGTTCTTTTCTGCACGAGGAGCCAAGCTCTTCTGCAGCTTTTTCAGGTGTCACCTTGTTTAGAAATACTCCGTAACCTCTTTCAAGTGCAGACCAGTAATCAGCCTGTGGATACACTTCAATATGCCAATGAATCTGTCTATTGTTTTTCTTTTCTGGCGACAGATGAAATACCATATTGTATGATGGATTCTTCATCGTACCTGCAAGTCCGCCTAGCGTTGCTCGGAGAATAAGTGACAAGTCATTAATTTCTTTTTGAGTTATCTTGGAAAAGTTTGTTGTATGCTTCTTCGGATATATCCAAAATTCGTAAGGATGTGATGGAGCCCATGGACAGAAGGCAAGAAATCCCTCTGTTTGCAATATTTGCCTTGGGCCACCAGTCTCCGTACTTATTGTTTGGCACATGGGACAAATGCCCTTTTCGTTTAGGATCTTGTGAGCTGCTTCGGCTTCTTGTTCTATCACGGGCGGTATTGTTGAAAATGTTACAATATTTAGATGAGGATGAATTGTTGAACTGCCTGCCTCCTTTCCATGATTTACGTATATTGACACGTAGGTAACTCCTCGCTGAGTGTAAAGCCATCTTAGTCTATCTTGGATTACGACTAGAACATTTGACCACTGTTCAACTGGTATACTTGCCAACGAGTCTTTGTGCTTTTCTGACGCAACTACAACATAGTGGTAACCATATGCGGGTTCGCTGTAGAGCGGTCTATCACTATAAGAATTCTCTGATGTTGTCGCAACAACTGGAGTCTTGCTCTCAAAGACTCGCACGGACCAATTTTCGACGTAATAATCTTCAGTATCTTGAAGCCTTTGAAGCATTCCATCCTTTGCAACAAGCGATAGGGTGGATGGGTTTGTCATAGCCTCATTTCCTGGACAAAAAGGACACTTCTTGGAATCAACAGAATTATGACCATTTTGTGAAACTATAACAAATCTATCAATGACATAATCCTTGCGAAGATCACCCATACTGGTAAACTCCGGATCTAGTAATTTAAAACCTTTTCAATGATCGGATTAGGTAATATAATAACAAGAAAAGTGCAAGAAAAACCTGTAAAGATATGTTTATTCTAATACTACATATCCTAGTAGAAAGTTTTCCGCCTATTCTCTGTTTAAACCGTTCCTCAATAGCTGAGGATAACAGCTCATCAATGTTATTGATCAACTTCAGTACTTGATACTAGTTGATAGATTTTCATTCCAAATTCAAGTAGATGCGCGTCTTATTGCGTGCAAAAATGGCCTGAAACACGATTAGATTTTTATGACTCAGGCCAATTTGTTTCACAAATCGGACACGCTCCTCTATAGCCACGGTATCGTGGGTCCAAATATAGATATGCTTCATCAGATCCACAGCTTAAACAGCGTGTTTTGAGAACTTGACTCATAAGTATCAATATGATAGTATTCCATATTACATCTAATCATCAGACAAGCTTAATTCTCATAAATTGAGCTTATTCTATTCACAAAATATAAGGAGAATTACCCTAGTACAGAGCTGCCTTGCAGGTTACGACATCAAATACTTTGAAAAATCAAAGTTTATGTGTGATATGAAAAATTCGGAAGGTGGGTTGATTGAAAATTACCGATAACTCAGATGTTCACATGATCTATGTCCTTCTTGACGGAATAGGGGATCTGCCGCATCCAGATCTGAAGGGCGATACACCATTAGGCTACGCCAAAACTCCAAATCTTGATACGCTTGCCAAGAATGGGTCCATAGGAGAGGTTATTTCGGTGGGTAAGGGAATCGCTCCCCAATCCGACATCGCAGTCTTCAATATGCTCGGATACAGATTCGAGAGCGCTGAATATGTAGGAAGAGGGGTTATTGAAGCAATAGGCATAGGGATAGATTTCAAGAGTGGGGACCTTGCACTTCGTGGAAACTTTTCTACTGTAAATGATGAAAGAATCATAATAGACAGAAGGGCTGGCAGAAAGATAGAGAGGGAAGATACTCTTGCTATCGCTCGTGAACTAGAGGAGAAAGTTAGATTTTCAAACCCAAAGGGTTCAGTTGTGGTAGCACCCACAATAGGACACAGAGTAATAGTCAGAATAAGATGTGATGGCGAGTTTCTGTCCCCAGACATCAGTAATACTGACCCCGCATATGCAAGAATTGGTGGTATGGGGGTTGCAAAAGCTGTTGGCGACTATCTTAAGATCGAAAAGTCACTTCCGTTAAACGAGTCATCTAGTGCCAAGCTCTCTGCATCACTTGTAAACGAATTCACAGAACAGTCTCTTCTAATTATGAAAAAAAGTCAGGTGAACAAGGTTCGTATGGAAAAAAGGAAAAAGCTTCTAAACTCCATACTTTTGAGAGATGGTGGAAACAAATTCCCCGATGTGGTACCGATAAATCAATTGCACTCAATGAATTTCTCATGTATCGTAGACATGCCTGTAGAGATTGGCATAGCCAACGTATTGAGGATGCAGTCGTTTAGTGCGGGTGGACTAACTGATTACGAGGAGAAGGCCAGGGTTGCAGCCAAGGCCATGGAAACACAAAATGCGATTTATGTGCATATCAAAGGACCTGACGAATTTGGTCACGACGGTGATGCAATAGGCAAAATGAAGAATATTGAAGAAATAGACAAACGATTTTTTGGCACATTGCTTGATAGCATAGACACTTCAAAAGTTGCTGTTGTGGTATCAGGAGATCATTCTACGCCGTGCATAAACAAAAGCCATAGCGATGATCCTGTTCCTGTATTAGTATCAGGAGATTTTGTCAGAAAAGATGGTACCACAAGGTTCACAGAAAATCAGGCCAAAAAGGGAAAAATAGGATTATTGGCAGGTGCGGATGTGATTAATACAGCAATAAAGTTGATCAAATCTTAAAAGTTGCTATTTTCTTCGATCCAATGATGTCTGAGACTGTCTTTCGAAATAAGTCAACGTCGATGCCGTAATATTTTCCACTTGCACCAGTAAGCTTTTCAATTGCACGCTTCAAAATCGATAGACAGATATCGTCTTCATTTTTTTGATAATGGACAAACGCAGCAGCGACAAGAATTGTGCCCTGCACCAGGTCCTTTTCACCTTCGTATGTCTTCTTCCATACTCCTTCTAGAACCTCATGGCATTCCCAGAATCGTTCATCATTGAAATACTCTTTAGCTATTAACATCGCCTCTTCTTTTTCTATTTTTTCTTCAACAATTTGTCTTGCATGGTCAACGGAACCGATTGGCTGAAGTTTGTCAAGGAGTGCGTCAAGTTGTACTTTATCAACTGAAACGTCAAATTCCAGATATTTACTAGAGACTCTCATGTCACGGATAATTGCGTGCATTCCTGCAGTAAGCTGGTCGGCCTTTGATAATAACGCTGGAGCATTAGCTGGGACGTAACCTAGATTTTTTAGATGAACCATAAAACGATCCACGCGCTAACAACACTCCATTTTCATAAATCTGTTAGTAAAACACAGTTAAGATTTATATGAACTATTAAAAGGACTTGGAATACACATGTCCATGATTGAAATCATACGAGATGTAAAGAATCCTTTGCTGACCAGAAGGGAGATCACATGTGTGTTCAAAGGACTTGCGGGTCGACTCAAGAAACTAGAAGCCGCGGACATGATAACAAAGCAGTTCAATTTGGAAGGCAAGCTAGTTATACCAATAATTTTGAGAAATGAAACTGGCAGACCAATGATTTCTGGTACGTTTTATGTTTATGATGATGAGAATTTAGCAAAACGACATCTAAAGGCTGCCATTTTCAAAAGGTTAGAGAAAGCAAAGGCAGGCCCCGCCAAAGCTGTAGCCCAAGAAGCACCAACCGAAAAGAAAGAGGATAAAGATATTGAAAACAAAGAGAGCCATCCAAAGGTAGAAGGTAAGCCAAAGGAAGAAACCAAACAAAAGGAAGAGGGGCAACCAAAGGAAGGAGGTAAACCCAAGACTGAAGCTAAACCAAAGGAAGACAGCAAGTAATGGCTGGAAAAAAAGGGTCAAGTCCTAACGTTTACAAGTATTACAAGATAAAGGGAGAGAAAGCAGAAAGGATTAGGAAGGAATGCTCCAGATGTGGCAAGGGGGTTTTCATGTCTGAACATAAGAACAGACGAACCTGCGGCAAGTGTGGATTGACTGAATTTATTCAGTAATTAGTATAGTTTCTTCTTTCTAAGACGTGAGACCTTTTCTTCTACTCGTTCTATTTTTTGGAGAAGAATGGGATCTATCTTAGTATTTGCAAGCACGTCTACAGGAATCTTGATTATATTGGTATCCAGTGCTATGTTTATTGTAGGCAATTTCTTTTGTATCCAAAGTTTTAGCACTTTATCTTCAAGCTTGTAATCCCTAAAGCCTTCTGGAAATTTCTTTGTTATATGCAACAACAATGTCTTGTCGTTAAACACGGCTCGCGGCTCAAAGAGCCTTGTAGAATCTGAATATACACTTTCAAACAAATTACTTGAGATTTCATCTGAGACTATATCCATCTTGGATATTCTTCTTACAAGCTCCAAATAGTGAAGAAATTCATGTGCGAGTATAGCATGGATTGTTCCCTTAAGGCCAAACGCAACAAGTGGCGCCGTAATCTGGATAATTATCTCCAGTTTATTATTAGAAATTACTGGTATGGTTCTTGCAAACAAGATTCCATAATCAAACGAACTTGCGTTTGGGCGTGAAGTTACTATTGAAGGTTCAATGTAAGCTAGAGGAAAGTTAATTCCAGATGCCTTTTCAATCCTGTCTATTCCTGCAAGTGTAACTCCAAATCTATCGACTATTAACGAGTGAACTTTGTCTGGCAAGAGGCCATTTTTGTGTGCTTCGTGCACTTTACGTAACGGATCCAACCGAACAAGATTGATTCTGACTATAATATAACCTTGACATCTTGAAAAGATCTCACAGGTATTTCAGTTTGTGAATGATATTTTGTGGAAATCAAAAAGTTTGCATTTGCACTGATTTTCTAAGATACTGCTGAAACTTGGTTCCACATCTTGGCCACTGACAAGTCTCTTAATCGGTATACCACCATCTAGTTCTAACAATATAGTAAAGGACCTGTAGGATTTTTGTTTCAGTTTTATACCATAGATTCTCTTTTTATTTTTCCAGCTATGGTTTTCACGTAACGATATAGGATGTTCTTTTAGATAGTGCAATGTCTTTAAAACATAAGGCTCGATTTTGTTTTCTGTATCTACTTCCAGCACAACTTGTGCCCTAAACTTGAGATTGTCAGATGGAATCTTTGAAATGATGCCAAGGTTTAGAACGGAAATTCCATCAAGTGATTTCTTGTGTGGCAAAGACAAGCTTCTTTTGTGTGGATTAATTAACTTAGCAAAGAATGGCCTTCCTTGTCCTAGAACTAGACTTGACTCATCCTCACTGCCCACCCACGTAATTTTTGCTTGTTTTGCGCCAAATTTATCAAACAAGAATTTGGCAATCTTTCCTTCTACGCTGTTAAAATCTGAAATACCATGAAAATCACAGTGAAAACAACCTCTGCCTTCACATTGTATACATGGTTTCTGTTTTTGAGGAATGCCCCGAGTGTTTTTGGTATATCTTCCCTGCACTAGTATGGCCTTGGGCTTTATTTCACATAGCTCCTTTTTGAAATCAATAGTAAGCACTACGTCTGGACTGTTATAATCAACTTTTGTTTTCGTCTTTCTTCCAAAGCGCTTTCCAATCTCTCTTGTTACTTCGCTCTTGATTCCAGGAATACCGCGAAGTTTGAACTTTGAGCGAATTGTATCGTCTCTGTCAAGAATCGATGGTTGCAAGATGGCGCCTACAAGAAACGAAGAGAATTCATATTCTTTTGAGATTTCAAGCATTTTACCAAGGTGAATGTCCATATCAGACATCAAATTCTTGCAAATGTAGCAGGATTTTGGATTTCTTTGCTTGAGGCTGTGTCGAATTTTTTGTCCTAATTTATTGTGAGAGAGAACATCTAATCTTTTTGCAAACATTCTCCCAAGACAGTGATCACACAGACGGTGTTCGCGCAATATTTTTTTGGTATCTTCAATTACCCTTGCCAATTTTTCTTTCTTCATGTCAAAATATTGTAAATTAGGCAAGTATTATTCGTAATCACTTGAAAGGTCTTCTACCAGGGATATAGTCGCCTAAGCGACTCCTTGTCAGTTACACTAATTGCCTTTGTGGGACATGTCTGAGCTGCATCAAGTATTTTCTCTGATCTAGCGCCTTGTTCATTTATTACTCGCGATTTAGGATTTACTCTAACATTTCTTTCTACTCTAAATACGGTCGGTACAATTGTCTCACAACTGCAGCAAGCTATACACCTACTTGGGTCAACCTTGACTGAGACTGGAATATCTCTGTCTACTCCTATGACTGGTTCAGTTTCTACTCTAGCTTCAGCTCTCACTCGTTCGTAATATTCCCAGAAGGTCTTTTCGTAATATTTCCAGAAATCTTGATAGGCATTTTCGGTCTGCCTTGTATATTTACTCCAATCCTCACCTGAAGCATCATCAGAAGGCCTAGCACCCCATGAATATTTTCTCGAACCAAAATCGCGCTCCTTGTTAGAACTTTTGTTATTGTAATTTCTATGGGCTGAGTTAGACCCTATACTTTTCTTATAATCAGTTCTAATAGTTTGGTAGGCCTCCGTTATTACCTTAAATTTTTTACCATCTTGATGAGAAGTATCTTTGTCGGGATGATATTGTAAGGCTAGTCTTCGGTAAGCAGCCTTTACTTCCTTAATTGTCGCGCTATCCTCAAGTCCAAGCACATGGTAACATTGATAGTTGTTCAATAGAACATCTTTGTCAAACTATTTTAAAAACCCGTCCTTTAGTAAAATTAATCTTCAACATCTGATTTTATCCCTTTCAAGTCCACCATCATCTTCGTAGGCACAATATTTAGCCAAGGCCCATCTTCCTCAACATTCCTTGTAACTGCCTACCTTTAGAAGCCTTCATCATGGATTTTGAATTCTTGTAGGCTTTGAGAAGTTCTTTTACCTCGTGCTCAGGCCAACCTGAACCTCTTGCTAATCTCTTTACGCGTGAAGCATTTATGATATCAGGATCAGATTTCTCTTCCTTTGTCATAGATTGAATAATATATCGCCATTTTTCCATCCGTTCCTCTTGCTGTTCTAATTGGTCCTCTTTGACCATTCCAGAGAAGCCAGGCATATTTTCCAAAATGTTTCGTAGTCCTCCTGCTTTGGTTGCTTCTTCTATTTGGAAGTAAAAGTCTTCCATGTTCATTTTGCCATGAGTTATTCTCTTAAGTCTCTCTTCGTTTCCTTCACTCTCCAATCTCCTTGCCATATCAAGTAGGGCTTGGAGATCACCCATGCCTAGCAATCTTCCCACAAATCTAGTTGGAGAAAATTTTTCTAGATCATCGATCCTTTCGCCTGTACCAATATACATGATTCTGGCACCAGTGGCAGCAGCAGCAGCTAGAGCTCCACCACCTTTGGCACTACTATCTAGCTTCGTGATTATGATGCCACCGACTGGAATGGTTTTGTGAAAGGCTTCGGCCTGATTATAGCATTGTTGCCCTATAGTTCCGTCTATTACAAGTAACGCTAGATCGGGGTTTGTCACCTTGCTTATCCTTCCCATTTCGTCAAGAAGGTCTTTTTCTTCCTTGTGTCTACCAGCAGTGTCTATGAGAATGATATCAAAATTTTGTCCCTCAAAATGTTGTAGACCATTTTTAATAATTTCAGGCGAGTCCTTGTTTGCCTCTTCCCCATAAACTTCGACGTTGGCTTTTTCACACATTGTCTTGAGTTGTGTAAGTGCCCCTGGTCTGAAGGTGTCGGCACCTATTACCGCAACTCTGTAACCTTGTCTTGTCAGAAACTTTGCAAGTTTAGCAGTAATGGTTGTCTTACCACTTCCCTGAATCCCAATCATTAACACTTTGTTCGTTTTTCCAGGCTTGAAGGAAAATTGATCATCCGTTCCCAGCAACTTGGCAAGCTCATCGTAGAGAATCTTTACTATGTGATCCTTTCTCGAGAGTCCTGGAGGAGGAGTTTCTTTAAGCGACCTCTCTTCTATATTCTTTGTAATCTCAAAGACGTGCTTTACGTTCACATCTGATTGAAGTAACGCTCTTTGGATATCCTTTGAAAGTTCTTTAATTAGAGCCTCGTCTACAGCAGAAGAACTTATTATCTTTTTTAAAGTTGCTCTAAGACCGCTTTTGAGACCATCTAACATTATTGGTCTAAAATGGCTTCGGTTATTTCAAATCTTCCTCTGTAACCGTCCCAGATCCTATTTGCCTTGACTATCTTAATTGATGATGAAAATAGGGGACAGTTGACAACAAATGTTTCTGCCTCTCCTCCTTCAAAAGTCGGATTGAAACCATATTTTGATCCTAAATTGGTTAATCTTTTTACATCTTCTAATGTGATCTCTCTTCCTAGCCAAGAATCATCAAGTCCAGCTGTTGTCACACTTGTGACAATGAATCTAAATTTGGATTCAAGCAACTCATGTAAGTATTGTTGTTGATCTTTTCCCCAAAGGGGCGAAATTACTTTGAGTCCTAGATTTTTGCCAATATTTTCGAAATGATTTTTTTGGTAATTGCTCAAAATACCGCCGTGGACAATGCCTTCTATTTCAAATTCTCTTTTTGCCTTTTGTAACACATACCGCAGCTCGCCAAGTTCTATATCAGTATCATTAGATTCAATTCTGGAAACAAGTTGAGGAATTTTCATTGCCTTGGCTTGAACTGCAGTAGCGTTGATGTTTGGATAATGCAGTAAATCGCTTTCTTCCGATCTTGGCGAGATAGAAACTAGACACGCTATTTTGTGACCTTCTGACTTTGCCTTGTAGATCGCATATGTGCTATCCTTTCCACCTGAGAAAAGAGATGCTAATTTCAATTTGTATTGTAAATACTAGCATTCAATTAATTTTTTTCCAGTTCATTTACTCGTTTTAGGCAGCCTTCGCATAATGAAAGATGGCCTTGTATGGTTACTTTCACATTTGATGCCAGACAAACATGACATAACCCTTTCATGTATCTTCTATAGAAATCGCATGGTATAACTTGTTCTCATATTAGAAAAGCCTGGATGCTTCAATACTCATAATCCTCATCATATACTCAGTTGGCTTTTCTCCTCATCATCAGCATCCGAAACTAACTCTTTATTCTAACTATAATAGTTCTGTCCATTACCTTCCAGTATTCGACATCTTGACCCTGGGCAATCTTGTCCTTTACTTCGTCTTCAATTTGGCTTACGTCAAATACCTCAAAGGTTTCAGAGTCCATCACCTGTACGATTGCATCAGTCTTCGAAATTACAGACCCAATCCGCTTATCAATGAGAGGGACTTGTATCTGGGCGCTGACAGGTGATACGTGAGGATATTTTTTCTTGTCGAATATTCCTACTGCTACGATTCTCGCCTTTGCCGCACCATGTTTGCCCGGCTTGCTTGTGTCAAATTCAACTATTTTGCAAGGTTCTGCATTTGGACTATCGACTGGAAGTAGAATGTAAGAACCAATTTTCAATGAACCAAGCTCAGATGGCTTACTCATCACCAAAACAGAATTTGGTAGAGTATATAATCTTTCTACTGTTGATGTATGATCTCATTTCAAACAAGTCTGTTGATAAAAAATAAATTAGTAAATTGAATTTTTATTTTATTTGTTCAATCACTGATAAGTTCATGAGGTTTGTTAGTCTGATACCTTTTCTGGCAACTTCTCTTCTAGTCTTTTCACAATATTTGTTATCAGATTGATGACTGTTCTCGCTTGAAACTTCAAGAACAACCAAATTATCTCCATATGGGAAAGTGAATTTGGGAGTCTCAGTTGATGATAATGCCAGACTGCCACATTCTGCTCTTCTAACCCGTTGACGTTTAGCAACAGTCAGAGCCAAGTCGGATAGATCCGATTCGGAGTTACCATATTCAAGATAGTAAACTGAGACAAGGTTTAGCTTTTGGTAACTTAGCCTTTCAAAAAACTCGTCGTCCCTTGTAAAAACGAAAGTGGGTTTGTCCTGCTTGTATCTTTCGACTTGTTTCATTGTTTGTTTTTGATCTTTAAATCTTGCAAGAAGATATGTGTTTGTATGCGAGGGGAAGTATGCGTTTCCATCTTCTGAAAAGGTTGCAGTGGCAAGGTACATATCATCAACGTAATCAGATTTTTCCAAGGTTTCCTTCAATTTAGAAGCTGATTCATTGTGCAAATATGGTGCACATACATAACCCCCTTCTGAGCTTACTGCCCCAGACACGAGATCGGGATCAATGTACTTTCTTATATGTGGTGTGGTTATCAAAAAGTTCTTACTCAAATCCTGACGAATTCCAGTAAATAAATTGGTGTTTTCCCATCGATAGTTATTTAAAACGAAAATGCCGGCTGAGAAACAGTCCCACGCTAGCTCAGCCTGGTAGAGCTTCCGGCTGTAGTGGTTGGCCATCGGCTAACTGATATCAGCCTATCAGGCTTACAGAAACCGGGTTGTCGCAGGTTCAAATCCTGCGCGTGGGACCATCATAAAACTCAAAAACACGTGGTAGAATAGAATGTGTTGTCGGATGATTCAAGCTGGTCTACACTAGATGAAGTCGATCGGAAGATTATTGATATACTTAACAAGAATGCACGGACTCCATCTAAAGAAATTGCTGTTGAATTAAGAAATTCTGGCGTTGACGTATCAGATAGAACCATAAGAAAGAGAATAGAGAGGCTTGAGAAAAATGGCATCATAAAAGGCTACAAGGCGGTTCTAAGTGGCGTATCATCAACGGATGAATTTGAGGCATTGTTTGTAAAGATAAAGGTTACAAGATCTGTTGGCAGCATAACAGAAGCTATAAAAAATTTCGTTAAAACCCTTCCAAACTACCTCTTTGTAGCAATTGTTGAAGGTGACTGGAATATGATCATAGTCATGAGAATAGAAGGCTCTGAGAAAAATCCAACATCAAGAGTAATTGAGAAATTTTCAGATCAAATATTAGATTATAGAACAAGTGGCATTCAAATAAAAGACATAAATCTCTTGAATATGTCGTTGTTGCTACTCACTTGATTTCACTTAGCTGTGAAGTATCAAGTGCGTTTTTGAGTTCGTTTATCGTAAACGGTTTTTGAACAAATGCAGTAGAACCAAATCCAATTGTCTTTCTTACTCTAGGTGTGGTCTTTTCGTCTGCTGTTATCAAAATGATTGAAAGATCTGGTTTAGATTCAAGTAATTTTGTTGCGACAACATCGCCTGTTAGGTCCGGTAACTCCATATCAAGTAGAACAATCGGATTTTCTCCTGATTTGATTAAAGAGGCAACAGCTTCGAGTGCTCCTTTTCCATTTGAAGCAGTCTGGATGTCATCATAACCCAATTGCTTAAGAAAATTTTTGATTCTCATTATAATAGCAGGGCTGTCATCAACCACAACAATTGTTCTTTTTTCTTTCGAAGGTTTATGCACGTGTTTTTTGGCCTCCTCAAATAGTTTCATTGCTTCCTCGAATTGACCTAGCTTTAGAAGACATTTAGCAGCGCATCTATAGGCATAATTTGAAGAGGAAGAATCCTTCTTTGCTAATTTGAGGTAGAATTTCGAGGCCTCTAGTAGCTCAAGTTTTGGATCTTTTCCTTGCTTTACTTTGCACTCAGAAGCCAAGAGTAGGTAAAGCCCCGCATTAAGATTCTGGTTCTTTATTTCTTCTTGTGCCAGAGACATAAAGAGATTGTGAGCAGCAATATTCTGATCATTTTTTAGGTAAGTACATGCCAACTCAAATTTCTCGAGTTCTTTGTTCAACACCCACAGGTATGCTGTGATATCTTATATTGTTTAGTTCAATTTTGAGGTGAAATTCTTGACCTGTGTTAACAAAAGAATAGATCAATCAGATATTATAAAGAAAAAGAAAGTGATAGGCATTGAGTCAGGAAGATAAAGGTACCGGAATTTCTCAGCCACCTGTAAACATCCTCTTTAGTCCGCTCGATATATCCAAGAAGGATGTTTGGAGCATAGACATAGTACGAATTCTTGATATTCTTGTTAAGGTCCTCAATCAAACAGACAAAAAGGACCTCCGAGTAGCCGGAATCGCAGCTCTGTCTTCGGCATTGATTCATAGAATGAAGGTCGAAAGCATATTCGCTTTGCAAAAGGCCGCAATGGAAAAAAAATCACTCAATCAGAGAGATGACATAGACATTGAGATAATAAACATGCCATATAGACACGAGTCCACCTACCCAGTTACGTTAGATGAATTGTTGATGGTACTTGAAAACCTTATTGGGACCATAGCGAACCCCCGCTCAAGCAGGCGACAGATGGAATTTGAGCCGGTAGAGGCTCCAAACTTTGATGATTATTTCATTTCTATTGAAAAAATAATAGGACAGTACGAGGAATTGGTTATCAATAAGATAAGATCCACTGGTTACGGTTCCTTCAAGACGATAACTTCTGGCTTGGACCTAATAGATGTAGTGCGGTGCTTCTTTGCTATTCTCTTCTTGGCAAGAGATACAAAAATAGATCTTGAACAGACGGAAGACGACATAATAGTCTCCATTACAAAATAGAAATTTACAACAGAATCAATAGTCAATAGGGATTTCGTTTAAGTACATTTCATCCCCTTCTTCTCAGATGGGAAAGATAGAAGACGACGAAGCTAGCGCCAGATTAGAGGCGGCTCTTTACTCTGCAGGAAGGCCGCTAACCGTCGAAGAATTAATCAAGGCTTCAGGCACGGAATCAAGGACCAAAACCCTCTCACTAATGACAAGTCTTGTGAAAAAGGTAAAGTCGGCATTTAAGGCAATAGAAATATCCAGTCTACCAGATGGCTCTTACGTATTTCAGTTAAAGCCTGAATTCAATACTGTAATTCGAAAATACGCATCAAAGCCTCTACTGCCAACTGCGACCTTGAAGACCTTATCTTATATAGCCTACATGCAACCCGTTTCATCGAAAAGATTAGTTGAGGTACGTGGTTCGGGGGTATACTTGCATCTTAGATTACTACAACAATTAGATTACATAGAACATCAAAATGTCGGAAGGCTGAAAATCTACAATACTACGGAAAAATTCCAAAAATATTTTGGCATCCAAGGAGACAAGGATCTACTAAAACACAAGCTCTTTACAAAGGTAAGAAGCTCAAATCAACCTACCGGTCAACAGGAGACCCAGCTACCTGCTGAACCTATAATGCAACCAAGTCAGTAAGTTCGAAAAAAATTACTTCGATGGTAGATGGTATAAATTAGAGCTACTTTATCGAGTGATCATATGAAGAAATCTGTCGAGAATCTTGCGACAAGTAAGATCACTGGTGGCAGAAGATACCCTCTAAGGAGTAGAAGGAAACATGAAATCGACAGATATTCCGTGGAAACAATACCTGGCGAGCAAGTCACCGTAGTACGTAAGGTACGTGGAAAAAATAGGAAGACGTCACTGAAAACCACGGATTTTGTCAATCTGGCAGCCCCTGGCTCCAAAGTAAAGAAAGTAAAAATCCTCAAAGTGCTGAAAAATCCATCGAACAACGACTATGAACGACGTGGCGTAATTTCAAAGGGCGCAATATTAGAAACGGAAGCTGGACAGTGCAGGGTAGTTTCAAGACCCGGTCAAGATGGTGCGGTTAATGCAATCTTGATAAAGTGATCACATGAAAGATTACGAACATGTCGTAATCTGGTTGGATTATTTCAACAAGACACTTTCAAAAAAAATGGGTAGAAGAGTTCCCCGTGACAAAAGCATATTCGATCCTTCCCTAAAAGAACTAGTTGATGCTGCAAAGTCAGCTGGATTTCAACCGACCGAAACAAATGATCAGGTAAGATTTCCAAGAAGACCATATGTCAGGTCTGGCTACATTGTTCTTCCAAAAGATATTCCAAAATCCAAAATGATTTCCACCATTTCGGAAAAAATGGTGTCACGACGAGCAAAACAATCAAAGTAAATAGCTATTCTAGCTTGCAGCTAAAGTAATTTTGACAGAACTCTATTGATAACAGTATTTTGTTCAAGATCTAATTGCAGGAGGTAGGCGAAGTATTGCATCTAGCAGGTAGCGGTAGAGTCATAATCAGACTTAGTAAACCACTTAGAGATGGCCAGATACTTGTCGATAACTCTGGAACCAAAGTAGCCAAAGTTTCAGAAATGATAGGACCCGTTGCTGCGCCGTATGCATCAGCAATCCCGCTTACCAACAGTATCAAAAAACATGTAGGAAAGTCAGTTTACATTGTGGAAGAAACCCCTGCAACAAGACCGAAAAGATTCAAAGGAAGAAAAAGATGACCATTACAGAACTTCAAACACATTGCCCGGAATGCCGATCCACTTTAATTGATGACATTCACAGTGGCGAAAAGATTTGTTCTGGCTGCGGATTGGTCGCAATGGAACAGATGTCAGATTACGGCCCAGAATCAAGAGCGTCAAGTCCTGAAGACAAAATGAAGACAACAAGAGCATCAGGTCAAACCACTTATTCGCAGCACGATTTGGGGATAAGGACTGAAATTGCCATAGGAACAAAGGACTTCAGTGGAAGGACAATTTCAAGTGATGTTGCAAATCAGATGTACAATCTTAGGAAATGGCAGACAAGAATAAGAGTGGCATCTCCCAGAGAGAGGAGACTTGCAAATATCCTGTCAAAAATTGGAGAGACATGTCAAGCACTTTCACTGCCAAGAAACGTGACTGAAAGTGCGTCAATGATATACAGAAATTTTGAGGGTCAAGCTGAAGCAAAAGGCAAGTCCGTCGCCTGTATGTCAGCTGCAACAATTTACATGGCATGCAAACAATGCGATGTTGTAAGATCACTTGACGAAATCTGTGCGTCAACAGGTAGTACAAAGGATGAAAAAATGAATGTGAAGCTAACCGCAAAATACTACAGAATGCTTGTCATGGAACTTGGCTCAAAAACGGCGCCTGTTGTAACCCTTGAGAAATACATCTCAAAGATTGCAAATCTGGCAAAGCTTGAAGTGAGAGTAGAGAGATTAGCTGCTGAGATAGCACAGAAAACCGAAGACCACAACCTTGCTGATGGAAAGGCTCCCAACGGGCTGGCTGCTGCCTATCTTTACATAGCTTCAACTCTTCTTGGACAAAGCATACTACAAAGAGATGTCTCAAGCGTGGCAGGGATAACCGAGGTTACTATAAGAAACAGATGCAAAGAGATTCTGAGCGCGTATAAGATGAAAGTTACTTTACGACCATCTCTGACCAAAAACTAACCCCTTTTCTTTTTGTTCAATTGCCTTATTAATCTTGAATTCATCTATGTACCAAGAAATTGCGCAAATCCAAGACTTGGGAACTCCCTCCTTCCTTGTAGAGGTTTTGGGTTCAACTCTTTTGATAACATTTGCAGGAGACTTGCCTCTTTTTGTATTGTTTTTTGGTGTGGCGTTATCATTTTCATTATTGCTTCCTTAATCAGATAAGAAGGGGTACAGCCAACAGTATTGCAGACATCAAGTAGTCTACTATGTTCCTCTTCAGTCAGTTTGGTCGAGACTACCCTGTGGTAGACCATAGTAGACATATGTAGACCGTCTAGATTAGTTGCATTATTGTTCAGACTGTGACAGACAACCTTCTGTGATTAAAATGGATACGGGATATCATCATCTAGTGTCATTCAAATCATCTGTGACTAAGCTAATTTCTTGTTGACTTATATATCGAAAAGACTCGATAATACATATGACAATACTCGAGATTAAAGACCTTCATGCCAAAAGAGATGGAAAGGAAATCCTAAGAGGGGTAAATCTCAAGACTGGATCGGGCGAGGTTCATGCTATAATGGGCCCAAATGGTTCTGGCAAGAGCACTCTTGCTTATACTATTCTAGGGCATCCAAAATACGAAGTTACAAAAGGTGATATCCTGCTTGATGATCAGAGCATTCTTGATCTTTCTGCTGATGAAAGAGCGAAGAAGGGACTGTTTCTAGCATTCCAATATCCTACAGAAGTGTCTGGTGTGGGATATTCGCATTTTCTTAGGACTTCTTATAACGCGTTAAGCAAATCTCTTGGCGACCAGAAACGAGAGGTTTTTCTCACAGTTAGAGAATTTCAAAATTATCTAAAGAAGAATCTTGATCAGGTGGGACTCAAACAAGATTTCCTAACAAGATATCTTAATGAAGGATTTTCCGGTGGCGAAAAGAAGAGATCAGAAGTTTTACAGATGGCCGTTCTCCAGCCAAAAATTTCAATTCTAGACGAGCCTGATTCTGGTTTGGACATTGATGCTGTTCAAGCTGTAGCAAAGGCAATTAGCCAAGTTTCAAGGAAAGACGCAACGGTGATTGTAATTACGCATTACGCAAGAATTCTCAAGTTTCTTGACAAGCTTGACTATGTACATGTTATGTCAGAAGGCAAAATGATTAAAGAAGGGCCCAAAGAGCTCGCAGACGAACTAGAACAGAAGGGGTATACGTGGTTAGGAATTCAAGATCTGCCTACACAATAGAAATTAGTATTTTGAAAAATTAAATCAGATGTGAATTCAGTTGAGATATGAAAATTGGTAGGAGCTTTGTTTCAAACTTTTATCAGACCCTTGAAAGAAGGTGGTTCTACAAACTAATTAAAAAAAGGCAATAATAGTGTCTAAAATTACTTACATATCAAAAGAAACTTTGTTTTTGATATCACGAACCATGCAGGAAGGTAATGCGACAGGAACAAACGATTTTTACACAACCTGTATGACATATTTTGAAGCATTAAGGCAGCAAGGAAAACAAGATTTTGGATTTGAGGACGAGTTCTTCTATACAATGCCAGCAATCTCAGAGAAAATAGGCACCAACGAATAGCAAGATATAGCCACAGAAGATAGCAGACTTCACGGTTTCAGTTATATATTCAGTGTTTGAATTTCTCGTTGCAGAGGTATCGAAGCCCGGCCAACCGAGAAGGACTCAAGATATTGGCATGGGAAATCCTTTCCCTCAGGGGTTCGGGGGTTCAAATCCCTCCCTCTGCATTTTTTTGGCCTTCTTTTCTCGTCTCTTTCTTTGCTTGCTGGTCGGTTCATCAAATCCTCGATGGTTCTCGCCCATGATAACTCATGAGAGTATTTATTAGAAAATCTTTTGATGGAAAGTCAATTAGGAATTCAACTATGAGTAAACAAGTAAGGTTTCCCGGACCAAACGCAAGACGGGTCATAAGTGCAATGAAGACGCATGCTTATGATTCCACTTTCGTGTATCCTTTAGTAATAGCCAATGGCTATGATTGTACCATCGAGGATGTAGATGGCAATAGATTTCTCGATTTTACATCAAACATTGGTGCTTGTCCCTTAGGTTACTCTCATCCTGACATCATCGAAGTTCTATCCGAGTATTCCACTAATGGAACTCACAAAATTGCAGGTCAGGACTTTTATTGCAAGGAGCATGCCGACCTTGCAGAAAAGATTTCTTCCATTATACCAACCAGTTTTAAGACCTTTTTCATAAATAGCGGTGCCGAAGCAGTAGAAAATGCTATAAAAATAGCATACAGGAAGATGGGTCCGCTACCTGGAATTTCATGTGTAGGAGCATTCCACGGAAGAACCTTAGGAGCTCTAAGCTTTACTTATAGCAGACCTGTTCACAAGCACAACTTTCCAGAGTTTCCCGTCAAGAGGATAAAGTTTTGCGCAAGAGATGATGATCACGAGATTGATTCTGTAGAGGATCTTCTGAAGGAGAATAAGGTTGCATTCATTATAACCGAAGTTATTCAGGGAGAAGGAGGATACATCGTAGCGAGCAAGAAATTCATCAAAAATTTAAGAAAATGTGCTACACAGTATGGTGTTCCATTAATTTTAGATGAAGTTCAATCAGGTGTTGGTCATACCGGAAAGTGGTGGGCCTTTGAACATTATGATGTTAAACCAGATATAATGAGCGCCGCAAAAGCCTTACAGGTTGGAGCTGCAGCGTTTAATAAAAAATTTGATCCGGGTGAAAAATCAGTCTTATCAAGTACATGGGGCGGCGGAAGTAGAATAGATATGGCAGTTGGAGCACGAATCATTGATGTGATAAAGCGAGACAGACTTTTGCAAAATGCAACCAAGATGGGCAATATTCTCAAGAGAGGATTAAAGGATCTTGTTGGAAAGAAAGGCGTCATTGACGTAAGAGGATTGGGTCTCATGATCGGAATAGAGTTTGACACCAAGATGCGACGAGACAAGAAGATTGTAGAATTATTCAAAAACGGATTGTTAACACTGGGCGCTGGTCAGAAATCTCTTAGAATTATACCACCGTTGATAATTACAAGAGAGCAGATAGAACACGGACTTTCTGCAATGAATAAAATACTGATCAAAAACTAATAGGCTTGGAATTTATCGCCAAGCTCAAGCGAGGCTATCTTCAGTTTTAACACCTCATTTGCACCTTCGTATATTGTAATTGCCCTAGAATCCAAAAAGTGCCTTGCAACCCTGTTTGTCTTCTGATATCCGAAAGAGCCAAAGATTTGTACTGCCCTATTTGAGCAGTCAAAGGCAGCGTTACTTGTGTGTAGTTTCGTAATAGCGGCAAGTGTATCCGCTCTATTTCGCAAGAGGGAATACTCTTTGTTTTCTCTATTGAGCTTTGACTGCCAATTTTCATTTTGTTCCTTTAGACTTTCTACATAATCATGAAGTTTCTGCCTTACCATCGCGGCACGATAAACTAGCCATTTGGAACTTTCGATATTTACTATCATGGAGGCAAGGTGTTCTTGAATTAGTTGTTTCTTTGCAAGCAAAGAACCATGCTGCTGTCTTTTCTGTGAATGTTTAATGGATTCATCAAGACAGTCCTTCATTACTCCCACTGCACCAGCCGCTACACTCAATCTTCCATCGATAAGTGCACTGTAGGCTATGCTAAGCCCTTTTCCTTTGGTTCCAAGAAGATTCTTTTTTGAGACAATACAGTTTTCAAAATTAATTTCCGCGTTCTTTACTGTAAGTAATCCAATCTTGTTTTTCATCTCTTCAGCACGAAATCCCTTGGAATCAGTATCAACGATAAAAGCAGATATTCTTCCATCTGGTCCTCTCGCATATGTAGTAATTACTTTGGCAATGGTGCCATTTCCTACCCAATGCTTTTTTCCTTTCAAAATGAAATTATCGCTGCTCTCTTCGAACTTTGTTGTCAAAGACGCTGGGTCACTTCCGGCTTCTGGCTCAGTTAGTGCAAACGCCATTATACTTTTTCCAGAACTAGTGCTGGACAGGTATTGCTTTTTTTGGTCTTCATCAGCCCAATTTTGAAGAATCATTTGACCGATGGAGATATGAGCTGAAAAAAATGTACGGAGCGAATTGCCCTCTCTTCCTATCCTCTCAATGGCTAGCAAATAAGTTAGAATATCATATCCTAGACCGCCATACTTTGTTGAGATTGGACAGCCAAGCATTCCGATTTTGCCAAATTCGGGAACTATCCTATCGTTTGCCTTTTCTTCCAGGTAACAATCGGATTCATAGTCCCTAATAGATTTGCAAACGGTATCGACTCGTTCCAAAAAATTGTTTTGTTCTTCTGAGACTTCAAAATTCATCTTGGATAGATTTGAGTATGACATGTAGTTACTCAATAATCTCCCGCAATAAGATTATCGCGTTATTGAACTTCTATATCCCTACCATCTCAATCTCCCTGACCTTATGCCTTGAGAGATCTTCATGTAAAACAGCGTGGTCTTCGTCAGTAAAAGTAAGATTACACCTATAGCACTTCCACGCTTTTGTGCTCACGTATCCATTACGCAATTTTAATTTATAAAGATATTGTGTTTTTGTACACCTTTTTGCATAAAATAGATCGGGGCATGAAAAGTTTGAAATTTTTCTGATTTGGAATGGTTTTTTTGAATTTTATAATCTCTGCATCTGCTCTTGTGTTTACCTATTTAATCCAATTGAACTGTAGAGAGGAATTTATAACAAAGGATTAGTTTGAAAAACCAAATTGCGATTAGTTGAACGATTAAGGAAAGAGGTCAGAAAAAGAACTGCAAAAAATGATTCCGCTCACGATTTTGGACACATAATGAGAGTGTACAGGAATGCCCAAAGTATAGCCAAGAAAGAAAAGGCAAACATGAAACTCGTTCTTACGGCAGCCCTTTTGCACGATATAGTTTCTTATCCAAAGTCAGACCATCGCTCTAAGACAGCCTCAATTATGAGTGCAGTAGAGGCATCTAGAATTCTTAAAAGGTATGGATATGCTGCTGATGAAATTAAAGTAATAACAGAAGCAATTAGAGATCACAGCTTCTCAAGAGGAGCTATTCCACAAACCCTAGAGGGGAAAATATTACAGGATGCTGACAGGTTGGATGCTACAGGTGCAATTGGCATAGCAAGAACTTTCTCGGTGGGCGGTGCTGAAAAAAGATCATTTTATAATGATGAAGATCCATTTTGCAGATTCCGTATTCCAGACGATACAAGATGGACATTGGATCATTTTTACAAAAAACTTCTACTATTGGAAAAGAAAATGAATACGAAAACAGCCAAAAATGAAGCAAGACGAAGAATTAGAATAATGAATCAGTTTCTCAGGGAATTTAGAAGAGAAATCTAGCCGTATTCTATGTATCTTTTGAATCGCTTTTCAATTTCTTGATTTTTTCCGGTAAGTATCCGCTCAATTTCTTCTTCATATCGGTTCTTTATACGAGCTATTAATTCTTTGAAATTTTCACTTTGTGAATATACAGTAACTAATGGCTCTAGTATCTTGAAATATTCTGCCACTTTTCTTCTGAACTCATCTTGGCTAGGCCTTCTTATTCTATTCAATCGAAACCAAATAGTTGCCCAACTAGCACCTACAACATGAGGTAGTAAATCATAAGCACGGTCTATTTCAAATGCGTTGTCATCTCTCATTTCTCGTTAAGGGTTTTTGCGGCACTCTTTGAGAAATATGTTACTATCATGTCTGCCCCGGCTCGCTTAATTGCAGTAAGAATTTCCAATGTTACTTCCTTCTCATCAATCCACCCTTTCATGGCAGCTGCTTTAACCAGAGCATACTCACCAGAAACACTATAGGCAGATATAGGTACGTTGAACTTCTCCCTTGTCATCGCAATTAGATCGAGGTAGGGTAAAGCTGGCTTTATCATGACAATATCAACGCCCTCGGCAATATCTGTCTCAACTTCGCGCATGGCTTCTTTTGGATTAGTATATGGTAATTGGTAGGTTTTCCTGTCTCCAAATTTTGGAGCAGAATGTGCCATGTCTTTGAATGGAGAGTATAATGATGAACGATGTTTTGCAGAGTGAGACATTATGACTACATCAGAAAAACCAGCATCATCTAGTCTTTGCCTTATTGCCTTTACTTGACCGTCCATCATTGCAGATGGTGATACTACATCTGCTCCAGATTGAGCCTGACTAACTGCAACTTTTGTCAAGGTTTCAAGGCTGGAATCATTATCTATCTTATCACCTTTCACAAGACCGCAATGGCCGGCGGTTGTATATTGACAAAGACAAACATCTGTGATAACTGCAATTTCATTACCAAGATTCTTCCTTATTTCTGAAATTGCTCGTTGAACAATTCCGTCTTGAGCAAATGCAGATGTGCCTTTATCATCTTTGCGCGATGGCATCCCAAAAACCATTATTGCTGGAATCTTTAATTCTGCAATAGAATTTACTTCATCTACTACGTCTCTCAGTGGGAGCCTATCCATACCAGGCATTGATTCACCCTGAACTCTTGAATTCAAATTTTCCTGAACAAAGATTGGACATATAAGGTCCTTTGGAGAAAGCCTTACCTCTTCTAGGAGCTCACGAATCTTGCCAGTTTTTCGCAAGCGACGAAGTCTTAGATTAGGAAAAGACATTATAGAAAATACTATTTACTAGCAATATAATTTGTTACTCTCTTGTTTTATAATTGAAGAGTTTGATAACAGTTCTTAATATTTCAGAATCACCTTGTTCTGAAGCCTTTCTTAGGTTATTCATTGGAGTTGACATAATGTCTTCGACTATTGCCTGCGTGAGTTGATCAATAATTCTTATTTTCTGTTCGTCAGTTTCTTCTAGCATCTGAAGAGCCTTTTTGAGTTCCTTAAGTCGGGCCTGGTCAATTTCTTTGAAAACGCTATTTACTATGGGTTCTACTTCAACTCTCTTCATTACTGCTTCTACCACCGGCAGTTCCTCATTAATTATTTTCTCTGCAGAAGATACCACGCCTATTCTGGTTCTCATGTTCTTGTCAACCATCTCTGCAATCTGGTCCAAGTTCATCATCTTTATCTTCTTTATAGTTGCTACTCTTTCATCAACTGTTCTTGGGTTAGAGAGATCCATTATAAGAATACCATTTTTACTAGATTCCATTGCATTCTTTACTCTTTCGTATGTAACTAGAAAGTACGGGGCAATAGTAGCAACAAAGAGTACGTCTACCGATTTGAAATTGACCATTGCTTCCTCAAATTTAATTGGTTTGCCAGCCACAGTTTCGGCAAACGCCTGAGAGCGCTCAAAAGTTCTGCTTGTCACGAAGAAATCAACTCCTCTTTTCTTAAGAGATTTTGCCACTAAACTTGCTGCTTCTCCTGTTCCTATCAGCATGACATGCTTTGATTTTAGGTCGTCAATGTTTTCCTCTGCTAACTTTACTGCCATAGAGCCTATGGACACGCTTCCTCTGCTTATCCCAGTTGAACGTCTTACTCGTGTTCCTACACGAATTGCCTTTTCAAACAATGTATTGAGATTGTTTCCAGAAACTCTCAATTCTCGCGCAGAATTCATGGATTCTTTAACTTGTCCTAGAATCTGTTCTTCGCCAACAACAAGAGAATCTAGCCCCGAGGTAAGATTCAGGAGATGCAAGTATGCTTCTGTTCCTTGACTTATCTCAAGGTTTTCCTTGAAGGCACTCTCTTCAAGGCCTGCTACCGAAGCCCATGTTTTCTTGATTTTTTCTATATCAGCGTTGTCTCCAAATCCGAATAATTCTACTCTATTACAAGTTTGTAATATGACACATTCTTGCAATCCAGAGTGTGTCATGAATGATTGATAAGCAGAATCTAGGTCACGAAATGTAAACCTTTCAAGCGCATGAATAGGAGATTTTCTAAAAGTAACCCTAGCATTGATTATTTCATTGGTCAGTTCAGATCACCCAGCATTTCAATCACTCTTTTCTGTGCTTTTTTTAAATTTCCGGCTTTTATTAATTGTTTAATATGATTGTCATTCATAACACTGTACAGAAACTTCCTGCGTTCCGGAAAGGTAGCAATTTTAGCCTTGGCCGCTCTGCGGGCAAAATCCTGAAGCTTTATTTGGTAAATATCCTCCTTTTTGATTAGCCTCTTGAAGACTTTTTCTGCCTGCATTCTTAACTTGCGTGCCATTGCAGGACTTCTTCCACCAGTGGATACTGCTATCTGAACAGTATCTTCTATATTTATGACTGAACCAAATGCAAAGTCGCTAACCTCTGGATCATCAGCGGCATAGGCATAACATCTCATCTTTTTTGCCTGTTCAACTATCCGCCTATTCAATTCCCTATTGTCAGTTGTGGCAAGCACCATGAATGGTTTGTATTTTTTTAAAAAATCAGCATTTGTTAGTTTCGTTTCTTTGAAAGCGATCTTTCCCCCTTTGATGTAATCTTCTATCTGCTTATTTGTTGAATCGCTAACTAGTAGAATCTTACAATCTTGGGTCAGCAATGCATTGACTTTCTTTAGTCCCTCGTTTCCTCCCCCTACTACAATGACCAAATTTCCTTTAAGATTCAGATCGACTATCAACAATTTTCGCTGCCTTTCCTTAATATTTATAGATTCCATGAAAATTTAGGTAACATTTTTAATTGAAAGGTGGATTCGTTTTTTGTATATATGGACAAGCTTGACAAGGAGATTCTAAACGAGATCCAATGGACGTTTCCTCTTGTTCCTAGGCCATATTCCCAAATTGCAAAAAAATTCCACCTCACAGACGAAGAAATCATGCAAAGACTTCGCACTTTAAAGGAAACCGGAATATTAAGACAGCTAAGCGCTATTTTTGATACTAGGAGACTTGGATACAAGAGCGCACTGGTTGCAATGGCCATTGAGCCCGAGAAGCTGGAGCGTGTTGCTAGTCAGATAAACAGACACCATGGTGTGAGTCACAATTATGAAAGAAATCATGAGTACAATCTCTGGTTTACTCTTGCTGTTCCTCCTGGCTCTGATCTGAAATCAGAAATAGACAAGTTCTCAAAGTTATCTGGAATTAAAAAAGTAAGATTACTCCCAACCATTAAGTTATTCAAGATTGGGGTAAAGCTTGAGATGGTTGAAGAAAAGAAAGCTGACGTCAAACCTACCGAAGAAAAGAAAAAGATTCAGGAAGTGAAATTTGTTGTAACAGAAGAGGACAAAGACTGTATTCGCGAATTGCAAAGGGATTTGGAAATTATTGAGAGGCCATTCCTGAAATCTGCTCAGAAGATTGGAGTAACAGAAGAGCAGCTTCTTGAGAAGGCAAAATACTATGAAGACATTGGAGTTATGCGAAGATTCGCTGCCATTTTAAGACACAGAGAAGTTGGATTTGTTGCAAATGGTATGATAGTATGGAAAGTGCCAACAGAGAGAATCGAAGAGGTTGGTACAAAGCTTGGTTCATTTCCTCAGGTTAGCCACTGTTATCAAAGGCCAGTTTATCCAGACTGGCCATACAGTGTCTTTTCTATGGTGCACTGCAAGACTAGTGAAGAAGCACAAGACATGGCAAATCAGATTCAAAAGCTAATAGACGTAGACGAGTACAAGATTCTTTTTAGCTCACGCGAATTCAAGAAGACAAGAGTTGAGTATTTCGTAGAGCATGAATTTGAGATAGAAGAACCCATGACAGTCTAACCCGACAGGCTTCTAAGCTACCTGAACGGATGCTTTCAATTCATACGGCGGCCATTGATTAAATAGACTAATGACTTCGTTCTTGTCCGTATCGTTCAGGTATTTACCATCTGACATCTGACAGAACATGGCAATCTCCTCTTCACTTACAACCGTTGGCAACACTGATGATACTGACCTGTGCGACAAGATGAATTTGATAGCAAGTTCAGTTATACCAAGGCCATTGCGTTTAGCAATCGGTATTAATTGATCTACTTTCTGAAGTGATTGCTTCACCCAGTTTCCTGTTCTAACAGAACGATGATCCTTTTCATTTATCTTTGTGTCTGCCGTTACCTTGCCGGTTAATATTCCTGAGGCATCTGGAACTCGCACCAATATTCCAACATTGTGTTTTTGAGCGGCCTCTATCAGTATGTTACCAGGATTTTGCTCTAGGATGTTGTATACGGTCTGCACTGCTGTAGCACTTGTCCTTTCCATGGACTCTAGTCCTTCTTCAATCCATCCAATGGCAGGTCCCAATGCAATCTGATAGCTCTTGATTATTCCTTCTTTGATTTTCTTGTCAAGAGTTTCAAAGACTTTCTCGTTTCTAATTGTGTGTATTTTTGGATTGTGTAACCCATAGACATCAAGATAGTCAGTTTGTAACCTTTCCAGGCTCTTTTGTAGAGCAAATTCTGTAAATTCTGGTGTAAACTTTTGTGGAAGCTCCTTGTGTCCAATCTGTTCGTTCCCATAGATATCATAGCCATATTTGGTGGAGATAACTACCTCCTTTCTCATGCCAGAGAACACCTCGCCTATCAGCTTCTCGCTTTTTCCCCTACCGTAAATGTCACCCGTTTCGAAATAATTAATTCCTAAATCATATGCTCGTTTCAACATCCTTTTTGCTTCATCATCATCAATTTTTTTGCCCCACCAGTCAAGTCCCAGAGTCCATGCTCCAAAGCCTATTTCTGATACCTTTATCCCGCTTTTACCTAGTTCTCTATACTTCAATTTACTATTCTCCTAAATTCCGATAGTTTTTGTTGAAGCTCTGCCTCACTCAAAACCGCTTTTCTAGATTCTGCATTTACATTTAATTCTATCCAAGATTTGCAACCATGATATTCAGGTAGCACTACGAGCTCAGTAGCTGGGATCTTGTGTACTTTGAGAAATATTGCCTTCATTGGTTTTTCCGGCAGCCAGTTCATCCTTTCCACTATGTACGAATCACTCCAAATATGGAATGATGATAGTTTCTCGATCTTCTCCATAGATACAACATCACACTCCTCCAAGACTTCGGCTATCGAGGCTATCCTGTTTACGCCATCTTTGGGCTTGTCTTCCCTTGCTTCGGCTAGATATTGGTAGTATTGAGATTTGAGTGAGGTATTGTCTTGGTGTTCGTATGTAGGAAATAATGCAAATCTTATCGATTCTACTTTAAAGCCAGAATCTGTTTCTAAAATCCCTCCCTTTCTCAGCAGGACAGTCTGATTTCCGTTTTCAAGTGCTTTTACAACAGTAGCCCATTCCTTTAATGCTTTCATCAGCCGAGACTCCTTATCAGAGGGACAAGGTCTTTTTTGACGCAGACAATCATCGGGGTGTCAACTTTTACATATCCACTGACGCGGGTTTCTCTCAAATCCATTATCAAATCTTGGAACTTGTGCAGGTCGTCCGTTTCAAAGGCAAGCATAAAGTCTTCATCATGAATTCCAAATGAGTAGGTAGTGTTTAGCGTAACCTCAGGATATTTTTTTCCAACTTCAATGTGTTCTGCCATCAGCTCCTTTCTTTTTTCAAGCGGCAAAAGATACCATTCTCGTGTTTTAACGAATGGATACACTATTACGTACTTTTTTTGTTCTTCCCCACCTAGCCAACCATACCCTGCTGGATTCTTGGCGTATATGGATGGCCTAGTACTTGATACGTACACATGTGTTGGGTTGATGTATTTTCCAAAAACTGTAAGATATAACTTCGAGGCCACATCTTGAATCTTTTCGACTGATTCTGAAACGAACCATAAGAGAAATTCTGCATCATCTCTAAGGCCAAGGGTTGAATATACTCTGTACATTATCTGCGAATTCCTAAGGATGTTTTCCACCTCCTTTGCAGATTCCTCTTTTGCCAAATCAGCCATCCATCTCCATTTGGGGTCCACCTTGAAGAAGGAGAAATTGAAAAAATATCTTGTTTCTTGGCTCATGCCGTCTTATCTGATAAGACCTTATTTAAAATCTAATCATGTTATTTGCGATTGATAAATTGATTGAAATGACTTCCGTTGACTGTAGAATCAGTGATATGTTAATTAGACTAGGATTTACCGTCAAAAACATGAAAAGGAAGAATCTGCTCATAATCGCAATGGGCTCCATTTTTGGCGCCTTCACAATTGTAATGATTCTTCTAGTTCTAGGCGCCTTTTCATCATAGCGCGGAAACTACCCAGAAGACGATAGATGTTTTTAGGATTCATTACAATTTCGTCAGAACTCATGGTTCGATAAATCAGACGCCAGCAGAGAAAGCCAGAATAAAGTTAGATTTAGGTCAGAATAAGATGGAGAATCTAATAAAATTGGCATATAAAACTCCTAGTTAGTGAAATTAATAGGAGATTGTTTAGGGAAAATATTCTATTCGACGTAAATATTATAATGTGTTATAAGAAGTCTGTGAGGGTTAAGAAAGATACTTTACGTGCATGTGGTTATTGTGGATGTGTTTATTCTATACATGCAACAAAATACGAGAGCAAATGTCCGATTTGTAGTAGTAAAGTTCAAAATATAATTGAAGATCTTTAGTGCATTTGCCCGATGAGTTTTTACATTAAGAAAATCCGACGTAGACTTGACAGAACCCTAATAGGAATAGACTTTCTCATATCAAACCCCATTAGTTACACAGAAGTTGCATCAAAACACTTATTATTTGAACCTGAAAAATTTTGTTGTGCCAACCATAGATCAACTCAACAAACCACAGAATAGACTTGAACCTATCGAAGGAGTCATAGATAATATTGGTGAACCGCGAACTGTAAACCTTAGAACTGGTGGGCAGGCGCAAGTTGCGGATGCAGTACTTAAGGATGACACTGGTCAGATAAAGCTTACCTTATGGGACGCTCAAATTAAAATGGTAAAACCAGGTTCAAGGGTCAAGATAGAAAACGGGTACATTTCTTCATTTAGGGGAGAGAACTCGCTTAACGTAGGCAAGTACGGCAAACTAAGCGTGATAGAGTTCTAAATATACCTAGATTGATTCTTACCTTTTCTCCAGTCAACTACGGCAAGTATTATTCCAGAGATTATCGCTACCACACCTATAATCAAGAGAAAGCCAGCCATTGCTAGCGGTAAAATGTTTTTGACGAAGGGCGAGTTTGGATCTGTCAACGCTTTTGACTTTTCAGGATTTTCGGAAAACATCATTACAACTGTCACTGATTCTTTTCCTTTGTTCTCAACATAGAAATTGTACGTGTCAACTTTAGGCACTACAAAGGATTTGATAAATATCGGGTCTACTTCGTTAAATGATCCAAATTTATCGCCAAATGTGTTAGATATC
>Ga0209761_1000036_pt1 | contig 60364 bp, 55 predicted proteins | sample GraSoi013_1_40cm_4_FD_185818 | JGI IMG/M metagenome (GOLD analysis project Ga0209761, IMG submission 185818) | Grasslands soil microbial communities from the Angelo Coastal Reserve, California, USA - Sample 09_25_2013_1_40cm (SPAdes) (version 2) | ecosystem: Environmental > Terrestrial > Soil >... | reverse complement strand
GACAGCCTGCCGTCACCACGCGCGCCGAGGCCGGCAGCGCGGAGCCGAAGCGATGACGGGGCCGAAGATCCTCACCGCCGACTGGGACAAGCCGCAGAGCTGGTCGCTCGATACCTACCGCGCCGGCGGCGGCTACCAGGCGCTGGCGAAAGCGCTGAAGATGCAGCCGCAGCAGATCGTGGACGAGGTGGTGAAGTCGAACCTGCGCGGCCGCGGCGGCGCCGGCTTCCCCACGGGCATGAAGTGGAACTTCGTGCGCAAGGAGACGAGCTTTCCCAAGTATCTGGTGGTGAACGCCGACGAAGGCGAACCGGGGACGTTCAAGGACCGCGAGATCCTGCTGCGCAGCCCGCACATGTTCCTCGAAGGCCTGATCATCGGCTGCTACGCGATCGAGTGCCACCTCACCTACGTCTACTGCCGCGGCGAGTTCCGCGAGAGCGCGATGGCGCGGCTGGAGAAGGCGATCGAGGAAGCCAGGGCCGCCGGTTACATCGGGAAGAACATCCTCGGCTCAGGCCTCGATGTGGAAGTGCACGCCGTCTATGGCGCCGGCGCGTACATTTGCGGCGAGGAGACCGCGCTGCTCGAGTCTCTCGAAGGTCGCAAGGGCTATCCGCGGCTGAAGCCGCCGTTCCCGGCCAACGCGGGCGGCGGGCTCTTCAAGCAGCCCACCGCGGTGAACAACGTGGAGACGCTCGCGAACATGCCCGCCATCGTCACCATGGGCGGAGACGAGTTCAGCCGCCTGGGCCTGGTCCCGAAGAACGGGGGGACCCGCCTGTACGCGGTGAGCGGCCATGTGAAGAAGCCCGGCGTCTACGAGGCGCCGATGGGCATCAGCTTCAAGGCGCTGCTCGACGAGTACTGCGGCGGCATGCGCCAGGGCTCGACGTTGAAAGCCATCATCCCCGGCGGCGCTTCGTCGGCCGTCATGACCGCCGCGGAGGCCGACTGGGCGAGCGATTTCGACACGCTCAAGGCGAAGAAGACCATGGCGGGCTCGGGGGCGGTCGTCTACCTCGATCAGTCGGTCAACATGGCGCAGGCGCTCGCGAACTTGATGCACTTCTTCGCGCACGAGAGCTGCGGCCAGTGCACTCCCTGCCGCGAAGGGACGGCCTGGCTTTCGCGTCTCCTGGACAAGATCGTCGCCGGCAAGGGCGAGAAGCAGGACGTGGACAACGTCCACCAGATCGCGCGGCAGATGGAGATGAAGACCATCTGCGCGTTGGCGGACGGGGCGGCCATGCCGGCGAAGAGCTACATCGAGAAGTTCCGCGCCGATTTCGACGCGCTGGTGCGAGGCTGACTTGGCCGAGGCGATCCTCTTCTATCTCTTCGCCATCGGCGCGCTGGCCGCCGGCACGCAGGTGATCTTCCGCCGCAACCCCATCTACGGCGCGCTCTCGCTGGTCGGCGCCCTCTTCTTCCTCTCCGGCATCTACGTCCTGTTGGCGGCGCACCTGATCGCGATCCTGCAGATCATCGTGTACGCGGGCGCGGTGATGGTGCTCTTCGTGTTCGTCATCATGCTCCTGAACCTGAAGGAAGAGGAGCTGGGCGAGCAGCGGATCACGGTCTGGAAGGGCGTAGGCCTCGCGGCGGTGGTCGCTTCCTTCGGCGTGATCGCCTGGAGGGCGCTCGGTCCGGCATTTCCCCAAGGCGCGCTCATGCAGGGCGACCGGCGCGTGGACAACGCCTTGCTCGTCGCTGGATTCGGCGGCGTCAAGACGGTCGGCCGCATCTTGTACCTCGCCTCGATCCTGCCGTTCGAGGTGACCTCGCTCCTCCTGCTCGTCGCGGTGGTTGCGGCCGTGGTGGTCGCGAAGGGGAGGATCTGATGGACTTCTTTCACGCCCATCAGGCGCAGCACTACCTGGTGCTGGCGGCGATGCTGTTCGCGCTCGGCGCCGCCGGCGTCGTGCTGCGGCGCAACGCGATCATCGTCCTCATGAGCATCGAGGTGATGCTCAACGCCGTGAATCTCACCTTCCTGGCGTTCTCCCGCTTCCCGCTGGTGCCCAACTCGCCGATGGGGAGCTTCCTCTCCGGCCATGCGGCGGTGTTCTTCGTCATCGCCACTGCCGCCGCGGAGGCCTCGGTCGGCCTCGCCATCATCATCGCCGTCTTCCGCAGCCGCACCTCGGTCAACGTCGACGAGTTCGACACGCTGAAGCTGTAGGAGTCGAAGAGTGGAAGTCACCTGGCTGCACCTCGTTCCCCTGCTTCCCCTGATCGGCGCCGCCATCTGCGGGCTGGTCGGGAAGTGGCTTCCCAAGGGCTGGGTGTACGCGGTGGCGCTGGCGTCGGTCCTGCTCTCGTTCCTCATCGGGCTGCGGGCGTTCATCGGCCTGGGCGAGCAGGCGCCCCTCTTCCATGAGCTCTGGTTCAACTGGTTCTCGGCCGGCTCGCTGCGCGTCGACATGGCGTTCTCGTTCGACCGGCTTTCCGGCGCGCTCACGCTGGTGGTGACGGGCGTGGGGTTCCTCATCCACGTCTACTCCGTCGGGTACATGGAGGAGGATCCCGGGTACTGGCGCTACTTCTCGTATCTCAACCTGTTCATCGCGGCCATGATGACGCTGGTTCTCGGCGACAACCTGGTGGCGATGTTCGTCGGCTGGGAAGGCGTCGGGCTCTGCAGCTACCTCTTGATCGGGTTCTGGTTCACGGACGAGGAAAAGGCGTACGCCGGCCGCAAGGCGTTCATCGTCAACCGCATCGGCGACTTCGGCTTCCTCATCGGGATCTTCATCCTCTTCAACCAGGTCGGCACCGTGGGGATCGCCCAGATCAACTCGGCGGTGCTCCCCTTGGGCGTGGCCTCGATCGCGGCGCTCTGCCTGTTCATCGGCGCCACCGGCAAGAGCGCCCAGCTTCCCCTCTACATCTGGCTTCCCGACGCCATGGCGGGTCCCACCCCGGTCTCCGCGCTGATCCACGCGGCCACGATGGTGACGGCCGGCGTGTACATGGTGGCGCGCCTCAGCCATCTGTACGTCTCGGCGCCCGGGGTGATGGCGGTGGTCGCGGTCGTCGGCGTGCTGACTGCTCTCTGGTCCGCGCTGATCGCCACCTCGCAGAACGACATCAAGAAGGTGCTCGCGTACTCGACGGTCTCGCAGCTCGGGTTCATGTTCATCGGCGTGGGCGTCGGCGCGTTCTTCGCCGGCACCATGCACCTGGTCACGCACGCCTTCTTCAAGGCGTGCCTGTTCCTCGGATCGGGGGCGGTCATCCACGGGCTGCACGGCGAGCAGGACATCCAGAGGATGGGCGGGCTGCGGAAGTACCTGCCGTCGACGCGGACGACCTTCCTCGTCGCCACCATCGCCATCACCGGCATCCTCCCCATCTCCGGATTCTTCTCCAAGGACGAGATCCTCGGCCAAGCGCTGCACACGCGCGCGTTCAGCTTCCTTACGCTCACGCCGGACGGCAGCACGCGCCTGACCTGGCTCGGGCCGCTCATCTACGCTGTCGGGTCGTTCTCGGCGTTCCTCACCAGCTTCTACATGTGGCGCTGCTACTTCCTCACCTTCTCGGGCGAGTACCGCGGGCCCGAGAGTGTGCACCCGCACGAAAGCCCCTCGGTCATGACGCTGCCGCTCTGGATCCTGGCGGCGCTCTCGGTGATCGGCCTCGTGCTCGGCCTGCCGCAGGCGTGGGTGCACGGGACCGGGCTTCAGCACTGGACCTGGGAGCACTTCACCGATGGCGTCTTCTCCCGTCCTCGCGGCGGCGCCCCGGAGGAATTCTCGCCGTATCTCGGGTACGGCATCGCCCTGATCGTCGGATGGGCAGGCTGGGCCTGCTCGTACGCGCTGTACTTCAAGCGCGGTCTGGCCGGAGACGAGCTGCTCACCGCCCGCATCCACGTCCTGCGCGGCGCGCTCGCCAACAAACTGTACGTCGACGAGCTCTACGACTTCCTCGTCGTCCGGCCCTTCTGGGCGCTCGCGCGCGGGCTCTTCCGCCTCGTCGATGCCACCCTCATCGACGGCCTCTTCGTCAACGGCATTCCCACGTTGATCGCCTGGGTGGGCGCGATGGCGCGCAGGTTCCAGAACGGCGACGTGCAGCGGTACCTGGCGGTCACCGCGCTCGGCGTGGCGGCCTTGCTCTACGTCTTCCTGGTGAGGGGCTGATGGCGTACATCGAGTCCCATCTGCTCACGCTCGTCACCTTCCTGCCGGTGCTCGGGGCAATCCTGATCGCGCTCCTGCCGCGCGGAGAAGGGGGGCAGCACAAAGGGATCGCCTTCCTCTTCAGCCTGCTCACCTTCCTGCTCTCGATCGCGCTGTGGACCGGCTTCCGTGCCGCGCCGGGCCGCTATTCGTTCGAGCAGAAGACGGAGTGGGCGCCGGCCCTGGGGTTCAGCTATCACGTCGGCCTCGACGGGGTGGCGCTGCTGCTCTTCCTGCTCACCACCTTCCTCGGCCCGATCGTCGTGCTCAGCTCGTGGAAGTTCATCCAGGAGCGGGTGAACGTCTACTGCATCGCTCTCTTGCTGCTCGAGACCGCGATCCTGGGCACGCTGGCCTCGCTGGACCTCGTGCTCTTCTACGTCTTCTGGGAAGCGATGCTGATCCCGATGTACCTGCTGATCGGGATGTGGGGCAGCGATCGCCGCATCTACGCCGCCGTGAAGTTCTTCCTCTTCACCTTCATCGGCTCGGTCTTGATGCTGCTGGCCATCTTCTGGCTCTGGAGCAATTCGGGTCGGAAGAGCTTCGACTACGCCGAGCTGCTCAACGCCGGGGTCGTGGACGTTTCCACGCAGAGATGGCTCTTCCTCGCCTTCGCGCTGGCGTTCGCCATCAAGGTGCCGATCTGGCCGCTGCACACCTGGCTGCCGGACGCCCACACCGAGGCGCCGGCGGCAGGGTCGATCATCCTCGCCGGCGTGATGCTGAAGATGGGGACGTTCGGGTTCATCCGGTACGCGATGCCGCTCTTTCCCCAGGCTGCGCTGGCCTTCGCGCCTGCCATCGCCGTGCTCGGCGTCATCGGCATCGTCTACGGATCGCTGATGTGCATGGCGCAGACGGACCTGAAGCGGCTGATCGCCTACTCCTCCGTCGCGCACCTCGGATTCGTGATGTTGGGCCTGTCTGCGCTAACGCCCGAGGCGGTGAGCGGCGCCGTCCTGCAGATGGTGAACCACGGTATCTCCACCGGCGCCCTGTTCCTCATGGTCGGCTATCTCTACGAGCGGACGCATACGCGCGATCTGGCGGCGTACGGCGGGCTCGCCACCGTGGCGCCGGCGATCGCGGCCACCTTCCTCGTGATCACGCTCTCCTCCATCGGCCTGCCAGGCACCAACGGGTTCGTCGGCGAGTTCCTGGTGCTGATCGGGACGTTCACGTCGCGCGTCCTCGCCGGCGCGGTGCCGCTCGCGGTCATCGGAGCCACCGGAGTGATCCTGGGCGCGGTGTACATGCTCTGGCTGTACCAGCGCGTATTCTTCGGGCCGCCGCGCAAGGCCGCCGGGCACGGGCTTCAGGATCTGACGGTGCGCGAGTGGTTCACGGTTGCGCCGCTGCTGCTCGCCATCGTCGTCCTCGGGATCGCGCCGCAGCCGCTGCTCTCCGCGATCAAGGAGCCCGTGGACGCGGTGGTGCAGCGCGTGAGCCGCGCGGATCGCGCCCCGCCGGTGCGCAAGGCGGAGGCGCAGCCATGAACTACGACCCGAACGACCTCTACGGCGTGCTCCCCGCCTTGATCCTCTCCGCCGGGGCCCTGCTGCTCCTGACCAGCGAAGTGTTCCTGCGCAACGTGAAGCCCGCGGTGCTCGGTCCGGCGCCGGGACCCGCGGAGGAGGCGCAGCGGCAGCTCCCGCCAGGATCCGACGCCAAGCCGCAGGCAGCTCCGGCGCCGCCCGATCGAAGGTACCAGGCGTGGGTGGCCGCCGCGTTCGCGGCCGCGGCGCTCTGGACAGCGCTCTCCCGGCTGGGCGATCCGGCGGTCTCGCTCTTCTCGGGCGCGGCGGTGAGCGACGGATTCGCCCGGGTCGTCGCCGCCGTGGTCTGCGCGGCGCTCCTCTTCTCCTGCATCGTCGCCTTCTCCTATCTGGAGTCGCTGCGCGCGACGCGCGGCGAGTTCTACGCGCTGGCGCTCTTCTCGGCGGCGGGGATGTGCCTGCTCGCGCAGGCGACGGATCTGATCGTCATCTTCATCTCGCTGGAGGTGATGTCGCTGGCCGTGTACGCGCTCTGCGCGTATCTGCGGCGCGGGAAGCGCCCGGCGGAGGCGGCGTTCAAGTACTTCATCCTCGGGAGCTTCGCTTCCGCGATCTTCCTCTACGGCGCGGCGCTCGCGTTCGGTGCGACGGGCTCGACCAGGCTGGCCGACGTCGCGGCCGCCCTGCGCAGCGGCGGCCCCTCGGGCGCATCGACGCTGCTCTACGCCGCCGTGGCGCTGCTGGCGTCCGGGTTCGCGTTCAAGGTCGCCGCCGTTCCGTTCCACATGTGGGTCCCCGACGTGTACGACGGCGCGCCGGCGCCGGTCACCGGTTTCATGGCGGCGGGAGTCAAGGCGGCTGCGTTCGCCACGCTGGTGCGGATCCTCGTCAGCGGCTTCGGAGACGCCTCCGCGGGTCCCCGCGGCTGGCGTGCGCTGGTGATCTGGCTCGCCCTCTTGACCATGCTCTTCGGCAACCTTCTGGCGATCCCGCAGCGCAGCGTGAAGCGGATGCTGGCGTACTCGGCGATCGCGCACGCCGGGTATCTTCTGGTGGCAGTGGCGTCCATGGCCTCGGCGAGCCCCCGCCCCGATGCCACGCAGGGCCTGCTCTTCTATCTCGCATCGTACGCGGTGACGGTCATCGGCGCATTCGGCGTGGTGGCGATCATCGAGCGGCGCCTCGCCATGAGCGGAGTCGGAGACGACCTCTCCTCCTGGGCCGGCCTGTCCGACCGCCATCCCGGTCTCGCGGCGGCGATGTCCTTGTTCATGGTGTCGCTCGCCGGCATCCCGCCGACGGCCGGGTTCATGGCGAAGCTGACGGTCTTCCGCGCCGCGATCGAGGCGGGGCTGGCGCCGGTGGCCATCTTCGGCGTGCTCACCAGCGTGGCAGGGCTCTACTACTACCTGCGCGTCGTCGTGTACGTGTACATGTACCCGAGCGCGAAGGGCGAGCCCGTCCTGGGCGGCCGTCTCCTCTCCGCCGGCCTCGCCATCGCCGGCTGCGCCCTGATCGTCCTCTGGATGGGGATCCAGCCGGGGACCTTCGCGTCGCTGACCCAATCGGCCGCCAACGCTTTCGGCCGCTAGCCGCGCCGGCCGAAGGCCGGTTAGCCTGGGACTCACATCCGCTTCAGGAGAACGTAGATGGCGCCGAGGCCGCCGTCGTGAGGGCGGGCCGTGGAGAACCCGAGGACGTGGCGGGAGAAGCGGGCCGTGAGCATCCAGAGCTTGAGGGCGTCTTTCAGCACGGGGACCTGGTCCTTCGAGTGCAATCCGCGGCCGTGGACGACCAGCACGCAGCGCTTCCCCTGCTGGCGTGACCGGGAGAGGAATCCCTCCAGCTCGGACTTGGCTTCGCCCTTGAGGAGCCCGTGCAGATCGACGTGCCCCTGCACCGCGAACTCGCCGCGCCGCAGCCGCTTCACCACGCGCGGGTCGAGGCCGCGGGCGTGGCCCTCGATGAACTCGTCCGCGTCGGCGATGTCGAACGGCACTTCCCCCGTCACCAGCGCGCGCAGCTCGTCGTAGGCTTCGAGATCCGGATCGAGCTCCGGTCTCGCGACGGAGAGCGGCTGCTGCCTGGGTTTGACGCGGCCGCTGCGGTCCGCCAGCGGCTTCGCTCCGTCGACCGCGACCGTCCACAGCTCCTCTTCGGTCAGGTCGTCGCGACGGCGAGAAGGTGGAGGCTCGGGCGCCTTGGGCGGCGGCGGCGCCGGTCGCGGCGGTTGCGGCAGCTTGACCCCGGAGAAGGGGTTGTTGAACGGTTTCTTCTTCGACACGGCGCAAACCTAACCCCGCGGCGGCCGGGCCGCCTCTTCACTCCTTGCGCATTCCGAGGCGCTTCATCTTCCGCCACAGGGTGGTGGTGGAGACGTCCAGGTCGCGAGCGACCTTCTCCATCTGTCCGTCGTTGCGCTGCATCGCCGCCTCGATCGCGCGCCGCTCGGCGTCATCCACTTCCTGCGCGAGCGTCCGGACGCCGGTGTCCGGATTGCCCGGCGCGGCGGTGTGCGCCTCGATGAAGACGTCCGCGGCGTCGATCTCCTCGCTGTGGGCGAGCGCCGCCGCCTGCTCCACCATGTTCTCCAGCTCGCGGACGTTCCCGGGGAAATCGTAGCCGGCCATCTTCTGAAGCGCTCCCTGGGTGAGCGTGCGCCGCGTGCCGTTGCGCTGGTTGAAGCCGGAGATGAAATGCTGCGCGAGCAGCGGGATGTCTTCTTTCCGCTCCCTGAGCGGAGGCGCGTGCAAGGGGACGACGTTCAGCCGGTAGTACAGGTCCTCGCGGAAGCGCTTCTCGCCGATGGCCTTCTTCAGATCCTGGTTGGTGGCGGCGATCACCCGCACGTCGACGGGAATCGAGGCGTTGTCGCCCACGCGGCGGATCTCGTGCTCCTGGATCACGCGCAGCAGCTTGGCCTGGAACGCGGGCGTCGTCTCCGCGATCTCGTCGAAGAAGAAGGTGCCGCCGCTGGCCTCCTCGAGCAGCCCCTGCCGCAGCTTGACCGCGCCCGTGAAGGCGCCCTTCACGTGCCCGAACAGCTCGCTCTCCAGCAGGGTCTCGGAAATCGCGGCGCAGTTCACCGGGACGAACGGACGCGACGATCGCTTCGAGTTCACGTGGATGGCGCGCGCGATCAGCTCCTTGCCCGTCCCGCTCTCGCCCGTGATCAGCACGGTCACCTCGGTGGGCGACACGCGGACGAGCCTGGTGAGCAGGTCGCGCATCGGGGCCGAGCGCCCGACCAGGTTGTCGAGCTTGTAGCGCTGCCGGAACTCGTCGGAGAAGAGACCGACGTCCACCAGCAGACGCCGCTGTTCCAGGGCGCGCTGCACCCGCAGCAGAAGCTCGCTCTCCTTGAACGGCTTGCTGAGGTAGTCGTAGGCGCCCAGCTGCATCGCCTCCACGGCGCTCTCCACGGTGCCGTAGCCCGTCATCACGATCACTTGCGTCGAGGGCGAGACCTCCAAGGCTCCGCGCAGGACCGCCAGCCCGTCGAGGGGCGCCATCTTCAGATCGGTGAGCACGACGTCGAACGGCTCGGCGAGCAGCCGGGAAAGGGCGACTTCGCCGCTCTCCGCCTCCGACACCTGATAGCCCTGCTGCCGCAGCACCAGCGCCGTGGTGGTCCGCATGTTGCGCTGATCGTCGACGATCAGGATTCGCGGGGGCTGGGGCGTCTCGGGGACGGCCGGTGGGGTCGCCACGTCGGACATGGGGCTTCAATACTAGAACACATGTCAAAACCCTGACGGCAAGCGTTTGCGCTCAAGCCGGGTCAGGAGGAGCTCGCCTGTGCTTCGAGCGGAAGCCGCAGCCTGAACTCGGCGCCGGGTCTCAGCCGACCGAGCTCGATGGTGCCGCCGTGATTCTCCACGATCCGGCGTACGACGGCGAGGCCGAGGCCCGTCCCAGTCGCCTTGGTGGTGAAGAACGGCTTGAAGATCTTGTCGACCATGTCGGGAGGGATGCCCGGCCCGCTGTCCTGCACCACGATCTCGGCGAAGGGGCGGGAGTCGATGGTGCTGCGCGAGGCGCGGACTTCCAGGCGCCCCGTGCGGGGCATCGCCTGGTAGGCGTTCAGGAACAGGTTCACCAGGGCCTGCCGCAGTAGACGCGCGTCGGCGCGCACCGTGGCAGCGTCTTCGGCGACGCGGACGGTCACCGCCACGCGCTTCGCCCCGTCGCCGGTCTGCTGTCGCGCCGACTCGATGGCCTCCTCGAACAGCGGCCGCAGCGGAACCGGCTGCAGCGCAGGCTGGACGGGACGGGAGTAGTCCAGCAGGTCGCCCACCATCCGGTTCAGCCGGTCGGCTTCCTCGCCGATGATGTCGAGCAGCAGCGCCGCGTCGCCCTGCGGCTTGACGATGCGCCGCAGGCTGCCGACGGAGTTGAAGATCACGCCGAGGGGATTGCGGACCTCGTGCGCGATGGAGGCGGAGAGCTCGCCGAGAGCGGCGAGGCGTTCGCGGTCGATGAGCTCGTTCTGCGCCCGCGCCAGCTCGGCATAACTGCTGCGCAGCGCCTCGTAGAGCCGCGCCGAGAGCAGCGCCAGGGCCAGCTGGCCGGCGACCGAGAGCGCGCGGTCCATTTCGGCGCGCGTGAAGCTGCGCGCGTGCTCGTCGAGGATCAGCGCCACCCCCAACACCTCGTCGCGCGCGATCAGCGGGACGGCGAGGCGGGTGCGCGGCGCCGCCGCTGATCGCGCAGGGGTGGGCGGATCGAGGACCTGCACGACCCGGCGCTCGCGGAACGCCGCCATGGCGACCGACTCCTCGCCGAGCCCGAGGCTGGCTCCCTCGGGCGCCCGGGCGTGGAAGCGCAGCGCCGGCTCCCGCGGGTCGGGAAGCAGCACGACCCAGCGGTCCGCGTCCAGGAGCCGGCGCAGCGTCTCGCCTCCCAGTTCCAGCAGCGGTCCGACTTCGAACGATCCTGCGACCCGGCGCGCGACGTCGTTTAGGAGTGTCATCTCCTCCGCCTGCGCGCGCAGCTCGGAGTTGCGGCGATCGAGCTCCTCCAGCCTGCGCACGGTCTCCAGCGCGGCGCCGAGCTGCTTGCCGAGGAGCCCGAAGGCGTTGGCGATGGTCACGTCGAGATCGGAGCCCGAGCAGGAGATGAGGAAGGTGGGGACGCCGTCGATGGGGATGGAAGTGACCATTGCGGCCGGCGGCGCTCCCAGGAATGCATCGCGTGCCCTGCCGAAGCCCGCCGCGAGGACCGCGGGGAGATCGGGGATCAGCGTTCCCTCCGTTGAGCTGCGCGGCATCGGGAACGCCGAGTCGGGAATCCAGTCCGGCCAGCGCTGCTGGATCTGCGCGATGAACGGATTCCCGGAGCCAGCCTCGACGACGCGGAAGCAGCCAGGACCGAGCTCGCACAGCGTGGCCGAAAGCCCCAGCCGCTCGAGTCCCTCGCGCGCGACCCGGAGGATGCCGGCCTGGGTGCTCTCGCGCTGGGCGGCAACGGCCACGTCGATGAATCCGCGGATCAGGCTGGCACTGCGCGCGCGCAGCCCCTCGTGCGTGATCACGACCAGGACGGCGTGCTCGCCCGCGGAGGGGAAGGGCGCCACGTGGGCGCGGGAAGGGATTCGCTCGCCGTTCCCGCCGATGCCGACGTAGTCCAGCTCCGCGGGCACCTGGTCGCCTCGGGCGCGCGCCGCGATCCGACCCAGGACCACGGGCTGGTCTTCCGGGGCGACGAATCGCTCGATCGGGTCTTCCGTGGCGAGCAGCTCGTCGAGCGGAACCGCGGCGAGGTCCGCGAGGTGACGGTTGCAGGCGAGAATGCGCCGGTCGTGCATGATCACCGCGGCGACCGGGAGCGCATCGACGAAGGCCTGCAACTCGGCGGCGGTCATCGCTCGCCCTTGCGCAGGACGCGCTTGTCGCCGATCCGCAAGGTCAGCTTCTCGCGGTCGAAGTACTCCAGGAGCGGAATGGCGAACTTGCGCGTCAGCCCGGTGAGCTCTTTGAAGGACTGGGCATCGATCGAGCCGCGCTCGGAGAGATGCGCGATCACCCGGCGCCGGAGATCCATCAGGGCCGTGGCGCCGAACCAGAGACCCTCGCTCACCTTGCTGGCGCGTCCGGCCCCGGCGAGCGCCTTCAAGAGCGAGCTCGTGCGATGCGGAGTCTGCCCGATCAACGCGGGCAGCTCGTCGACGCGCGGCGGCGAGAGGCCCGCCTTCTCCAGGACTCCAGCGAGCTTCTCCTGCGCGTCGGCGTCCGGCCCCGACAGCTTCGCCGCCGTCCCCGGCGGATGGACGCGCTCCGCGTCCGCCCGGAGCTCGCCCCGGTCGGCGAGCGAGGCCAGCGCTTTCGCGAACAGCTTGGGCGGCGGAGATCCGGCGCGCTGGCGCAGCTCTTCGCGCGCGATGGAGGGATCGATGGAATCGCGCGCCGCATGCTCGTGGAGGCGCGCCAGGACTTTCCCGTCCAGCGCTTCCAGCACTTCCTTGTGCACGTAGAGGCGGGCTTCCCGATCGTAGAGCAATGCCTTTCCCGTCTGGCCGAGGCGCTCCAGCGCCTTCTCGGCGGACTTGACGGTGAATGCGCCTCGCGCGGCCAGCCTCTGCGGAGAAGCGCCGGGATAGCCGGACTCCAGCAACAGGCGCTCAGCCTGGGCGAGGGGATCTTCTCCAGCGAGGGCTTGCAGCGCCGCCGCATCGGACTCGCGCCGCCGCCGTTTGCGCGCCGCGACGGCGAGGATGCGGCCGCCGCCCAGCGTGGAGGCATGGGCCCGCGCGGCCTTGGTGAGCCTCGTTGCTGGCGAAGCGTCGCTCCCCTTGGGCAGCTCGCCGCGAAGGAGGAACCGGAGGCCGGCGATCGCTGCCGTCGGGCGCCCCAACCGGAGCTGACCGACGGCGCGCTCGCCCGGCGCAAGCTCCGCGCGGTCGACCAGCGCGACCACGCACGGCACCTGGGCCGTGCCGATGTGAGCGAGCAGCCGCGCCCGGTTCCGCAGCGGGCGCGCCGCCCAGGGAAGCAGCTCCAGCTCGATGTCCAGGACCTGTGCCGCGCCCACGGACTGCAGCGTGCCCGCCTGGACCAGCGCGGCGCCCCGAGGAGCGTCTTGCACCTCGATTCCGGCCAGGTTCGCGGCGGTGCGCTGGCCGGCGAGCGCTTTGTCGACGGCGCTGCCGTGCACCTGGACACCCCGCACGCGCACGCCACGGGCCTTGGCGCCGGCGCCGGCGAGATCGACCTCGTCGCCCGGCGCGAGGGCGCCGGAGAAGAGGGTCCCCGTGACCACCGTCCCGAAGCCTTTCACGGCGAACGACCGATCGAGCGGGAGGAACAACGGCGCCTGCTCCGGCCGCGGCGTGGCCTGGCGCGCCTTGACGGCGTCCGCCAACGCCCGCACCAGCTCCGGCAATCCCTTGCCGGTTCGCGCCGACACCTCGATGATGGGCGCTTCCTCCAGGAAGGTCCCCTCCACCAGCTCGCGCAGCTCGACCGTGAGCAGCTCGCGGTGCTCGGCGCCGAGCTCGGGAAGCAGGTCCGCCTTCGTCATCGCGATCACGCCGGCCTGGACGCCGAGCAGCCGGAGCACGTCGAGGTGCTCGGCCGTCTGCGGCATCGGACCCTCGTCGGCGGCGACACAGAGCACCGCCACGTCGATCCCACCTGCCGCGGCGACCATCGCGCGCAAGAAGCGCTCGTGACCGGGCACGTCGACGACGCCGGCGGTGCCGATTCCGGGCAACTCGAGGTGCGCATACCCGGCCTCGAGCGTGATGCCGCGGCGCTTCTCCTCCGGCAGGCGATCGGTGTCGATGCCCGTGAGCGCGCGGACCAGCGCGGTCTTGCCGTGGTCGACGTGCCCCGCGGTCCCGACGACGACGCGCAGCGGGCTGCTCATTCGTCCACCCACGATACGCCGGGAGCGAGCTTCTTCCTGTCGAGCGCCAGGTCGCCCCGCATCACCGCGACGGGGGCGGCGCAATAGAGCGTGCTCCAGAGCGCGGCCGGACGATGATTGCCGCTGCGGCGCAGCCCGCCGAATGGGAGCCGCCCGCTGGCGCCGACGGTGGGCGCGTTCCAGTTCACCACGCCGCAAGCGAGCGCCCGCTGGCAGCGATCGAAGGTTTGCTCGCTGCGGGTGTGCACGCTCGCCGCGAGACCGTAGTCCGTGGAATTGGCGATCTCCAGCGCCTCTTCCTCGGATGCGGCTGGGTAGACGGCGAGGTCGGGACCGAAGAGCTCTTCACGTTCGTAAGCGGTGCCGCGGCGCTGGTGGACGAAATGCACCGACGGGCTGACGTAGCACCCGTCGAGGCCTCGCGGCCGTAGCCGGTGCGGAGCGAGAAGGCACTCCGCGTCCGTCGCGCGTAGCCCCTGCTCGAATTTCTCCAGCGCCGCGGCGGACGCGAGCGGCCCCATGAACACGCCTTCGTCGAGCGGGTGCCCGATGGAGAGCTGCTGCGCGAGCTGCGCGATCCGGCCCGCGAACCGCCGGGCGTCACCCACCACCACAGCCCGGGACGCGGCGGTGCAGCGCTGGCCCGCGGAAACGAAGGCCGAGAAGAGGACGTCGTACGCGGCCTTTTCCAGGTCCGCGTCGGCGAGGACCAGGGCTGCGTTCTTGCCGCCCATCTCCAGCGCCAGCAGCTTCGTCTGCCCCTGATTCGCCCGCTGGATGGCCTGGCCGACGCCCCAGCTCCCGGTGAACAAGACCGCGTCGACGCCGGGGTGCGCGCTGAGCGCGGCGCCGGCCGCCGGCCCTCCTTGCACGAGGTTGAACACGCCGCCGGGAACGCCGGCCTCCTCCAGGCATCTGGCGTAGACCTCCGCCGCGTGCGGCGCGATCTCGCTCGGCTTGAACACCACCGCGTTGCCGCACGCCAGCGCCGGCAGGATGTGCCCGTTGGGCAGGTGGATGGGGAAGTTGAACGGCCCCAGCACGGCAGCGACGCCGAGGGCCCGGAACCGGCACTCGGCGCCCGCCTGTCCCGGCGCGGGGAAGTCCGCGACCAGCTTGAGGCCCTCATCCGCGGTGATGCCCGCTTTCGCGCTGCAGGCCTGCGCCTCCAGGCGCGCCTCCCAGAGCGGTTTGCCGATGTCGAGGGCGATGGCGCGAGCCAGATCCTCTTCGCGCTCCTCGAGCACCGCGCCGATCCGGCGCACCAGCCGGGCACGGTCGTGCAGCGGGAGCGCCGCGAAACCCACATGCGCCGCCCGCGCAGCGCTGACCGCCCGGTCCACCTGGGCCACTGCCCAGGGAAACCGGCCGAGCAGCATCGAGAGGTCCGCCGGCGAGCGATCCTCGATGACTTCGTCGGGCGTCGCGGGTCCGGCCCAGCTTCCGGCGATGAAGTCCATCACTCGAAGGGTATCGTATGCAGCCGCTCGCCGTCCTCCGCTTCGAGGGCCTCGACGGCGGACTGGGGAAGATGCATCTCGGCGTCGCGCAACGCGCTGACGGTGCGCACCGCGCGAAAGCGGTTGCGGCCTTGTGTCCGCTCGACGGAGACGAGGCGCTCGTCGATGTCGCCGGGCGACGCTTCCGCGCCGGGGGGCAGCCGCTGCCGGCTGAGCTTGGCGCGGCGAAAGCGGCGGATCGGCTCGATCAGCTCCGTCGGCGCGGAATGGTGCGGGCCGCCGTCGAACGGATCGATCCGCTCGTCATAGCGGAACCCGATCTTCGTCAGCATCGCCCGGGCCCCGACGCTCTCCGGCCCCACCTCGCCGATCGCCTCCTGGATCTTCTGCGAGAACAGCGTCGCGTAGATCTCGCCGGGCGGAAAGAGCTGCTGGATGAACTCCTTGTTCTCGCGCGAGAGCCGATCCGCATCCTGGTAGGAGAGGCCCGTGAATTTGCGGCCCAACGCCTCCCAGAGCGGACTGCGCCCGTCTTCCTCCAGGCGCGGGAGCAGCTCGACGAGGATGCGGTCGCGAAAGCGCGGCCGGTGCATGGCGATGTAGAGGAAGCGCACGTAGCTGAGCTGCTTGCCGGGCTTTCCCTGGCCGCGGAACTGCGGATCGACGACCAGGCCGCCGATCTCGGTGGGCCCGTCGAAGTTGTACCCGATGGAGAGCACGCGGTGCCGGAAGTGGCGGTCCACGCTGTGCGAGTAATGCTCCTTCTCGTAGACGTCGAAGAAGATGTGCGGCGCATCGCGCGTGCCGTGCTGGGCGATGATCAGCGAGGAGCCGATCACCTTTCCCGAACGCGGCTCCTCCATCACGAAGAGATACTCCCGCTCGAACGGGTCGCGGATGCGGCCGTCGAAGGAGCGGGCGGACTTCTCCAGGATCGAGCTGAGCTCCCGCTCGTCGTCGGGCAGGTTGACGGTGTTCAGCTCGGAGGCGAGCTTGCGCAGGCCGGGGAGATCGCTCTTCTGGCCGTCGCGGATCAAGTACACGCGCAGAGCTCCACGAGGAGGGACTCGTACAGATCGCACGCCTTCTCCAGTTGCGCCATCTCGATGCGCTCGTCCGGCGTGTGCGCGTTCCCGGTGCTGCGCCCCGGGCCGATGACGACGGCCTCGCATCCGGCGCGCGCGAACACGCCGGCCTCGGTGCTGGTGGGCTTGGCGCGAGGCGCAGGGTCGAGCCCGTGCCGCGCGAGCACGGCGCCCGCGGACTTGACCAGCGCCGAATCGTCCGGCAAGGACATTCCCGCCGCGTTCCGCTCGACGGAGACCTCGAGATCGAGCTCCCCGTGCCCGAGCTCCCGCACCCAGGCTTGCGCCCGCTCCGTGAAGCGCGCGATCAGCGCGTCCGGATCCTGTCCGGGCAAGAGACGCGCATCGAGCTGGATGGCAACCGCGGCCTCCAGGCTCTCCAGCACGTTGAGGCCCCCGACCGCGTCGGGCGGGTCGAACCGCGCGTCGCTGCCGCCCGGCAGCGTCCGCTGCCACAACTCCTCCAGCGCGGACGCCGTGGCGAGCGCGCGCCAGAGGTTCGCCAGCGGTGGACGCGGTGGAAGGAACGCGGTCGCGGCCGGTTGGGGACTGCCCTTCTCGCGGGGCGCGGGGACTTCCAGGATGCAGTTCGCGGGCACCACGTTGGTGCCAGAGCCGCCGCGCGCGGCGAGCACCGGCGAACCCGACGTCTTGACCCATTCGAGCGCCTTGAGGATGGCGTTGTCTCCCAGGTGCGGCGTCGAGCTGTGCGCCGCCTTTCCCGCGAACTGGAGCTGCTCGATCCCCGGCCCTTCACTGTTCACCGGCCTGGCCTTCCGGTCCCGGATGGTGCAGCGGACGACGGCGTATCCCTTGTGCGCGGAGATGATGCGAAGCTCGCTCGGCTCACCGCACAGGACATGCGCCGGTGACACCTCGCGGAACAGCTCGCTTCCGGCGAAATGCCTGGCGCCGCGCAGCCCCACCTCCTCGCCGAACGTGCCGAGAAGCCAGAACGGGCGCCTGGCCCGGCGTCCCTGCACCCTGCGCGCCGCTTCCGCCTTGCAGAGAGCGTCCAGCTTCACGTCGGCGACGCCGAGTCCGTGGAGGAAGCCGTCCCGCTCGGTCAGCATCCACGGATCGCTGTGCCATCTCTCCAGCGGACCCGGAGGGACCGTATCCAGATGCGTGACCAGCAGCACGCCTCCCTCCCCGGTCACGTCGAAGCCCGGGCCGCCGAGGATGTTGACGTGCACCTCCTCGACCACCTGGCGGCGCACCGGCAGGCCGGCGTGCTCCCACAGCGTTTGCAGGAGGTCGGCTGCCTGCCGCGTTCCCTGCGAAGACACCGTGTTCGCGCCGATCAGCGTGCGCGCCAGCTCGAGAAATCCCTTCGGCAGCATGGGGCGCTCCGTCTGTCATGGACGCTGCCACAGGTCAACCGCATGCCTAGCTTTCCGACGCGAGACTTTCCGCGAAGGGAGCGGGGCGATGGGCGATCCGAAGGCAACGCCATTCCTGACGGACATCAAAGAGCTGCAGCGGCGGGCGCGGGAGCACGTGGAGAAGGGCGCGGTGACTCCGGCCTACCGTGGAGACGTCGAGACCGCGGTCAGGCTGCTCAACGAGGCGCTGGCGACGGAGATCGTCTGCACGCTCAGGTACCGGCGGCACCATTACATGGCCGCGGGGATCCACTACCAGGCGGTGGCGGACGAATTCATGGAGCACGCGCAGCAGGAGCAGGAGCACGCGGACCGGATCGCGGAGCGCATCCGGCAGCTGGGAGGCGCACCGGACTTCAATCCGGAGGGGCTCCTGACGCGCAGCCATGCGCAGTACGCCGAAGGGAACTCGCTGATCGACATGATCAAGGAGGACTTGATCGCGGAGCGGATCGCCATCGAATCGTACATGGAGATGATCCGCTACTTCGGCGACAACGATCCGACCTCGCGGCGGCTGATGGAGGACGTGCTGGAGCAGGAGGAGGAGCACGCCGACGACATGGCGACGCTGCTGGAGACGCTCGATCCGCGGGAGGCGACCGCGCACGGCGACGCTGGGACGAGGCATTAACGCTTCAGATCGACCGCCAAGCACGCCAAGCACGCCCAGGATTGTTTTTGATATGGGTGCCTCGTGCGGGCCGTGGTGCAGCGAGTGAGCGAAGCGTCGGTGGCGGTCGCGGGACGGGTGACCGGGGCCGTGGGGCCTGGTCTTTGCGTCCTGGTCGGGGTCGGGCGGGAGGATTCCGAGGAGGACGCGCGATGGATGGCGGACAAGGTCGTCAGCCTGCGGATCTTCGAGGATGAGCAGGGAAAGATGAACCGTTCCGTGCTGGACGTGCGCGGAGGGGTCCTGGCGATCTCGCAGTTCACGCTCTTCGGGGATGCGCGCAAAGGGACGCGGCCCGGATTCGTCGATGCCGCCCGGCCGGAGATCGCGCAGCCGCTCTATGCGCGCTTCTGCGAGCTCGCGCGGGAGCGCGGCGTGCAGGTGTCGGAAGGCGTGTTCCGCGCCACCATGCAAGTCCGCATCGTGAACGAAGGCCCCGTGACGCTGCTTCTGGACTCCAAGAGATCGTTCTGATGGAGGCGCGGATGGACGACTGCATCTTCTGCAAGATCGTGGCGGGCAAGATCCCCGCGAAGAAGCTGGGCGAGAACGAGGGCGCCATCGCGTTCCCGGACATCAAGCCGGAGATGCCGGTGCACATCCTGGTGATCCCGAAGCGCCACCTCGCCTCGCTGGATGAGGTGGGCGACGGCACGGTGATGGCGCCCGTTTTCGCCCTTGCGGCGCAGGTCGCCCGCGAGCAGGGCCTCGACAAGACGGGCTGGCGCGCGGTGATCAACACGGGCCGCGACGCGAACCAGGTCGTCCTCCACGTGCACCTGCACGTATTCGGGGGCCGCAGGATGTCGTGGCCACCGGGGTGACCCGCGTCCCGGGGGTGGCGCGCGGAATGCGACCGCCCGGCCGCTTGTCTCGCGCAAAGGACCTTGCACGGGCCCTCCCATTGACGCATGCCGCCGGTTCAGACTACGTACGCAATGATTGTCGACAGAAGCGCATAGCGTCTCGCCGAGCGCCAAGGCCCCGCCAGAAATTCCCGAGGAGCTCCTCGATCCGGACGCCGTGAAGGTCGTGCGGCGGCTCCGCCGAGCCTCCCATCAGGCATACCTGGTCGGGGGCTGCGTGCGCGATCTGCTGCTACGGATCCGGCCCAAGGACTTCGACGTCGCCACCAGCGCGCACCCGAGCCAGGTCAAGGACACCTTCCGCAACTCGCGGTTGATCGGGCGGCGGTTCCGGCTGGCCCACATCTTCTTCCGCGGCGGCAAGATCATCGAGGTATCCACCTTCCGCGCCAACCCGCTCGACGAGTTGCAGGACCTGCCGCAGGACCTGCTCATCCGTCACGACAACGTGTTCGGGAGCGCGGAGGAGGACGCCCGCCGCCGCGATTTCACCATCAACGGCCTCTTCTACGACGTGGATGACGGCCGGGTCATCGACTACGTGGGCGGAAAAGACGACCTGCGCGCGCGCCTCATCCGCACCATCGGCAACCCCGACGTCCGCATGCGCGAGGACCCGGTGCGGATCCTCCGCGCGATCCGTTTCGCCGCCAAGTGCGCCTTCGAGCTGGAACCGAACACGCTTTCGGCGATGAGGGCCCATGTGCACGAGATCCCACGCTGCGCGCCGCCGCGCGTGCTGGAAGAGGTGCTCAAGCTCATCCGCTCGGGCGCCTCGCGGCGCAGTTTCGAGCTGCTTCGCGAGGTGGGGGCGCTGCGGATCCTGCTGCCGCCGGTAGCGGCGTACCTCGAGCGGCGGGGCCCGGAGGAGGCCGAACGGCACCTGCGGGCGCTGGACGCGCTCGACGAGCACGTCCGGGCGGGGGAGATCCCTTCGGACGCGGTGCTCCTCGCGACGCTGCTCGCGCCGTTGCCGCGCGATGCCGCACGGCGCGGTCCCATCCCCAAGGCTTCACAACCGCAGCCGCCCGTGGCCGCCGAAAAGGCCGACGAAGAGCTCGAGCGGGAGCTGAGCGCGCTCGAGGCGTCCGCGGATGCGTCGGAGACCGAGGACCCTGCGCAGGCGCCGTTGCCCGAAGGCGCGCTTCGCGAGCCGGCCGACCTGCACGACGAGCGCCTGGGCGGAAATCCAGCGTTCGCGGTCGGCACCGACGTGCAGCCCTGGAGCTTGCCGCAGGACGTGGTCGCGCCGGACATCGTGCTCTCGGAGATGGTGCGCACCGCGCGGCTACCGCGGAGGATCGCGGAGCGGTCGCGGATGATCCTGCTCGCGCAGCCCATCCTCTCGGGTGAGCGCCGGCGCCGGCGATCTTCCCCGCAGGCTTTCGTGCGGCAGAGCTACTTCCCAGAGGCGCTCGCGGTGTTCGAGCTGTCCGTCGCGGCGACGGGGCAGGGCCACGAGCAGCTGGCGAAATGGCAGCACCTGTTCGCAGGGCAGGACCTGTCGCACGTGCAGGCGGACGAGGAGCGCCCGCAGGCGGGGGCTCCGCGGAAGCGGCGGAGCCGGGGCGGACGTCGGCGGCGCGGGCGCGCAAAGGGGCGTTGACCAGGAGAGAGCCTGCACTTCAGGCTTCCAGCAGCAGCTCCGCAACGACTCGTTCCGGATTGTCGAGCGGCAGGAAGTGACCGCCGGGAAGGACTGTAATCCGCGCATCGAGCGCGTCGGCGAGCGGTCTGCCCACGGTTTCGAGCGGAAGATACGCGTCGCCGGCTCCCCAGATGACGCGGATGGGTACGGCTGTCGCACGCAGGCGGGCCGTGATGCCGGCCGTCTCGCGCGGGTCCAGGCACCGGGCGGCGTGGATGAGCCGCCTGCCTCCGTCTTCGCCGGCGTATGCGCCGAGAAGCTCGCCAATGGACCGCAGCCGCCGCGCGAGCACGGGCTGCAGCCGCGCCGCCTGGTCCGGGTCCCACCTCTGGATGCTTTCCACGGCGCCCATCGCCCACTCGGTCTCGTAGACTCCGTCCATCAGCACCAGCCGGCGGACGCGTTCCGGCGCGCGTACGGTGAGGATCTGCGCCGCGGCAGTGCCGACGTCGTGCGCGAAAACCGCCGCGCGCTGCACGCCTAGTTGGTCGAGCAGGTCGAGCAGCGCGGCGGCCTGGGCTTTCATGCCGACGTCCGCTACTCCGGGAGAATCTCCGTACCCGAGCAGGTCGGGTGCGATCACGCGCATCCCAGCCGAGACGAGGCGGGGCGCCACGTCCTTCCACAGGCGGCGCGTGGTGGGGAACCCGTGCAAGAGAAGCGCCGGCGGTCCTGCGCCAACGTCGTCCAGCGCGAATGGCGTCATTTCCAGACGCGCCGGTCGTCGATCCGCTTCGCGTTCTCCGGCACGGAGCCGGTGCGCACTTCGCCCCGCACCTTCACCGCGTCGCGCAGCGCGTCCGCGACCAGCGCCACGTCCACGGCCGCTCCCGGCGCCACCTCCAGGACGTATTCCAGCTGGTCCTGGTGCTGATCGCGCGTCACCACGGCCTGGAAGCGGATGACGGCGGGGAATGCCTTGAGCGCTTTCTCGATCTCGGCTCCGCGGATGAACATCCCCTTCACCTTGACGGCGTCGCCCATGCGGCCGAGGAGTCCGCCGAGCTTCGGCGCCGTGCGCCCGCACGGGCACTTGCCGGGTTGCGCCATCGCGCCGATGTCGCCGGTGGCGAAGCGAAGCAGCGGATAGGCCGGGTCGAAGATCGTGGCCACGATCTGTCCGGGCTGTCCGGGTGCCGCCGGGCTGCCGCTCTCCAGATCGAGCACTTCCACGATGCACTCCGGGTGCAGGTGCATCCCGCCCTTCTCGGTGCACTCGTATGCGAGCAGGCCCAGGTCGGCCGTGCCGTAGCCCTGCAGAACGCGGACCTTGAAATCGTTCTCCAGCTCCGCCCGCAGCGAATCCGGGAGCATCTCCGCCGTGACGAAGGCGACCTCGATCTGCAGCGGCGTTCCCAGCTCGCGCCCGCGCTTGAGCAGCGCGTACAGGAAGCTGGGTGTGCCGAGATACGCCGTCGCGCGCAGCGCAGAAGCGGTGCGCACTTGAAGATCCGTCTGTCCGGTCCCGCCCGGCACGACCACGCAGCCCAGGATCCGGGCGGCGGAATCGAGCATGAACCCGAGCGGCGTCAGGTGGTACGAGGCCGAGTTCAGCGTCATGTCGCCGGAGCGGAAGCCGGCAGCGGCAAGAGCGACCCCGAAACGCCAGAAGTCGTCGACGTCGCCCTGCGGATCGAGGATCGGCCCGGGCGAGGCGAAGACGCGCGCCAGGCGGCCGGATTCCACGGCGACGAGGCCCCCGAACGGCGGATCCGAAGCCTGCAGGCCGGGGACGTCGTCCTTGCGGGTGATGGGGATCTGCTCGAGCCGCTCCACGCGCTCCGGCAGCGTGCGCCGGAAGTACGCCGAGTGCGCGCGCGCGTGCGCGACCGTCTCCAGGAGCCTGCGCTGCAGCCGCCGCTCGCGGTCCGCTGCCGTCTCCTGCTCGAGAGCGGGATCGAGGATGCGGCCGGGCCTCACGACAGCCACCTTTTGCGGCGCCGGTACGACTTCACCGCCTTGTAGCTCTTCTTGCCTTCGCCGCCGCCGAGGTAGAACTCGCGCACGTCCTCGTTCGACTTCAGCTTCTCCGTGTCGCCGTCCAGGACGATCCGGCCGCTCTCCATGATGTAGCCGAATTGCGCGATGGAGAGCGCCACGTTGGCGTTCTGCTCCACCAGCAGCATGGTGGTCTTCTCCTCCTGGTTGATCTTCGCGATGATGCGGAAGATCTCCTGCACCAGCAGCGGCGCGAGCCCGAGCGAAGGCTCGTCGAGGAGGATGAGCCGCGGCCGGGCCATCAGCGCGCGGCTGATCGCCAGCATCTGCTGCTCGCCGCCGGAGAGGTAACCGGCGATCTGCCTGCGCCGCTCGCGCAGCCGCGGGAAGTAATCGAAGCACAGCTCGCGATCCCGCCTCAGCCCCGCGACGTCGCGCCGGGTGTACCCGCCCATGGTGAGGTTCTCGTCCACGGTCAGGTCCTCGAAGACGCGGCGGCCTTCCATCACCTGGAAGATCCCGCGGCGTACGATCTGCTCCGGATCGAGCGACTCGATGCGCTCGCCGTCGAGCTCGATGGCGCCGTCGGTGACTTCGCCCTCCTCCGCCCGCAGCAGGCCTGAGATGGCCTTCAGCGTCGTGCTCTTGCCGGCGCCGTTGGATCCGAGGAGGGCGACGATCTGCCCCTTGGGCACCTCCAGCGAGAGGCCCTTGAGCACGAGGATGACGTCGTCGTAGACGACTTCCACGTTCGCGAGCCGGAGCATGGGGACCGCGGGGGCCATCACAGGACGCGCTACAGCCCGAGCCACTCGGGCTTGCGTTCCATCTCGTACTGCTTCGCCTTCGTCAGCTTTCCGTTCTTGATCTGGTAGATGTTCACGGTGGTCGTCGGGCGGTGATCGGACGAGGTGTAGGTCACCGGCGCGGTGAGGCCGCCCAGATCGAAGTCCTTCAGCGTCTCGAGCGCCGTCTTCACGCCCTCGCCGCTGAGCTTGCCGGCCTTGTCGGCGCGCTTGAGCGCCTCGCTCCAGACCAGCACGTAGGTCCAGCCGCGCACGTAGAAGGTGTCGTGGGTATCATCCGGGTGGTTCTTTTTGTGGAAGTCGACGAGCCGCTTCATCCCGGGCACGTCCTCGCCGAAGGGCACGTCCACCATGACGCCGGTGACGCCTTCGGCGGCCTCCTTGGCGACCTGCGGGAGCGCCTCGCCGAAGCCGTACGGATTCGAGCCGAACTTCGTCGGGAGCCCGAGCTTCTTCGCGTCGCGCAGGATGGTGGAGACGCCCGTAGTCGTGACATTGATGTACGCGTAGTCGGCGCCCTTCTGCTTCATGTTGAGCAACTGGCTGGTCGCGTCCTGGAACGCGCCTGGCACGATCTCCTCGTCGACCAGGTCGACGCCCGTGTCCTTGCAGAACCTGCGCCCGGCCTCGATGGGGCTCTTGCCGTACGCGTTGTCTCCGTAGAAGAAGGCGACCTTCGCGTTGCGCGACTTGTCCTTCCAGTCCTCCTTGACCCAGCGGAGCCAGGCGCGCAGGCCGTCCGAATAGCTCGGGCCGACGAAGAAGTTGTACGGCGTCTTCGAGGGGTCGGTGAGATGGGCGGAAAACGAGGCGGAAACGTAAGGGATCTTCTCCTGGTTGACCTGCGCCTTGAGGCCTTCGGTGTCCCCGGTGCCCCAGCCATTGATCATGATGACCTTCTCGTCTCCGGTCATCCGCTTGTAGGCCGCCACCGCCTCCGGGATCTTGTAGCCGTAGTCCACGTCGACCAGGCGGATCTTCTTGCCGTTGATCCCGCCGCTCTCGTTCGTCCAGGCGACCGCGTCGCGCACGCCTTGCGCGTAGGGCTTGCCGACGTCCGAGGTGATGCCGGTCAGATCGAAGATGCCGCCGACCTTGATCTCCTGCTGAGCTTGCGCAGAAGCGGCCAGGCAGAGGACCAACAGCGCCGATGAGATCAGCTTCATGTTGTCTTCCTCCTTCAATACGAGAACGGATAGAGCCGGAACCAGTTGCGGACGCGGCGCCAGAGATCGGCAAGGCCGTCGGGCTCGAAAATGAGGAAGAGCACGATGGTCAGGCCGAAGACGGCCACCTTGAGAGGCGTGAAGAGTTGCACGAGATGCGGGAAGCTTCCGGACAGCGCGCTGGCGGCGAGGCGGAGCACTTCGGGAAGCAAGGTGAGGAACACGGCGCCGAGGATCGATCCGAGGACGCTGCCGAGCCCTCCGATGATGATCATTCCCAGGTGATCGATGGCGACCCCGAGCGGGAAGTTCTCCGGGCTGATGATGCGCGCCTGGTAGGCGAGCAGCGATCCCGCCACCCCGACGTAGAAGGAGCTCACCGCGAAGGAGAGCAGCTTGTAGCGGAAGACGTCGACGCCCATCACTTCCGCGGAGATGTCCTGATCGCGGATGGCGACGAACGCCTTGCCGACGCGGGTGCGGAAGAGGTTCTTCGCGAAGTACAGATGCGCGATGCAGGCCGGAACGATGAGGAAGAAGAGGCGCCTGTCGTCGGAGAAGTCGTATCCGAGGATCCGGGGAGAGGGGATGCTGGTGCCCGCCACGCCGCCCGTGACGGCTTCCCAGTGCGAGGAAGTGAACTCGATGATGAAGTGGGCGGCGAGGGTCGCCATGGCCAGATAGAGCCCCTTGAGCCGCAGCGACGGGATGCCAAAGACCATGCCCGCCAGCGCCGCGACGATTCCGGCGACCGGGCAGGCGATCACGAACGGCGCGCCGTGGTTGGCCAGGAATGCGGTCGTGTATGCCCCCACCGCCAGGAACGCCGCATTGCCGAGCGAGATCTGGCCGGTGAAGCCGGTGAGGATGTTCAGTCCGGTGGCGGCGATCACCGCGATGGCCGCGCGGTTCGCCACGTCCAGCCAGTAGGAACCGGCGACGAACGGAATCGCGAACAGCGCGACGATGAAGGCGGCGAGCACCCAACCCGCGCGGCGGGTCTCGAAGATGCCCATGTCGCCCGCGTACGAAGTGTGGAACTCCCCGCTCAACATGGATTCACACCCGCTCGATCCGCACTTTGCCGAACAGGCCGTACGGCCGGATCATGAGGATGAGGACGAGGGCGACGAACGGCGCGACCTCCTTCACGCCGCCGCCGAAGATCGGATCGAGGTAGCCGCCGGCGAGGTTCTCCAGGACTCCGACCAGCAGGCCGCCGAGGATGGCGCCACCGATGCTGTCGAGCCCGCCGACGATCACCACCGGGAGCACCTTGAGCCCGAGGATCGCCAGCGAACCGTCCACGCCGCCTCGCATGGTGGCGAGCAGCACGCCGCCCGCGGCGGAGACCACGGCCGCGATGCTCCAGGAGAGGGCGAAGATGCGCCGCACCGAGATGCCCATGGAGAGCGAGACTTGCTGAGAGTCGGCCGTGGCGCGCATGGCGATGCCCGGCCGCGCGTACTTGAAGAAGAGGGTGAGGGCGACGAGCAGCACCGCGACCGACGCCGCGCTGTAAAGGTAACCGCGGGCGACCGGCAGGGGGCCGATCTGGATCGGCTCGAGCGAGAACACCGCATGCATCGGGCGCGTGTCGGTGCCCCAGATCCCCTGCACGATCGCGCGCAGGATGCTGGAGAGGCCCAGCGTCACCATGATCACCGAGATGATCGGCTCGCCGATCAGCGGGCGCAGCACCGCGCGCTCGAGGGCGAGCCCGAGCAAGGTCGAGAACGCGAAGGTGAGCAGCAGCGCCGGCACCACCGGCACGTTCGCCTGAGCGACGATGGCGAGGAAGACGTACGCGCCGAGGAGGAGGAACTCGCCCTGCGCGAAGTTCAGGATGCCGCTCGACTTGTAGATGATGACGAAGCCGAGCGCGACCAGCGAGTAGATGCAGCCGACCACCAGGCCGTTGATCACCAGCTGGAGCAAGAACTCCATCAGGCCGCCCCCATCTCCCGCACCGCGAGGTTCGCCTGGATGCGCGCGGTGCGCCCGTCCTGGTAGCGGATGGTGGTATCCACGGCGATCTTGCGCTCGTCGCCGTAGAGCGCCGCGATGATCGACTTGTATCGCTCCTCGACGAAGGCGCGGCGCACCTTGCGCGTGCGGGTGAGCTCCTCGTCGTCGGCGTCGAGCTCCTTGTAGAGGAGGACGAACTTGCGGATCTTCGCCGCCGCCGGCAGCGTCCTGTTGACGCCGTCGATCTCCTTCTGCAGCAGATCGTAGACGCGCGGCTTGGCGGAGAGATCGGTGTAGGTCGTATAGGAGATCTTCTCCTTCTCGGCCCACTTCCCGACGATGCCCTGGTCGATGCACACCAACGCCGACAGGTAGGGCTTGTCCTGCCCGATCACCACCGCCTCCTTGACGTACGGAGAGAACTTCAGCCGGTTCTCGATGAATTGCGGCGAGAACTGCGTTCCGTCCCCGAGGCGCAGCACGTCCTTCAGGCGGTCGATGACGACGAGCTGGCCGTCCTCCAGGTAACCGGCATCGCCGGAGTGGAGCCAGCCCTCGGTCAGCGTCGCGCGCGTCGCGTCCTCGTTCTTGTAATAGCCGACGAACACCGCCGGGCTGCGCGAGAGGATCTCGCCGCGCTCGCTGATGCGCACTTCCGTTCCGGGGATGGGCTCGCCGACGGTATGGAAGCGGATGCGTTCGTCGCGATGGATGCAGGAGATGCCGCTGATCTCCGTCTGGCCGTAGATCTGCTTGAGGCGCACGCCCATGGCGTGGAAGAAGCGGAACACGTCGGGGCCGAGGGCGGCGCCGCCGGTGGTCCCGCTGCGCAGATTCGAGAGCCCGAGCCTGTCTTTCAGCGGGCGGAAGAGCAGCCAGTCGGCGAAGAAATAGAGGACGCGCCAGAGCGCCGGCACGCCCCCCTTCTCCAGGCGCAGATCGGCCAGCTTGTAGCCGACGGGCATCAGCCGCTCGTAGAGGAAGCGCTTGAGCGGCGTGGTGTCCATGATCTTCACCTGGACGGTGGAGTTGAGGCCTTCCCAGATGCGCGGCGGCGCGAACATCACGTTCGGCCCGATTTCGCGGATGTCGTGCAGCGCGGTCTCCGGCTCCTCGGGGAAGTTGATGGTGAACCCGATCGCGAGCGCGGTGGCGACCGACATCATCTGCTCGCCGATCCAGGCGAGGGGCAGGAAGGAGACGAACTCGTCGCTCTGGCGGCGGGGATCCACCTGGTGCAGGCTGAGCGCCATGCTCAGGAGGTTCGCGAACGTCAACATCGCGCCCTTGGGCGATCCGGTGGTGCCGGACGTGTAGCAGATCAGCGCCAGGTCGCTGCCCTGGCCCTGCGCCACGCTGCGGGCGAAGAGCCCGGGATCGCTGGCGTGCAGCTCGCGCCCACGCCGCTCGACCTCGTCCAGGGAGAGCAGCTTCTCGTGTTTGTACCGGCGCAGCCCCCGGGGGTCGGCATAGATCACGTTCATGACCTTCGGAAGCTGCTCGATCATGCCCAGGATCTTGTCGACCTGCTCCTGATCCTCGGCGATGACGAACCTCGCGTCGCAGTGGTCGATCACGTAGGCGACTTCCGTGAGCGTCGAGTCCTGGTAGATCCCCACCGAGGCCCCGCCGGCGGCCTGCGCCGCCAGCTCGGCGATCACCCACTCGGGCCGGTTGTCCCCGATGATCGCCACCTTGCCGCCGCGCTCGAGACCGAGCGAGAGCAGCCCGAGGGAGAAATCGCGCACGCGCTCGCCATAGCGCCGCCAGCTCGTCTCCCGCCAGATGCCGAACTCCTTCTCGCGCAGGGCGGCGCGCTCGCCGAACCGCTCCGCGTTCTGCAAGAGGAGCTTGGGAAACGTGTCCAGGGTACTCATGCGGCTTGCCCGCCCAGGTACGCCGCCTGGACCTCGGAATTGCTCTGGACTTCCTCCGGCGCTCCGTCGGCGATCTTCTGTCCGAAGTTCAGGACGACCACCCGGTGCGAGAGATCCATCACGACGCCCATGTCGTGCTCGATCATGATGACCGTGGTCCCGCGCTCCTCGTTGATGTCCAGGATGTAGCGCGCCATGTCCTCTTTCTCTTCCGCGTTCATCCCCGCCATCGGCTCGTCGAGGAGCAGCAGGCGCGGATCCAAGGCCAGCGCCCTGCCCAGCTCGACGCGCTTCTGCAGCCCGTAGGCGAGCGTGTGCACCACCTGCTTGCGCCAGGGCTGGATCTCGAGGAAGTCGATGATCTCCTCGACCCGTTCGCGTTCCCGGATCTCCTCCTTCTGCCCGCGCCCCCAGTAGACGCCGCCGGCCAGGATGCCGGTCTTCTGGTGCACGTGCCGGCCGATGAGAAGGTTGTCGAGAACGGTCATGCCGCGGAAGAGGGCGATGTTCTGGAACGTGCGCGCGATGCCGAGCCGGGTGCGATGCGCCGGACCCAGGTGCGTGATATCGCGGCCGTCGAAGACGATGCGGCCCTGCTGGGGCCGGTAGACGCCGCTGATGCAGTTGAGAAGGCTGGTCTTCCCGGCGCCGTTGGGTCCGATGATCGCGTTGAGAGCGCCGCGAGCGACGGAGAAGCTGACGTCGGAGACCGCGGTGACCCCGCCGAAGCGCAGGGCGACGCGCGAGATGTCGAGGAGGGGGGAGGACATCCGACCTGAGACTACCCCGTTGCGGTACAGAGCGAAACCTGCACCCAAACACCTCGCGCGGCGGAGGCCGCGCGAGGGGACGTAACCCGCCGCAGTCAATTCAGGCGGCTGATGCGGATGTGGTGGAGCGAGCCTACTTCGGCGCTTCCGGAGCCGGAGGAGTTGGAGTCGCCCCGGGCTGCTGCTCGCCCCCCGGTGCGCCTGGCGTTGCCGGCGGCTGCTGCGACTCCTGCTTGATGCTCTCCGTCATCATCCCGATCGTCCAGCCGCTCGAGGAGTCGCGGATCGCGTCCAGCGCCTTCACTGCCCGCACGTACTTCGCCTTGTCGTCCGCGTCGAAGAAGATGACCGGCGGTCCTTGCGTGGCTTCCTTGCTCTTGGCCAGCCGGTAGTAGGCCCTGAGGCGCTCCAGCGCATTGGCGTCCGTGAGCGTCTCGCTGTTCAAGTGCCAGATCCCCGCCTCGTCGACCTTGAACACGACCTGCGTCAGATCCGGCGGCGGCGGCTCGTTCAGCATCTCCGGCGGGGTCTCCTCGGGGACGCGCACGCCGATCTCCTTCTCCATCAGCGGCGTGAGCACCATGAAGATGATGAGCAGCACCAGCACCACGTCGACGAGCGGCGTGATGTTGATGTCCGAGCGCGGCCCCTTGGTGGCGCCGACTGCCATCGCCATGGCTACTTCGCTCCCTTCAGCTCTTCGGCAGCCAGCGAGACGCCCTTGAGCTTCGCCTTGGACGCCCAGTCGAGCACCGGCCGTACCTTGCCGTAATCGGCGTCGGTGTCAGCCTTGATCATCACGCGCTTGCCGGCCTCGGCGGCGGCCCTCATCGCCGCCACCACCTCCTCCTGCGTGGCGGGACGCTTCTCCTGCTCGACGTAGACGCTGCCGTCCTTCGTCACGCTGATGAACGCGGGCTCCGCTCCCTGTCCGGTGACGGCGTGCTTGGCCTTGGGAAGCTCCACGCTCTTGCCGCGCTGGAGCATCGGCGTCACCACCATGAAGATGATGAGCAGCACCAGCACCACGTCGACGAGCGGCGTGATGTTGATGTCCGAGCGGACGCCGCTCTTGGTGGCGTCGAATCCCATCGCTCAGGCCTTCGCTGCCGTGGTGGTCGCGGTGGCGGGCTTGGCGCCCGGGTTCGTCAGGGGCTCGTCGAACCGCCCTTCCTTGAGGAAGAAGTCGACCAGCTCGTTGCTGGCGTCGGCGATGTCGACGCTCATCTCTTCGACGCGGTTGGTGAGGTAGTTGTACATCATCAGGGCCGGGATCGCGACGAGCAGGCCGAAGGCGGTGGTGATCAGCGCCTCGGAGATACCGGCCGACACCGAAGCCAGGCCGCCGGAGCCGGAAGTCGCCATCAGCTGGAACGCGGTGATGATGCCGAGCACCGTGCCGAGCAGCCCGACGAACGGCGACGACGATGCGACCGTGGCGAGCCCGGACAAGCCGCGGCGCAGGTCGGCGGTCACGCGCAGGGTGGCGCGGTCGATGGACCGGTTGATCGCCTCGACCAGGTCGAAGTTGCCGACGTCGTGCGGTCCCTGGTTCCGGAGCGCGTCCCGCCCGCGGTTGTATTCGGAGATGCCGGCGCCGAGCACGCGCGGAATGTGGCCGTACTTCATCGTGCTCGCCATCTGCGCCGCCTCGATCATCTGGTGACCGGGGAGGAGGTCGCGCAACTTCTCCGCGTACTTGCGGCTCTGGTCCTTGGCGCGGGAGAAGCTGAAGAGGCGCTCGGCCATCACGCTCAGTGAGTAGACGGACATGATCGCCAGCGTGATGACGACCAGGCGGGCTGGAAGGCCCATCGATTTCCACATTCCAACGAGACTGAAATCCATGGCGGGGTACGTCCTCCGGAATCGCTTCCCGAAATCTTGCTTTTCCTTCTGGGGCGGGCGGAAAAGGCGGCAGAACCTACACAGGCGGACACCTGCTGTCAACGCGACCTGCCTTGCCGTGCCTTTACATGTTTTACACGCGGCGCCGCGGCCGATGCCGCCCCCGCCGCAATGCCGTCCGCTTGACTGCCTGGAGCACATCGGGTGATGTGCCCGGCTTCCGCATGATTCGCCCCTGTATCGCCGTGTGGCTCCTGGCGGCGTCCGCGGCGGCACAGACTACCGGCGCCATTTCCGGCCGCATCGTAGACGCGCAGAGCAGCAAGCCGGTCGGGGGTGCGACCGTCGTCGCGGCTTCGCCGTCCATGCCGGGCGAGGAGAACGCCCGCACGGATGCGCAGGGAGAGTTCGAGATCGGACTGCTGCCGCCGGGCGTCTACACCCTGAACGTCCAGGCGGAAGCGCACCAGTCCTTCACCCAGGATGGGCTCGCCGTGCACGCGGGCAGGACGATCCGGGTCTACCTTTCGATCGACCCCGAAAAGGTCACCGGGGCGCCGTTTCGCTTTGTCCAGGAGCCGCCTGTCCTTCCCGCCACCAGCGCGCAGACCGGTGCGGTGATTTCACGCGAGCAATTGGAGCTCATTCCGTACGGCCGCGACGAGCGCAGCTTCGAACCGGCCGCGGCGTCCGCGCCCGGCGTCTTGCCGCGTCCGCTCGGGCTCGAGATCCTCGGATCTCCCGCGAGCGGGACGCGCTACCGCATCGACGGCGTCGACGTCACCGACCCGGCGTCGAATCGCCAAGGCCGCCGGCTCGTGCAGCAGTTCATCCAGGAGGTCAACGTCGAGGGCGCCGCGCTCGGCGCCTCCTACGGCCGCGTGGCCGGCGGCGTCGTCCAGGCGATCACCCGGTCGGGCGGAAACGAGCTGCACGGCTCGGCTTTCCTCGACTGGATGCCGATCGAGCTTCCCCGCCGGACGCTGCGCTACAACCTCGCCGGAGGCGCCGAGCTCGGTGGCCCGCTCGCGCGCGATTCCCTCTGGTTCTATGGCGGCTTCGCGCCGGTGCTGATGGCGACCCGTTCCGGCGTGCAGACCGAGTACCAGTACATCGGCAAGCTCACCCTGCGGCCGGCTCAAGGCCAGCTCCTCTCGTTCGCGGCGATCTCCGACGATTTCTCCCTCCACTACCTGGGCGATCTTCTCGATCGGACGGCGCAGGTGGAAGCGATGACCGGGTGGCATCGCCAGGGATCGGAAGCCGATTCGCTGCAGGCGCGGGTGCAGGTCGCACATCTCGCCGAGCTCCTCGGGCGGCATCGATTCGCCTGGGGCGTGGAAGGCGTGCGCGATTCAGCGGGGAATTCGAGCCGCTGGTACGGCGGCGCGTTCGCCGAGGATACCTGGAGCCCGGTGCAGACCCTGTTCCTCGACGGCGGCGTACGCCTCGAGCGCGACGAGCTGGTGGGGAAGACCGACTTCCTGCCCCGGGTCGGCGTCGCCTGGGATTTCAGCGGCCGGGGAGTCTCGCGGGCATATGCATTCGTGGGGCGGTTCTTCGAATCGCCGGAGCTCGCGTCGCAGCGCAGGACGCGAGAGCACCAGCTCGCGGCGGGCGTGCAGTCCCAGATCTTCCGCGACGTCGTTGCCGGTCTCGACTACGTCCACAAGGATTTCCGGGACGCGCCCGACGGGCGGACGTCCTACGACGGAGCGACGCTTTCGCTCGCGAAGCCCTTCTCCGCCAGCTCACTATTGCAGGCGAGCTACACGCTCTCGTCGCTGCAGGGTTCCGGCCCGGTCGCGGCGGACGCTCCGAACGTGATCAAGCTCGATGCCGCGTACGCTTACGAATGGGACGCAAAGACCACCGCCACTCTCGGGACCAGCTTGCGCGTGATCGAGGGATCGCCCTGGCAGGCGACCATGGACGTCCGCGCCGGCATAGTGCGGGCGCTGACGAATCCGTACGTGCTCACGGTGACGGCGGACGTGCTGAACTTGTTCGATCGCGAGCGCGGCGGGACCCCGCCCCTGGCGGGACGGTTCAGCGCGAGACTCTCGTTCTGAGCTTCTGCAACGGCGACTACGGTAGCGTCGTCCAGACCTGCAGGAGGTCCTGCGGCAGCGCGCTCTCGTACCGGGCCCGCGACCCGTCCGGATGGCGGAAGGCGAGCCGCGCCGCGTGCAGGAAGTGCCGGGGCAACCCGGGCAGATCCGGCCCGCCATAGAGGGCATCGCCGGCGAGCGGATGCCCGATGAACGCGAGATGGGCGCGGATCTGGTGCATCACTCCGGTGGGGATCTCCACCTCCAGCAGCGTGAACCCGCTCTTGCGCTCCCTCGGCAGGAAGCGCGTGACCGCGGCGCGCGCGCCGTGTTCCTCGGCGTACGCGGCGTCGCTCGCCGCCTGCATGCGGCGCGGGTCTCGCGGGTCATGCAAGAGCGGAAGGGCGATCTCTCCGCCGGCGTGGATCTCCCCCGACGCCAGCGCGAGGTAGCCTTTCTCCACCGTCCGCGCGGTGAACTGCGCGCGGAGCATCGCGTGCGCGGCTTCGGTGCGCGCGGCGAGCAGCAAGCCCGAGGTGTCCGAGTCGAGCCGGTGCACGAGCCCCCCCTCGCGCGCCGACGGTCCCACTTGCGCCAGCTCCGGGAATCGGCCGACCAGCGCATTCGCCGCGGTGCCGCGCTCGCCGGGCTTGAGCGGATGCGAAGGCATCCCGGCCGGCTTGTCGGCGACGACGAGATGCGCGTCCGCGTGCACGATCCGGATCGGCAGCTCGGGCTGCGGCGCTGGCTGATCCGGCGGAGGCTTCTCGACGGAGATGCGCGCGCCGGCCCGCACCGGGGTCCCCTTCGGCGCCCGCTTGCCATCGACGCGCACGCGCCCGTCCGCGATCCACTCCATCGCCCGCCCTCTGGAAACGCCGAACAGCCTGGCCACCACTTTGTCCAGCCGCTCGGCCGGCGCGCCTTCGGGTACCAACCGCTCCTCCAACTCCGAAGCGCTCATCCCGCGGCCGCGCGCCCGGATCCGGCGGCCCGTGATGCGACTTCCGCTGCGGAAGACCCTGGAGAGATGCGGATGCTGCGGATCATCCAAAGAACACTTCGGCCACCGCGAAAAACGCGTCGTCGACCGTCTTCAGCTTCGCGGTCGCCTCCGCGAGCGGCACGCTCGCGATCAGGGTCCCGCGCAGCGCCGCCATCTTTCCCCATTCCTGCTTCGCGACCATGTCGGCGGCGTGGACGCCGAAGCGCGTGCCGAGCACGCGGTCGAATGCCGTGGGCGTACCCCCGCGCTGGATGTGGCCAAGAACGGTGGAGCGGGTTTCGTAGCCGGTCCTCTTCTCGATCAGCTCGGCGATCTGCTGCCCGATGCCGCCCAGGCGGATGTGGCCGAATTCGTCGAGCCTCTCGCTCGCCTTGCTTTCTCCGCCGCCCAGCTTGGCGCCTTCCGCCACCACGACGATGGAGAAGTTCACGCCGCGCGTACGGTGGCGGCGCATGATGTGCTCGCAGACGCGGTCGATATCGATGGGCTTCTCCGGAATCAGGATCACGTCGGCGCCGCCAGCGATTCCCGAGTGGGTGGCGATCCAGCCGGCGTGCCGGCCCATCACTTCGCAGACGATCACGCGGTTGTGCGACTCGGCGGTGGAGTGGAGCCGATCGATGGCATCGGTGGCGATCTGCACGGCGGTTTCGAAACCAAAAGTGAGGTCGGTGCCGGAGAGATCGTTGTCGATGGTCTTGGGGACGCCGACGACGTTCACTCCCATCTGGTGGAGCTTGGTGGCGACTCCGAGAGTGTCTTCCCCGCCGATGGCGACGACGGCCCCGACGTTCAGCGCCGAGAGGTTGCGGACCACCATCTCCGCGCCGCCCGGCTTCTTGAACGGGTTCGTCCGGCTGGTGCCGAGGATCGTGCCGCCCAGGTGGAGGATGCCGCTCGTCGCTTCCCGGGTGAGCCGGAAATGGAGCGGCGGATCCATCAGGCCGCGCCAGCCCTCCCGGACGCCCATCACCTCGAGACCATGCTGCTCGCCGCGCCGGACCACCGCGCGGATCACCGCGTTGAGGCCCGGGCAGTCTCCTCCACCCGTCAGGACCGCGATCTTCATGGCCGCGAACCTCGCAGGAGGGCGCGGCAATTTCAAGCGCTCAAGAGTGGAGGTGGCGCCCGGTGATCATCTGCACCGGTCCGAGGAAGAGGTGCTTCTCCGAGTACGCCTGCCTGCGGCTCGACTTCCCCGTCGGCCGCTCGAGCCACTGCCGCGCCACCACCTCGCCGTGATGCGCGAGCGCCGAAAGAAGCTCGGCGTCGGCCTGCGCCAGGTATCGCCGGACGAGCGGCCGCAGCAGCGACCGGAATTTCCCGCCGGGCAGGACGGAATGCCGGCGGCCGGGGTGCAGCCGTCCATCGAACTCGTTCGAGATGTGGAGCAGCTCGTGCAGCAGCGTCTCCACGCGCTGCTCGGGGGTGCTGGCGCGGAAGAACTTCGGCCGCAAGGTGATGCAGTAGCGCGCGCGCTTGCCGTTGAGCAACACGCGCGTGCCGGCGAGCGGCTTGATCGTCGCGCGCGATCCGCGCCTGGCTTCTCCAGCCACGAAGAGGATGCGCGCAGGCTGGATGTGCGACAGCTCCGACAGCTTCCTTGCCATGTCCGCCGCGAGGCGCCGGCAGAGCAGCGTCGCGTTGGGCCGTGCCGCTCTTCGGGTGGGCATGGGTGGGTGGGAACCGGTGCGGGCTCGGACGCTATCATGCCGATGGTAAGATCGGCGCGTGGAGCGGAACTACTGGGTACGCACGGAGCACGGCCGGATCTGGGGGCCGTACACCATCTCGGCTCTGGAGCGCTTGCGCGGGCAGCTGACGGAAAGGTGCGAAGCGTCGCTCGACGGAAAGGAGTGGCTCCCGGGGGCGGACTTTCCCGAGCTGCGGGGTCTGCTGATGCCGGCGCGCAAGATCGAGCGGACCGCGCCGCTCCCGGTCGCGGGGCCGCGTATCAGCAGGGCGATGGCCGCGGCCTTCGGCATCGGGGAGGAAACGGCGCAGATCGCGGGCCCCCCGCAAGTAGCGCCGCAGCAACCGCCGCCTCCGCCCGAGCCTCCGAAGCGGAAGCCGCCGGTGATGCCGCGTGCACCGGAGAAGCTCGAGGTGCCGGATTCCGGCGACCTCGCGCAGCTCTCGCCGGTCCGCCTCTATGCGCTCGCCGCCCTCACCAACGCGTCCGGAAGGGCCCGGTTCCATCTCGAGGACGGGCGGCTGCTGCAGATCGTCTTCCGGCGCGGAACGCCCGAGCACGTCTCCGCAGACGACCCGGACCTCTCGCTGCTGCGCTTCCTGCAGATGAAGGGCCATCTGCAGGCGGAGCAGGCACAGGTCGCGGAAGAACAGGCGGCGGAGAGCGGGCACGACGTGGTCGCCGCGCTGTTCCAGCTCCAACTGATTCCCGCGGCGGACGCGCACCGGCTGTTCGGCGAGCACGGCGTGTTCCTGCTCGATCGCGCGTTCGTCTCCTGGCGCGGGAAGTTCACCTTCGACAAGGAAGAAGCGCCGCCGCCAGGTTCGTTTCCACTCGGGTCGCGCTGGGGCCTGCTGTTGGACGCGATGCGCCGGCTGGAGGTGGGGTCGGTGCGCGCGCGCCTCGGCAGGCGGCTCTCGCGGCCCGTGGTCCGCTCGGGCGGGCTCGGCGTCGGCAAGCTCGACGAGCTGGGCCTGAATGCGCTGGAGACGCGCATCTACGCGACGATCGATGGAACGAAGAGCGGCGAGGAGCTGTTGCGAATCCACGACGCCTCGACCGCCTTGCGACTCCTGTATCTCTTGACGGAGCTGGGGCACCTCTCGTTCGCGGAAGTCGAGGAAGAGACGGAGGTGGAGTCCGCGCCTGCACCGCCGGCGGCAGCGCAACCCGCGTCACCCGCCGCCGCACCGCAGCCGGCAAAGCCTGCCGCAGCGCCGCCGCCGCTCCCGAAGACCACGCGCGAGGCGCCTCGACCGCCCGCGGCCCAGCGGCCGGCGGCCCCGCCGGTGATGAAATCGGCGCCTCCCGTCCTGCAGGCGTCCCCCGCGAAACCCGTCGCGCACGCCGTCTCGCGCCCGCCACCCACGTTCGCTCAAGGCCCCGCCGGCGAGTCGCCGCAGGCGATGCAGGCGCGGCTTTCGGTCCTCTGGCTGCGGCTCTCGCAGGCCGACCACTTCGACGCGCTCGGCATGGAGCGCAAATCCGCCTCGCCGGCGGAAGCGAAACGGAACTTCTTCGTGCTCGCCAAGGAGCTGCATCCCGACACGGTCACCGATCCGGCCCAGGCCGGACTGAAGGAAGTCAAGGAGCGCTTGTTCGCGCGCATCAACGAGGCGGCGCAGGTGATCGGTGACGAGAAGCGGCGCAAGGAGTACGAGGCCGAGCTGGACGGCAAGGCGCAGAACGTCGACGTCGCCCGCATCTTCGCGGCGGAGGAGAACTTCCAGCGCGCCGAGATCCTGATCAAGGCGCGCAAGTACCAGGAAGGGCTCGATCTGCTCGAGCAGGCCATCGAGATGAACCCGGAGGAGGCGGAGTTCTACGCGTTGCGCGGATACGCGAAGTTCCTCCTGGCGAAGGACCGCAAGCAGTCCTACGAGGATTGCGCCGCCGACTGCCGCAGGGCCGTGAAGATGGTCGAGCGCTGTCTGCCCGCCCACCTCTACCTCGGGCACATGGCGAAGGTGCTCGGCGATCTGAAGGCGGCGAGGAAGGCCTACTCACGCGTGCTGGAGCTGGACGGGAACCACCTGGAAGCCCAGCGCGAGCTGCGCATCATGGGCGCCAAAGGCTGATCACCGCGGCAGAACGATCTGCGGGTGCTCCTTGCGCCGCCGGTAGAGCAGCGCGGTGCGCCCCAGCACCTGCGCGACGTGCGCTGCGGTCTTTTGCGCGAGCAACTCCGCCGCCTCGTGCCGGTCCTGCGGCGAGCTTTCGGCGATGCGGATCTTGATCAGCTCGTGCGCTTCCAGTTGCTGCTCCGTCTGCCGGACCACCGCTTCGCTGACGCCTTCGTGGCCCACCTGGACGACCGGGTCGAGATGATGGCCGAGAGCGCGCAGGTGGCGCCGCTGCTTGCCGGTGAGCTCGTCAGCCAACGCTGGCCCGGACCGAGAACTCGCGATCCTGCGGGATGGTCGCAGACCGCGCGATCAGCGCGTCCAGCAGGCGGAGGAAGAGGAACACGTTCGGGATCGCGCCCACGCTGCCGCCGCCGAAGGCGAGGAACTTGCCCCGCTGCCGGATGCGCAAGAAGCCTGCCTCCACCGCAATCTTCTCGATGTCCGGCAGGGCGCAAGACTTGTAGCCACCGAACAGCTTGCGGACCGAGATCTTCTCCTTGTCGAGGATCAGGGCCTTTCCGAATCGAACTTCTTCGCCGCGCTCGATCGTCGCGCGCGCCTCCGGGAAGCGCGCGGCCGTCTGCTGGTCCGCCACGCGCTCGGCGAGCACGTCCATGCCCTTCATGTTGCTCGGCAGGCGTCGCTTCCTTCCCTGCGGGTCGGTGAGGGTCACGTGGATGTTCGTGCCCGCCGGAATGACGTGGTAGACGCGGATCTTCACCGCGCGATAGCGCAGCTCGATCATCTCCGCCCAGCGCAGCGCCCAGAGCTTCCCGCGCAGCCCCCAGCGTTCGATGCCGTCGGTCCGCACCACCACCTTGCTGCGGTTCTGCTGCACGATGGCGAGGACGCCCAGCGCGAGCAGTGTCCCTCCGCCGGCCAGCAGCGGCATGCGCGCGTCCGCATCCGATCCGGAGACTTGCGTCCCGAACCAGACCATCGCGGCCCCCGGGAGCACCATCATCAGCACGGCGAGGACGCGGCCGAACAGCGTGGCCGGATGGGTTGCGACGACATCGCCTTCAGGCGCCTGCAGCGGTTCCATTTCCAAACCCCTCAGCGCGCTTCGCCGGCGCGCTTCTTCGGAGTCGCGAACAGTTCCTGCTGCTCAGGGATCAGCCCCAGCTTTTTCGCGACCGGGGCGAAGCTTCGCCGATGCAGAACGCACGCGCCAAGGCGCTCCAATGCGTCGAGGTGTTCCGGGGTCGGATAGCCCTTGTGGTCGGCGAACCCATACCCCGGATATTCGCCATCGAGCTGCGCCATCAGGCGATCGCGATGCACCTTGGCGACGATGCTGGCGGCGCCGATGGTGATGCTCTTGGCGTCCCCCTTGATGATGGGTTGCTGCGGCATGGAAAGCCCGTCGAGCTTGCGGGCATCGATCAGCAGATGTTGCGGCTGGGGGATGAGGGCGAGCACGGCGCGCTTGAGCGCGAGCAGCCCCGCCCGATAGATGTTGACGGTGTCGATCTCCTCCACCTCGGCGCGTCCGATGCCCACCGCGAGGGCGCAGGCCCGGATCTCCGGCTCGAGCGCGTCTCTCTCCTCCGGCGTGAGCAGCTTGGAGTCGTTGACTCCCTTGATGCGCGTGCCCGGAGGCAGGATCACGGCAGCCGCGATCACCGGGCCGGCGAGGGGCGCCATCCCCACTTCGTCGCAGCCGCCGACCAGAGTGATGCCCTGCTCCCAGAGCGGCAGCTCGAAGGCGCAGAGGCGCGAGAGCCTGCGTCCCTCGGCCTGCGCCTTGTGGTTGCGCCGCTCGATCCGCTCCGCGATCGCCCGCGCTCCGGCGCGGGGGTCCGACTTCAGGGCGGTGAGCCCGCCGCCGGGGAGATCGCGGCACTCGTCGACATAGAGGCGCTGCAGCTCAGGCACCGGCGTCCTGCGGAGGTCCTGCACGCGCACGCCGGCAAAGTAGAGCCACGCGGCCGCAGCGCGCAAGATGTAGGTTGAAGCCATGCTGACGTTCTATGACGCCCCCGTCTCGGGAAACACGTACAAGGTGCGGCTGCTGCTCAGGCAGCTGGCGATCCCGCACGAGGCGGTCCGGCTGGACATCGTCGGCGGGGAGGTCCGTGCGAAGGAGTTCCGCAAGGTGAATCCCTTCGGGCGCGTCCCGTTCATCGTGGAGGACGGGTTCGCCCTCGCGGAGTCGAACGCGATCCTGCTGTACCTGGGGCGGGGCTCGAGGCTGCTGCCGGGCGACGTTCGGGCGCAGGGGCTGGTGCAGCAATGGATGTTCTTCGAGCAGAACCAGGTCGAGACGGCGCTCGGCCTGCCGCGCCTCTGGAGGAAGTTCGGCGTCGAGCAGGATCCTGCGCTGTTCGAGCACTACCGGCCGCGGGCGGTCGCCGCGCTGAAGGTGCTCGAGCGGCACCTCGCGCAGCGCGACTGGTTCGTCGGGGATGCCTACTCCGTGGCGGACATCGCGCTGTTCGCGTACAGCCAGATGGCGCCGGACGCGGGGCACGACCTGGGGCAGTTTCCGGCGGTGAGCGTGTGGATGGATCGGGTCCGCGCGCAGCCGGGGTGGTTTTCGCTCGAGTGACAGCCCTTACTGGCACGTATTCCCGGGTGGGCCATCTACGGTCGTGCCACATCGGGTCGGAGACGGACAACCCGCGTTGTCCGAGCATTGGATCTCACAGGTCCTCAAGAGCGGGCCTTTGTCGCCGGCGATCCCGTAGTAGGCCATGCACGTCTGACCGGCAGCGCACGGCTGATTCGAGCAGTCGACGTGGAGCCGTGCCGTCGACGCTCCACCGCCACCGCCACAGCCCAGAGCGGTGAGGACGAAGACTGGCCAGACACGCCAAATGTCCATTGGGCCTCCCGCAACGGATTGTCATTGCGCAGCAAGGTGCGCCGACGTTCTACTAGAACGCGTCCGACATATCGCTCGAGCGGATCATGCCTTTCCGCTGTTCAACTTCTCCGCGCGCGCCTTGAAGTTCGCCAGCAGGCCCGGCAAGGACTGCTCCGCCAGCGCCTTCTCGATGAAGCTGGGCACCAGCGACGAGAGCTTCAGATCGATCGCGTACGTCGCGTCCGTCGTTCCGGGCTGCGCGCCGGGCTTCAGGGTCCAGGCGCCGTCGTTGCCTTTCATCATCTCGCCCTTGACCATCGTCCAGGACAGCTTGGTCGGACGCTCGGCGGTGTGCTTGAGCGTGTAGGTGATCACCTTCGCCTTGATGTCGACCATGTACGTCACTTCCTTGATCGACCCCTGCCCGCCCTCCACCTTCGCCTTCTTCACCTCGGGCAGGAACTCCGGATACTTCTCGTAGTCCACGATCACGTCGAACAGCTTCTCGGGCGGCACGTTGATCGTCACGGACCGGCTAGCCTGGGCCATTGCGCGAGGCTCCTCTCACGAAGGCGCGGAGCTTACCACTGCGGAGCGGCGGCGCGGGCCGAAACGGAGGCAGGACGGCGAGGACCAGCATCCCGCCGATGACGACGATCGCCAGGGGCTTCTGTGTCTCGCTGCCGATCCCGCGGGACAGCGCCGCGGGAAGGAGCCCGATGAGGGCCACGGAAGCCGTCATCAACGCCGGACGCAGGCCGCGCTCTGCCGCCAGCCGGGCGCCCTCCTCCAGCGGGTGACCCTCGAGCCACATCCTCCGCGCATAGGTGACCACGATGATCGCGTCCTGCACGGCGATGCCGAAGATGGAGACGAATCCCATGGCGGCCGAGATCGACAGATGGGTGCCGGTGAGGAAGAGCGCGATCACCCCGCCGCTGCAGGCGACCGGAATCGACAGAAGGACGATCAGCATGTCGCGCGCTCCGCCTACCGCCGAGTAGACCAGGAAGGCGATCAGCACCAGGGTGATGGGAATGATGACCAGCAGCCGCGCGGCGGCCTCGCGCATCTGGTCCGCCTCGCCGGCCCATTCCAGGTGGGTGTCGTAGGGAAGCGTCACTTGCGAGTCCACCCGCGCGTGCGCCTCCGCGATGGTGGAGCCGAGATCGCGTCCCCGGACCGAGAACTTCACCGGCGCGTAACGGCGGTTGTCCTCGCGGTAGATCACGGACGGTCCGTCCTCCTCGCTGATCTTCGCCAGTTGGCCGAGCGGGATCTGCGCTCCGTCTGGCGCGGGGACCAGGATCTGCCGGATGGCCCGCAAGTCCTTGCGGTAGGGCTCGGCCCAGCGAACGACCAGGTCGAACTTCTTCTCCCCTTCGTAGACCTGGGTGACCGCTTGCCCGCCGATGGCCGCTTGCACGATGGCCGCGACATCTCCGACGTTCAATCCGTATCGCCCGCAGCGCTCGCGGTCCGGAGCGATCTTCACGTCGGGCTGGCCGAGCGAGCGGAACATGCCCAGGTCCTCGACACCGCGCACCTGCTGCAGCGCGGAGACGATCTCGGCTGCCTTCTGCTCGTTCACCTTCAGGTCCGGTCCGACCACCTTCACGGTGTTCTCGCCCTTCACGCCGCTCATCGCCTCTTCGACGTTGTCGGCGATCGCCTGCGAGAAGTTGAAATCCACCCCCGGGAATGCGTCGTGCAGATCGCGCGAGAGCTGCTGGGTGAGCTTCTCCTTGGTAATCCCGCGCCGCCATTCCCCCTGGGGAATCAGGGGAGCGAACATCTCGATGTTGTAGAAGCCCGAGGGGTCGGTGCCGTCGTCCGGCCGCCCGAGTTGGGAAACCACCGTGCGCACCTCCGGGTTCCGCCGCCTGGTGCAGCCCTCGTCCTCGCAACCGAGCAGGATGCGGCGCATGCGCCCCACGTGCTTGCCGCTGGTCTCCAGGGAGACGCTGGTGGGGAGCGTGGCGCGGATCCAGAAGTTGCCCTCTTCGAGCTTGGGCATGAACTCGGTGCCGGTGGCGGCGAGCAGGGCGCCTGCGGCTGCGACCGGCACTAGCGCGAGCGCGATCGCCGCCCAGCGTCGCCGCAGCGCGAATTCGAAGAGCGGGCGGTACATACGATCGATCCAGCGCAGGAAGCGGTTGTCGTGGCCGTGCGGGGCTTCGTGGCCTTCGCGGTGGTCGCTCTTCGTATCGACGCGCAGCGCCCAGGCCGCGAGGACGGGGGTGAGGGCGACCGAGAGCGCGACGGCGCCGCCGATGGCGAACGCATAGGTGTGCGCCATCGGGGAGAAGATCACTCCGGCCACCCCCGTCAGGGTGAAGAGCGGAATGAATGCAAGGGTGATGATCAGCGTGGAGAAGAACAGCGGGCCGCCGATCTCGCCGGCCGCGTCCACGATGCGCGCCCTCAGGGTCCCTCGCCCGCGCGGTCCCAGATGCCGGTAGACGTTCTCCACCATGATCACGGTGGGCTCGATGATGATGCCGAAGTCCACGGCGCCGAGCGAGATCAGGTTCGCGGGCGTTCCGGTGAAGACCATCCCGCAAAACGCCGCCATCAGCGCGAGGGGGATGTTCACGGCGGCCACCGCGGCCGCGCGCGCTTGCCCGAGAAACACCCAGAGCACGACGGTGACCAGCAGCATGCCGACGAGCAGGTTCTCGAGGACCGTGTCGGTGGTCAGCTTCACCAGCCTGGCGCGGTCGTAGTAGGGCTCGATCTCCATGCCGATGGGGAGCACGTGGTTCTTGCGGATGAGGTCGACGCGCTCGTGCACTCCCTTCAGCGTCTCCAGCGACGAACCGCCGTAACGCATGAGCACGATGCCCTGGATCACGTCCGCCTCCAGGTCCTTGCCGACGATGCCGAGGCGAGGGGCGGCGCCTTCCTGGACCTGCGCCACGTCGCGAACACGCACCGGGGTGCCGGCCTTCGGCTGCGCGAGCACGATCTGGCCGATGTCGTCGAGCGAGTGGATGAGCCCCAGGCCGCGCACGTTGAACGACTGCTCGCCGAGCGAAAGGCGCTGGCCGCCCACGTTCTGATTCGCGTTGGCGATGCCCTGCGTGAGCTGGGCGAGGGTGAGCGCGTGGCCCTTCAGACGGTACGGATCGACGTCGACGTGGAACTGCTTCGTCTCTCCCCCGAATCCGACCACGTCGACCACGCCGGGCACCTGGCGGAACTGCCGTTCGAGGATGAAGTCCTGGGCGGTCTTCAACTCGGCGAGCGAGTACCCGGGCCCCTTCACCCTGTATCGGAAGATCTCGCCGATGGCGCTCCACGGCGAGAGCTGTGGCTGGAGGCCGGGCGGCAGCTGGATGAACTGCAGCCGGTTCACCACCCGCTGCTGCGCGGTGTGATACTCGGGGTTCCAGCTGAAATAGCACTTCACGTCCGAGAGCCCGAAAAGGGACTGCGAGCGGATGTGCTCGAGGTCGATCATCCCCGCGAGCCCGGTCTCGAGGGGGATGGTGACGTACCGCTCCACCTCCTCGGCGCTCCATCCTGCGGGCTGCGTGATCACTTCGATCATCGGAGCCACCGGATTGGGGTAGGCCTCGATGTCCATCCGCGAGTAGCACCAGAGGCCGACGCCGAGCAGCCCCACGGCGAGGGCGACGACGATGAAGGGCGCCGCCAGGGCCTTCTCCACCAGCCAACGCATCAGAGCATCCCGCTCAAGAGCAGCGCACCGGAGATGACCACGGCCTCGCCGGCCTGGAGGCCGGACCTGACCGGGACCGGATCTCCTCCGCTCTCTTCGAGCAGCACCCGCCGGCGCTGGAACCGGAGCAGCCCGTTCTCGGTGGTGCCGGCCTGGACGAAGACGACCCGCTCGTCGCCGACGTGCAGAACGGCGCTGCGCGGAACGGCCAGCGCCTTGCGCGCCGGGGTGGCGACGGAGACCGTCGCGTACATCTCGGGCAGCAGCGCGCGATCCGGATTGTCCAGCGTGCAGCGCAGGCGCGCGGTGCGGGTGACCGGATCGAGGGTCGAGGAGATCCACTCGATGCGCCCCGGGAAGCTGCGGTCCGGATATGCGATCACCTTCACCTGGACCGGAGCGCCGGGTTTCACCCGGGCGAGGTCAGCCTCGTAGACGTCCGCGAACGCCCAGACGGAATCGAGCGAGCCGACGGTGAACAGCTCGGGTGCTGCGCCGCCGGAAAGCTGGCCCTGGACGTCCGAGCCGGGATTCGCCGCGCGCGCGATCACTTCGCCGTCGATCGGGGAGCGGAGCGAGAACCGCTGCGTCACTCCGTCCAGACCGCGCACCCGGAACAGCTCCGCGCGGCGCCGTGCCCGGGCGAGCTCGGCGCGCGCGCGCCCGTAGGCGTTCTGCGCCTGGTCGAGCTCCCGTTGCGCCGCGGCCTGCGCTTCCACGAGCTCCTGCTCGCGTTTCAGCTCGCGCTCGGCCGCCGCGAGGTCGGCTTCGGCCTTGCCGAGGTCGGCGAACGCCGCCCCGACGTCCGGCGATTCGATCTCGAGCAGCGCGTCGCCCTTGCGGACCTGCTGTCCCGGCGCGGCGTCGATCTTGACGATCCGGCCCGAGACGGGAGCGAACACGTGGGCGACGCGAAGATCGTCGAAGGCGATCCGCCCCGGCTCGTCGAGGGTGCTGGCGATCTGCTGCTCGTCGATCAACTCGATCCGCATCTGCTGCGAGTCCAGCTGCTGGCGCGAGAGCCAGACTTCTCCCGCGGGCGGCCGCGCTTGCTCGCGTTCCTCGCGGCGGGCGCAGGAGAGCAGAAGGAGAAGCGGAAGGGTGCGCCTCACGTGCGCCCCACCGCCGCGTCCAGCCGGAACACGGAGAGCCAGAAGTCGCGCACGTCCCTCAGGTAGTCGGCGTGGACCTGCGCCCAGGTCCTCTGGGCGTCGAGCAACTCCAGCAGCGATGCCGCGCCTTTCTCGTACTGCACCTGCACGAGGTCGCGGACCCGGCGTGCGCGCCCGAGGAGGCGGGTCCGCAGCCGCTGTACCAGACGCCGGTTCGCCTCGACCGCGGCGCTGGCCTGCTGGACATCGGTCAGCGCTTGCGCCCGCAGCTTCTCCTGCTGGACGCGCTGCGCGCGCAGGTCCGCCTCGGCGCGCGCGATCTCTCCCGCCTGCCGGTAGAAGATAGGCAGCGGAAGCTGCACCCCGAACGTCAGCGTCGGCGGCTCGAGCGCGTTCTGTCCCGATCCTTCCTGCGCATACTGGGCGGAGAGCGCCACGTCCGGGACCCGCTGTCTGCGTGCGAGCGCGAGGGCGGCTTCCGCGCGCGCCTCCTGCGCGGACGCGGCGAGCAGGTCGGGCCTGCTCCCGAGCGCCTCTCGCGCGAGGATGTCGAGCGCGGGTCCTTCCTCGGGCAGCGCGCGGTCGAAGAACGCCGGGTCGATGGTGAACTCCTCCGGCGCCGGATCGCGCACGCCGAGGAGGAACGCGATCTGCAGCCGGGCGGCGACCAAGGCCTGCTCGGCCAGATCGACGCCCTGCTGGGCTTGCAGCGCCGCCACCTCCGCCCGCGCCAGCTCGGCGTCAGAGACGGCTCCGGACCGCAGCCGTCTCTCGTCGAGCGCGCGCGTGCGCTCGGTGGATTCGGCGAACTCGCGGGCGAGCGCGAGCTGCGATTGCTGCAACGCCCCGTCCAGGACGGCCTGCCGGACCTGGAGGGAAAGCGTGCGAAGCGCGTCGTCGCGCGATCGCTTCGCCGCCGCCAGGGCCGCGCGGGCGACCTCGATCCTCAACCCGCGCTTTCCGCTGATCAGATCGGACAGCGCCGACGGATCGGTCAGTCCGATCGACCACGCCGTCGCCGAGCATCCGGGACACGCGCGCGGGTCGTAGTCGAACGACCGGCCGGCGCTCGCCGAGAGCTGCGGATTGGCGAACGCTCTTGCCGCCGTCGCATCGCCTTCGGCGGCCGCGATCTGCGCCTCTGCGATCAACAGATCGAATCCGCGCTCGCGAAAGATGCGGAGCGCGTCATCCATCGTGAGCACCGGGGGAAGGGCGGCCAGCGCGATCGCTGCGACCAAGGACACCCAAGGTTTCTAACGGTACGTCTCCTCGGGGAATTCGGCCGGACGTCGGTCCGACTACGGGCGGACTTCCTGGTTGACAGCATGTGCGTTGCCATCCGAGAAGCGGCGCCGTGAGAGCGCAGCTCGTCCGCACCGCGGTGCTGGAAATCTACGAGGAAGTCCGGCGCGAGGGCGCGCGCGCGGACCAGGCGCTCCAGAGCGTCCTGCGGCGTGAGAAGTTGCTTCGCAGCGTGGAACGGCGTGCGGTGTCCGACGCGGTGTATGGACTCCTGCGTCTGCAGGGGCGCGTCGACCACCTCCTTCAGCGCGCACTCGGCACGCGCAAGCTGGCGCTCGAGAAGCTGGCGACGCCCACGCAGCACCTGCTCAGGTACGCGGCGTACCTCGTCGTTGGAGAGCGGCAGTCGCCACGGAGCGCGGCGGGACTCGCCGGCCCCGAGGTTACGGCATGGCAATGGGCACTCGAGCTCGTCGCCGCCCCCGGGGATCTCGGCGCTCCGGACGACCCGCTGGACGCGCTCGCCGCCGAGACGTCGCTGCCGCGATGGCTGGCGAAGCTCTGGAGCGAGCAGCTCGGTCCGGCGGAGACCGGCGCGCTCGCGGCGGCGCTGAACCAGCGAGCTCCGCTCACGGTGCGCGCGAATCTGCTGAAGAACACGCGGGACGAGCTGCTCGCCACGCTCCGGGCAGAAGGCCTGCGCGTCGAGCCGACCGGACTCTCTCCGTGGGGCGTCACGTTTAGCGGACGCACGAACGTCTTCGCGCTGCGCTCGTTCAAGGCGGGGCTGTTCGAGGTGCAGGACGAAGGCAGCCAGCTGATCGCGCTCGCCTGCGAGGCGCGGCCGGGACAGCTCGTGGTCGATGCCTGTGCCGGCGCGGGGGGCAAGACGCTCGCGCTTGCTTCCGAGATGCGCAACAAGGGGCGGCTCGTGGCCTGCGATCGCGACGGCCGCCGCCTCGACGAGCTTCGCCCGCGGGCGCGGCGCGCGGGAGTGCACAACTGGGAGGCCCGAGCCGTGCCGGAATCGAGCGACGCGCGCCTCGGCGAGCTGAGCGAAATGGCCGACGTGGTGCTTGTCGACGCTCCCTGCTCCGGGCTGGGAGCGATCCGGAGGAACCCGGATGCGCGCTGGCGCCTCGACGAGGCAGAGGTGGATTCCTTTCCGCCTCGCCAGAGGGAGATCCTGGACCGCTACGCGCGGCTGGTGAGACCATCCGGCCGGCTGGTGTACGCGACCTGCTCGATCAACCGCCGCGAGAACGAGGACGTGCGGAGCGCTTTCCTCGCCGCCCATCCGGACTTCGAACCGGCGCCGGTCCTCCCACAATCCGTCGGATTGGGGGTGGGCAGCGAAGTCCAGCTACTGCCGCACCGCCAGGGAACGGACGGGTTCTACATCGCCGCCATGCGCCGCAGCCGCTGAGCGGGATCAGGTCTTTGCCGGCGACTCCAGGAGGGCCTCCTCCGCCGCGTCGGTCGCCCGCCACTGCGCAAGCAGCACTCCCGCGATCACCACGGCCGCCGCGCTGAAGAATGCCGCCGTCATCCGCTCGCCGAGGAAGAGCTGCCCGAGCAGCGCGGTCGCGAGCGGCTGCAAGTTCGTGAAAATGGCCACGCGGGCGGCGGCGAGGTGCGCGAGGGCCCAGTACCACAGCAGGTATGCGACGACGCTGGTCATCAAGATCAAGTACGCGACCCCCCACCATGCCGCAGCGGACGCGCGGACGATGTCCGCCCGGTACGAGGGCACGAGCAGCGCTCCAAGGCCGAGCGGCAGGTAGAGCACCGTCCCGGCGATCAGCGTCCAGGCGACGGTGGGGAACGCGCCGAACCTTCCGACGACCTCACGCCCTTCCGCCGTGAAGACGGCCCAAGCGATCACGCCGACGAGCAAGAGGAGGTCGCCGAGGAGGGGTCCGCTCGAAACGTCGAGACCTCGCTGGAACAGCACGTAGACGGTCCCTCCCAGCGCCAGCGCCGCTCCCACGATCGCGCGCCAGCCGGGGAACTCGCCGATCAGCGCTTGCGCGACGAGGAGCACGAAGAGCGGCGTCAAGGTGTAGAGCAGCGCGGCGTGCGAGGCCGTCGAGAGCTGCAGGCCGTAGAGGAAGAAACCTTGATTCACCGGGACACCGACGAGGGAGAGGAAGAAAAGCTTCTTCCACGCATCGCGGGGCGGCAGCCGCTGTCCGGGCGGCCGGACCCGCCGCAGAAGGATCGTCAGCAGCACGGAGGCGCCGGCGAATCGCAATAGTCCGAGCGGCAGCGCCGGAATCTCCATCAGCGCGCGCTTGGCGAAGAGGTAGTTCCCCGCGGAGACCAGCGTGTGCGCCAGCAGCGCGCCGTAGAGCGCGACGGCGGACGGACGAGCGCGGACGTGCATCGGCCGCTCCGTTCTGCGTAGATTGGGCCGCCATGTCAACACTGGAACGACGCTGTGTGGTGGTCACCGGAGCCTCGGGAAACCTCGGGGCCGCGGTGGTCGAGCGGCTACAGCGGAGCGGCGCGAGCGTGGTCGCCTTGACGCGCAAGCAGGCGGACCTCTCGGTGGAGGCGCAGGTCGAGGCGGCATACGACAAGGCCCTGGAGCAGCATGGAGCGATCTGGGGCTCGGTGCACTGCGCCGGCGGCTGGATGGGAGCGCCGTTCGCGCAGACCTCCGTCGAGCTGTTCGAGAAGATGGTCGACATCAACCTGCGCTCCTGCTTTCTCTGCTGCCGGGCGGCGCTGCGGCGGATGCGCGGCGAAGGGCGCATCGTGAACGTGGCCGCACTGAATGCCGCCTCGTTGAGCGGCGTGCGCGGCTCGGCCGCATACGCGGCTTCCAAGGCCGGCGTCGTGGCGCTCACCAAGGCGATCGCGGAGGAAGGTGGCGGCGTGCGCGCCAACTGCATCGCGCCAGGGACCATGCGCACGCCCGCGAACGGCAACCTGCCGGGGCAGGTGCCCCTGGAAGAAGTCGCGGAGGCGATCGTCTTCCTGGTGTCGCCCGATGCGGGAGCGCTCAACGGCGCGGTGCTCACGTTTCCGTCGCGCTGAGGCGCTGCCGCGCCTGCTCCCGTACCCCTGGAGCCGGATCCTGCGTGAGCGCGCGCGCGCGCGCCGCCGCGACTTCGCCGACGGCCAGCGCGGTCCGCACCAGCCCGTCGCGCCCGGCGCGCAGGAGCGGGGTCCCTTCGAACCGGCGCCAGGTTTCCTCGTCGGTGAGCGAGAGAACCTCGTCGGTGCGCAGCGAGGCGGTGCGCGCGCGAAGCTGGACCAGTGCGCCCGGCGTGGCGCGGCGATTCCACGGGCATGCATCCTGGCAGGCATCGCATCCGAAGAGCCGGCCTCCGGCGCGCCGCGCGATCTCTTCCGGGATGGCATTGCGGTGCTCGATGGTGTGGTACGCGATGCAGAGCGCGGAGTCGACGTAACGGGGCTCGCGGATGGCGCCGGTCGGGCAGGCCGGGATGCAGAGCGTGCACTCGCCACAGCGGTCGGGGTGCGCCGCATCAGCCTCCAGGTCCGCGTCGGTGATCAACGCGCCGAGCAGCAGCCAGGATCCCAGCCGCTCGTGGATCAGGCAGCCATTCTTGCCGATCCAGCCGATGCCCGCCTCCTGCGCCCAGGCCTTTTCCATCACGGCACCCGCGTCGACCTCGGCGTACACGGAAGCGCCGCGCTCGCGCAGCCAGGTCGCGAGCTTGCGCACGGGCTTGAGCAACACGTTGTGGTAGTCGCGCCCCCGCGCGTAACGCGCGATGGCCAGCTCTCCGGGAACGGGCTCCGGATCTTCCGGCGAGGGAGCGTAGGACGCGGCGACCACGATCACGCTGCGTGCCCCAGAGACGAGGCGCGAGGGGTCGAGCCGCTCTTCCCGCCGCGCGCGCACGTACCCGAGCTCCGCGTCCCATCCCCGCGAGAGCCAGCGATCGAGCGGTTCCGGCGGAAGCGGATGCGCGCGCGCAACCCCGCAGAGATCGAATCCCAATTCGCATGCGCGCGTTTTCACCTGCGCGGCTGTGACGTCCACGCGCTACCTCTTCCAGGTGACGGCGAGACCGTCCCGGATCGGCACGATCGTCGAGACCAGCCCTTCGCTCCCGAAGATCAGGCGAGTGTATTCGCGCAGGCCCGCGGTCGCCGCATCGCTCTCGCCCCGCGCCACTGCGCCTCCCCAGAGCACACTGTCGGCGAGCACCAGGCCCCCCGCCCGCAGCTTCGGGAGCGCGATGGCGAGCGCCTTCGGATATTCGGCCTTCTCCCCATCGAGGAAGACGATATCGAGCCCGGCCTCGCAGCGCGCCAGCGCCTCGAGGCCGTCACCCGCCGGCTCGACGCGGCAACGCTCGAGCAACCCCGCCTTGAGGAGCCATGCACGCGCCCGGTCGAGGTTCTCGCGGTCGAAGTCCGTCAGCGTCACCATGCTCCCCGGCTCGAGGACGCGCGCGAACCAGAACGCGGAGTAGCCGAAACCGCTCCCCACCTCGAAGATGCGGCGCGCCTTCATCAGCAGCGCATACTGCGCGAGCAAGGTCCCGAGGGTCTGACCGACGATGGGATAGCCGTCGCGCTCGTCCGCGTACCGGCGCATCTCCGCTTCCACCGGGTCGGGCGATCCCGCCAGACGCGTCAGGTAGTCGTCGATCAGGGGATCGACGATGTCCATGTCGCCTTGCATACAGGGTCTAACGTAGCGCAAAACGCCGGGATGGCGCGGTTCCTCTATCGGCTTTCCTGTGGATCCCTGTTCGGGGCGCAGTTGTTCTTCGCGGCCGTGGCCGCGCAGGTCGTGTTCCCGCGCGACGTCGCGGCGCTGCCGCGCGAGCACCCACGCCGGCAGCTGGCGGCGGATCTCGTCGGTGCCATGCTCGCCCGCCTGGACGCGGCGACGCTGGCGCTGACCGCCCTTGCGGTGGTCTGCGCGGTTGCGATCGGCCGCCCGAGGAGCGCCATCGCTCCGCTGCTCGCAGGGCTCTGCGCTGCGATATCCGCCCTCGCCGTCACCCCCGCGATCCAGTCGATGCGCGCGGCCGCCGAGACCACTTCCGGACGATTCGGCCTGCTGCATGGGATCAGCTCCGCGCTGCTCGTCCTGCAGATGATCCTTCTCGCGCTGGCCCTCTATCGCGCGCCGGAGTCTTGACCTGCTCCACGGGATTGACATGCCGTACAGCAAGGCTAGAACCGCCGCCCATGTCCATTCCAGTCACGCTGATTCCCGGCGACGGCATCGGGCCCGAGGTGGTCAACGCCGCCGTCGAGGCGATCGAGGCGGCGGGCGCGAAGCTGGACTGGGAGCGCGCGGCCGCGGGGGCGGGCGCCGTGCCCACCCACGGGACGCCGATTCCCGCGGAGACGCTGGAGTCGATCCGGCGCAACAAGCTTGCGCTGAAGGGGCCCCTCGCGACCCCCATCGGCGAAGGCTATCGCAGCGCGAACGTTGCGCTGCGCAAGGAGTTCGATCTCTACGCCAACGTCCGCCCAGCCCGGAGCTTCGCGGGCGTCGAGACGCGCTACAGCGGCGTCGATCTGGTGGTGATCCGCGAGAACACGCAAGGCCTGTACTCCGGCGTCGAACACTACGTCGACGACGAGCGCAGCGCGGCCGAGACCATCTCGATCATCACGCGCAAGGGCAGCGAGCGGATCATCGAGTACGCGTTCAAGTACGTGAAGCGGAACAAGCGCCGCCGGCTGACGCTGGTGCACAAGGCAAACATCCTCAAGGCCACGAGCGGCCTGTTCCTCGACACCGGCCGCGCGCTGGCGGCGAAGCACCCGGACGTCGAGTTCAAGGAGATCATCGTCGACAATTGCGCCATGCAGCTGGTGAAGAACCCCAACCAGTTCGACGTGCTCGTCACCACCAATCTGTTCGGGGACATCCTCAGCGATCTCACCAGCGGCCTCATCGGCGGCCTGGGCCTCACCGCGGGAGCGAACATCGGCCGCGACGCAGCCATCTTCGAGGCCGTGCACGGGACGGCGCCCGACATCGCCGGCAAGGGCATCTCCAACCCCACGGCGGTGATGCTCGCGGGCGTGATGCTGCTCGAGCACATCGGCGAGCGCACCGCAGCGGAACGGCTGGCGACGGCAGTCCGCGAGGCGATCGCTTCGAAGGAGGCGATCACGCCGGACCTGGGCGGGTCGGCCACGACGCGGATGTTCACCTCAGCGGTACTGAAGCGGCTCAAGTAGCCAGGCCGCGCCTTCGCGCTCCTCGATGCCGAGCCGGGTCAGGCCGCGCCCGAAGCACGGGCCACCCGTGCAGGCGCCCGTCGCCGGATCGAAGCGGGCGCCGTGCGCCTGGCACTCGATCTCGCCGGAGTCGAGCCACAGGCGTCCGTCCCCGATGTCGACCGGCTGGGCCCGGTGCGGGCAGATGTTCAGGTACGCGTGGACACTGCCGCTCGCGTCGCGGACCGCGAATCCCTCGAGCTGCCCCAGCGGAAAGCGCAGCGACTCGCGCGGGCGCAGTTCCGCCAGCTCGAACAGCTTCATCTCGACGGCACCCAGGGGATCTCGCGCCCGCCGGCGCGCAAGTTGGCGGCGCGCGCCATCACGAACAGCAGATCGGAGAGCCGGTTGAGGTACGCGAGCCCCTGATCCGGCACCCGTGCCGACTCCGCCAACTCGACCACCTTCCGCTCGGCGCGGCGGCAGACGGTGCGGCAGAGATGCAGCGCCGCGCCGGCGCGCGATCCGCCGGGCAGGATGAAGTTCTTCATCGGCGGCAGCTGTTCGGTCAGCCGATCGATCTCGAACTCCAGCCTCGCAACGTGGTCGGCGGTGATGCGCGGCACTTCCTTGGGGGCGGCGTCCACGTCCGGTGTGGCGAGTTCGGCGCCGAGCGTGAAGAGCTCGCTCTGCAGGGAGTCGATCAGATCGCGCAGGTCTCCCGCGGGCACTTCCTCTCGCGCCATGCCGAGGGCGGAATTAAGCTCGTCGACGTCGCCGTATGCGGAAACGCGCAGGTCGTCCTTGCGCACGCGCGGTCCGCCGAAGAGTCCGGTCGAGCCATCATCGCCCCGACGCGTATAGATCTTTGCCAAGCTGCCTCCGCTGCTCGCTGATAAGATCGAAGCCTGATGCGCCGCAAGGGCCTGCACTGCGGACCGGCCGTTCTCGCCCTGGCGCTCGCGGCCTGCGGGGGCATGAAGGACGCTGCCGCGGTCGCTGACAAGTTCGTCGATCGCTACTACGTCGAGTCCGACCAGGACGGGGCCCTGCCGCTCACCACCGGGATCGCCACCCTGCGCCTGAAGGACGAACTGAACCTGACGCGAGAGGCACGGCAAGGAAGCTCCGGCATGCCTCTGCGGCAGGTGCGCGTCTACTACACGCGCAAGGCGCTGACCGGCGACGAGGCGGAGCGCGTCGCGGACTACGAGTTGGACATCCGCCCGCAGGGCGGAGGCTCGCTGCAGCGCGGCGCCCAGGTGACGCTCTCGCGGCAGCAGGACGGGACCTGGCGGGTCTCCCGCTTCTCGGAGAGCCAGCCGCGATGAGGGTCGATTTCAAGGTGAGCGCCGACGCCGCCGGCCAGCGCCTCGACAAGTTTCTCCGCAAGCGCCTGGACAACCTGCCGCTCAGCCATCTGTACAAGCTGGTGCGGACGAAGAAGGTCCGGGTGAACGGCGCGCGCGCGGCCGTTGCCCAGCTGCTCCAGCCGGGCGACGAGATCACGGTGCACGTCCTGCAGGCCGCGCAAGCTCCGCCGCCGAAGCCGGCCGCGTCCGTCCGGCAGGATTTCAGGGTGCTCTACGAAGACGAGCACCTTCTCGCCGTCGACAAGCCTGCCGGCCTCGCCGTCCATCCGGGCTCCGGGATCAGCGGCGACACGCTGGTCGACCAGGTGCGCGCCTATCTCGCGCGACAAGGGCGCGTGACTTCCGAGGGAGAGTTCAAGCCCAGTCCGGCGCACCGTCTCGATCGCGAGACCAGCGGCGTGGTGATCGTGGCGAAGACCCGGCAGGCGATGGTCCGGCTGACGGAGATGTTCACCGCCGGCGAGACGGACAAGACGTATCTGGCCCTCGCCAAGGGCCGCTTCCAGCGCGAGGAAGGGAGCATCGATCTGCGCCTCGCCGAGCGCCAGCAGACGTACGCCTCCAAGCGGCAGCGGGGCGTGAATCTGCAGAACGCGCTCACGCGCTGGAGGAAGCTCGCCGGCGGCCCGGAGGCGACGCTGCTCGAGCTCACCATCGAGACGGGCCGCACCCATCAGATCCGTCGACACCTGGAGGCCATCGGCCATCCCGTCGTCGGGGATTCGAGATATGGCGACTTCCCCTTCAACCGCGTGGCGCAGCGCCAGTGGGGGCTGCGGCGCATGTTTCTGCACAGCATCCGACTCGCCTTGGCGCACCCGCTGACACGAAAGCGGCTGGTCTTCGAATCGCCGCTTCCGGAAGACCTGGCCGAAAGTCTGACGCGCGCGGGCATCCACTGGAAAACACGGATATCCTGATCGGGATTCAGCGAGCGCCCGGCCGTCAGCAACTTGCCAGGATGAACTCCGCCGGTTCTGATGTTCCACGTAGGACCCGAACGATGCCCAACGAACTGCCGCCCCTCAGAAGCCGGATCTACGCGCGGCTCGTCGCCGACCGCGGGCCCGGCAAGAAGAAGCTGTGGGTCCTGATCGCCATTCCGCTGGGAATCCTGGCCGGGTTGGCCAGCCTGGCTCTTCTCGGGCTCTACATCTGGCTGGCCCGCGGGCTGCCGTCCATCGACTGGGCGCGCCACTACCGCCCGCCCATCGTCACCACCATCTGGAGCGGCGACGAGCAGCTGATCGGCGAGTTCTACGACGAGCGCCGCGTCGTGGTCCCGTACGACCGCATCCCCAAGCGCCTCAAGCAGGCGGTGATCGCCAGCGAGGACAAGGACTTCTTCGAGCACGGCGGCGTCAGCTTCACGGGGTTGATGCGCGGCATCTATCAGACGTACGTGCGGCACAACCGCACCGTGGGCGGCTCGACACTCTCGCAGCAGACCGCCAAGGCGATCATGGCCTCCGTCGAAGGAGAGCAGAGCGTCCGGATCCGGTCGGGCTGGGCGGGAGTCCGGCGCAAGGCGCGCGAGTTCATCCTCACCCGCCGGCTGGAGAACAACTTCGACAAGGAGCACATCCTCTGGCTGTACCTGAACGAGGTGTACTTCGGTCACCACAGCTACGGGGTGCAGGCCGCGGCGGAGAACTACTTCCGCAAGAACGTGTGGGAGCTGACGCTGCCCGAGATCGCGCTGATCGCCGGGCTGCCGCAGGCGCCGAGCAAGTACTCTCCCTTCGCGCATCCGGAGCGGTCGAGGGCGCGCCGGATGTACGTCCTGCGGCGCATGTTCGAGGAAGGAATGATCACCGCGCAGGACCGGAAGGAAGCGGAGGACGCTCCCATCCAAGTCTACCCGGTGCAGGACATCTTCCGCGAGACCGCGCCGTACGTGACCGAGCACATCCGCCGCGACCTGGTCGCCCGTTACGGCAACGACCGGCTGCTCGACGAGGGCTTGAAGGTGTACGCCACGGTCGACCTCGAGCGCGAGCACGATGCGGTGGCCGCCACCATCAAGGGCGTGATCGAGGCGGACAAGCGCCAGGGCTTCCGCGGTCCACTGTTGCAGTTGAAGAAGAAGGACTGGGAAGACTTCATCAAGAAGGAGCAGGCGTTCCTCGAAAACGAGGGCAAGCACGACGAGGTGATCGCCGCGCTGGTGACCTCGGTGGAGAAGGAGTCGGCGAAGATCCGCGTCGGGGATCAGGAAGGCGTGGTTTCGCTGGAGCAGGCTGCCTGGGCGCGCAAACCGAATCCCGAGCTGAACTCCGAGTACACGAAGATCACCACCCTGCGGCCGGTGCTCTCCGCGGGGGACGTCGTGCTGGTGCGCGCCACCGAGGCCAAGGGGGTGTGGGCGCTCGAGCAGGACCCGAAGCTGCAGGGCGCCCTGATCAGCACCGACCCGAACAGCGGCTACGTGGTGGCGATGATCGGCGGATACGACTTCGAGAAGAGCGAGTTCAACCGCGCCTTCCAGGCCTGTCGCCAGCCGGGGTCGGCATTCAAGCCCGTCATCTACAGCGCGGCCATCGAACAGCGCGGGTTCACCGCTTCCACCGTCCTGTTGGATGCGCCCATCGTCACAGACGACGACTCCACCGGCCGCCGCTGGAAGCCGCAGAACTACGAGGAGGAGTTCAGGGGCGAGGTGCCGGTGCGTCAGGCGCTGATCCACTCCATGAACACGCCGGCCATCCGCACGCTGCAGGCCGTCGGCGTGAAAGCGGCTGCCGCGTGGGGGCACAGCCTCGGGCTCACGACCAAGATCAACGAAGACCTGTCGATGGCGCTGGGCTCCTCCTGCGTCTACCCGTCCGAGCTGACCGGGGTGTTCGCGACGTTCGCGCGTCTGGGGAAGAAGGCGAAGATGATCTACCTGCGCCGCGTGCTCGATCGGGACGGCCGCATCCTCGAAGACCACAGCTCGTTCTACGACCCGTGGACGGAGCTCGAGGATCGCGTCGCCGCCGGATACTCGAAGCTGTTCGACGTGCCCGAGCAGGTGATGACGCCGGAGACGGCGTTCCTCATGCAGCAGCTGATGACGGAAGTGTGCAAGCCGCCGGGCACGGGGGGCCGCGCCGCGGCGCTCGCAAAGCCCGTCGCCGGAAAGACCGGCACCACCAACGACCTGTTCGACGCCTGGTTCCTCGGGTACACGCGCGATCTGGTGACCGGGGTCTGGGTCGGCTACGACACCTACGAGACCCCGATGGACAAGTACGCGACCGGCGGCCACTACGCGCTGCCCATCTGGCTCGACTACATGCAGAAGGCGCTCAAGGGCGTGCCGCAAGGCGATTTCGAGGCGCCCAGCGAGAAGATCGTCTGGGTGAACATCGACGGTGATACCGGCCAGCGCGCCACCGCCGAAACCCGGCAGCCGGTCCTCGAGGCGTACCTGAAAGGGAACGAGCCGCCGGACGAGGCTGGAGCGGTCGCCACTGCGCCCGGCCAGCCGTCGCAGCCGCAGCAGGCCCCGGACGCGGCACAGGCGGCGGACCAGATGCTCAAGGGCGGCCTGTAGTCCAAGGCGCCGGACGGCACGAGGTGTTAGAAAGGGCCCATGCTCGGCGGCCTCTCGATGACGGAAATCATCATCATCCTGGCCCTGGCCCTTCTGCTGCTCGGGCCCGACCAGCTGCCATCCCTGGCGCGGTCGCTGGGAAAGGGCCTGCGCGAGCTGCGCAAGGCGACGGACGACATCAAGGGGCAATTCGAGTCGGAGATCGCGCGCATCGATCTCGATCAGCAGCCGCAGAAGACCATCGCTCCGGTCCCCTCGCCCGATGCGTCCAGGGCGGAGGAGACGCGGAAGCTGCCGGCCAATCCGGCGGATGATCCGGGCGCCGCGCGCGCCGCCGCGCGCCGTGCGGCGGCCGAATCGCAGCTCAAGCTCGTCGCCCCGGAGGGGACGGTCGCGCGCCAGCCGGATGCGCCACAGACCGCAGCCGCGGAGGAGCCCAAGGCGTGAGCCCGGCGCTGTTGCCCAAGCCGGCAGCGAGGACGGAAGGACCGGAAGACGACGTCCAGCTCTCGCTGCGCGATCACCTGATCGAGCTGCGGAAGCGCCTGAAGTGGGCGGTCATCTGGCTCCTGCTCGGGTTCGGCGCCTCGTACTACTGGTCGCAACAGATCTTCCATTTCATGATGCAGCCCGTGTTCGCCGCGCTGCCCGAAGGGGAGAAGGCGCTGCATTTCGCGAGCAGCGTGGAGCCGTTCATCATCTATCTGAAGGTCGGTCTCTACGCCGGACTGTTCGTGGCCTCGCCCTTCATCTTCTGGCAGATCTGGCTGTTCGTGGCGCCGGGGCTGTACCGGCGCGAGCGAAAGAAGATCGCGCCGTTCGTGCTCGCGGCGACGCTGTTCTTCGTCGGCGGCGCCGCTTTCTGCTACCTCGTCATCCTGCCGCCGGCGTTCCAGTTCCTCATCAACACGGCGGGGCCGGACATCAAGCCGGTGCTGATGATGGACGAGCAGCTCGGCCTGGTGATGATGATGCTGCTCGCGTTCGGCATCATCTTCGAGCTGCCGATGGTGCTGACGCTGCTGGCGATGATGGGGGTCGTCGACTACAAGTTCCTCAGCAAGTACCGGCGTCACGCGATCATCGTGAACGTGATCATCGCCGCGTTCGTGACGCCCACGGGGGACCCGTTCAACCTCGCGCTGATGGCGCTGCCGATGATGGTTTGCTACGAGCTCGGCGTTCTCGGCGCGCGCATCTTCGGGAAGAAGGGCGACGCGGCGCGGCTCACCGCCTGAGCGCTGGCGCTGTTTCGAGCCGGGATCGCGGTCAGGCGGGCAGGCGCTTCGAGTCGATGCACGCAGGTGCGAACGGGTTGAAGTACGCACCCAGAAGCGTTTGAATCCGTAGATGCGCATTGGCTGGGTGTTGCTTGCCCTCTCCGCGTGCGGGGGGCCGATGGTTCGCTCGCTCTCCGACGCGGCCGACGCTGGAATGATCGCAGCGGGTGACGCGGGAGTGGACGCAGGCGTGCCGTCGCTCGCGGGCTGCCCGGTGTTTCCGCTCGGGAATGCGTGGAACCGCGACGTCTCGTCGGAACCCGTCGATCCGCACTCTGCCGACTACCTCGCGTTCATGGGCGCCGGCTCGCTGAATCTTCATCCTGATTTCGGCGGTCCATACGGCCAGCCCTTCGTCGTCGTGCCGGCGGATCAAGCGCGGGTTCCGATGTCATTCCTCTACGCCTCGCAAAGCGAGCCCGGTTCGTACCCGTTTCCAGCGGACGTCCCCATCCAGGCGAACGAAGATCGGCACGCGACCGTCCTCGTGCGCGACGAGTGCAGGATCTACGAGACGTACAACACGTACGCCTCGGGCTCCGGGTTTCGCGCGGACTCCGGCGCGATCTTCGATCTCGTTTCCGGCGCGCCGAGGCCGGACGGGTGGACTTCGGCCACCGCAGCGGGCTTGCCGATCCTCCCCGGTCTCGCCCGCTACGACGAGGCAGTTGAGCAGGGCGAGATTCGCCACGCGCTGGCGTTCACCGCCGGCGGGACCGCGCACGCGTACGTGGCACCGGCGACGCATTCATCGGGCAGCACCAACGCGGCGTACGCACCGCCCATGGGCCTCCGCGTGCGGCTCCGGGCAGATTTCGATCTATCCCCATTCAACGGGGCCTCCCTGGCGATCCTCCGCGCCCTGCAGAAATACGGCATGTTCGTCACCGACACCGCTGGCGGACAGTTCTGGGCCGTCGCCGGGACGCACGATGCGCGCTGGTCGATCTCTCCGATACGAACCAACTGAAGTCAGTGCCCGCGAGCGCCTTCGAAGTGGTGCAGCTCGGAACCGTGCACAGCGGACAGTAGTTGTGCTAAACGGGCGCGCCGACGTCCCCATCGTCTAGAGGCCCAGGACACCGCCCTTTCACGGCGGTAACCAGAGTTCGAATCTCTGTGGGGACGCCAACTAACTACACGTAAGGCCTTCGGTTTTCCTTCGACGCAGGCGCTGTCTCCCCGGTTTCTCCCCGCGCGTTGGCGGGGACGGGGGAGTCGGCGCCGACCGGC
>Ga0209761_1000035_pt1 | contig 60506 bp, 53 predicted proteins | sample GraSoi013_1_40cm_4_FD_185818 | JGI IMG/M metagenome (GOLD analysis project Ga0209761, IMG submission 185818) | Grasslands soil microbial communities from the Angelo Coastal Reserve, California, USA - Sample 09_25_2013_1_40cm (SPAdes) (version 2) | ecosystem: Environmental > Terrestrial > Soil >... | reverse complement strand
GTCGCTCTGCGCGAGTGCGGGAACGCTGAGACCGCCGGTGACCGTGTCCGAGCCTCGGGAGAAGAGCTCGGAGCCCCCCCAGAGGAGCAGCACGACGACGAGCGCGAGGGCGATCAACTTCAGGTGTTTCGCGCTCATCCGGCACCCGCCAGCGCCAGCGGCCGGTACGTCTGCCGCGTGATCTGCCGCCGCCGCCACAATCGCACGGCGCCGAACACGATCAGCAGTACGGGTACTCCGATGATGTTGCCGTATTTCACCGCCTGGCGCATGGTGACACTGGTGAAGACCAGGGGCGGGGGCGCACGGTTCTTCGAGCGAATGGCGATCAGCGCCTCGTCCTGCGCGAGCCAGTCCACCGCGTTCTGGACGAAGACGATGTTGTCCGGCGAGTTCTGCGCGTAGCGGTCGCTCGCGAAGTCCGCGCTGCCCACGACCACCACGCGGCCGCGCACGGCGCCGGAGCTGTCGCGCGTCACGGGGTTGACGAGCGCGGCCAGGACCCGGGGGCGCAGGCTGTCGCGCCGGAACTCCCGCGACGGATCGAGGAACGCGGTGGTCTCCTGGACGCCGCCCGCCCGACTCGTGACCAACAGCGGGGTGACGGCGCCCTTCAGCGCCTTGGTCGTGTCGATGCTGCTCGACCAGGGCAGCAGCACCCCGTCGATTTCGGCGTTCACGGGCGAGGCTTTGGTGCTCGCCGCTTGCACCCAGAGGGGGTAGGGCAGGAGCACTTGCCCGAACTGCGTCTGGATCGCGACGCGCGCGTTCGAGGCGAGGTCGTAGACCATGTCGGAGCGGACGGACACGCCGTACGGCTTGAGCAGCTCGTTCCAGCCCACGAGCCGCGAGAACGAGAACGGACCCTGCGGCGAGCGCTCCATGCCGCTGGCCATGAGGAGCAGGCTCCCGCCGCGGTCGAGGAACGCCCTGAACGTGCCGGCCTGCGCGCCGCGCAGCGAGTCGGGCGTTCCGGCAAAGATCAGCACCTTCACGTCGGGCGCGATCGTGCTGTCCGAGAGCGAGACCGAACGGACGGTATAGGTTCGCTCGAGTTGCTGCCGCAGCGCGTCGAAGGACCGCCGCGCCTGCGGCGGCGTCTGCTGCTCGGTGAGCTCGCCGAACCCGATCGCCGGCTTGGCGGTCGTGGTGAGGGAGCGGATGTCGGACGTCAGGCGGTACTCGAGGTCGTTCGTTTGCTGGACGAAGGGGATGGTCTTGACGCCGTCGGCGTAGCGCACCGCGACGCCGAGGTAGCCTTCCTTCACCTGCAGCTCGCTCTTGCCGAGCACGTTGAACTGTACCGCCGGAATGCCCAGGGTGCGCGCCTCGCGCAGCGCGGCGCTGTCGGCGGAGGGGTCCTGCACCACGAGCTTTACCCTGCCGCGGCCGGCGGCGCGGTAGTCGCGGAGCAAATCGTCCAGGTCGCGTTTCAGGAACGCCACTTCGGGCGGCAGCGCGCTCGACGCGAACAGCTTGATGGTCACGATATCGGGCAGCGCGCCGAGGATCCGCTTCGTCGCGGGCGCGAGCGTGTACGACCGTCCCGGCGTCAGGTCGAGCCGGCCGCCGATGTGGCGCCCCAGCAGGTTCACGACGATCATCGCCGCCGCGAGCAGCGCCGTCCCGAGTCGCAGGCGCTGCAGCGACGCCCCGCGCGCCGTGAGCTTGCGGCGCATCAGCGCGAAGTAGGCGAGCAGCAGGAAGATGGCGGCGAGCGTCAGGAAGTACACTGCGTCGCGCAGGTCGATCACGCCGCGGTCGATGCCGGTGAAATGCGACAGCACGCCGAGCGACGCGGCGATGGCCCCGAGTCGGGGGGGAAGCCCTACGATCAAGGGATCGAGCCCGACCAGGACCAGCACGAACATCACCGCGACGGCGAGGATGAAGGCGGTGATCTGGTTCGGCGTGACGCTCGAGGCCCAGATGCCCACGGCGCCGAGCCCGGCGATCAGCAGCGCGGCCCCGACGTACTGTGCCACCAGCATCCCGAGCGCGAGATGGGCTCCCAGGGCGAGGCCGATCGGGAGTGTCAGGGTGAGGGCGAGCGCGATGAGGAGGAACAGCACCTGACCGGCGTATTTGCCGAGCAGTAGCTCGAGCTCCGTGATCGGCTGGGCCAGCACGACCTCGAGCGTGCCGCTGCGACGGTCCTCGGCGAGGGCGCGCATCGTCACGGCGGGCGCGAGGAACAAGAGGAGCCACGGCAGCAGGTCGAGCATCGGCCGCAGCGACGCCACGCCGTACATCTCGACCTCCCGAAAGAACAGGAAGCCGTTCACGCCGGTGAACACGACCAGCAGGATGTACGCGGTGGGGTGATCGAACAGCGCGCGGAGCTCGCGCCGGGCGATCGTCACGATGGCGTTCATGCGTCGGTCGCGTCGCCGCGCGTGAGCTGGCGGAACAGCTGCTCGAGACTGGCGCGCTCCTCGTGCAGCTCATACAACGTCCAGCCGCGGGACTTGGCGAGGCCGAAGATCTCGGGCCGGAGGTCCGTGCCGCCGTCCGCGGTGAGCGTGACTGCGACCCGACCGTCTGCCGCGCGTCCGGGCTCGACCCGGCGAACGCCGGGCAGCTCGCGGAGTGCCTCGGCGACGCCCGTCCCGGCGGCTTCGACGGCGATCGCCACCGCGCCCTCCGCCTGCTGGATGAGGCGATCCACCGGGCCATCCGCGACGATCTTGCCGCGACTGATGACCAGCAGCCGCGAGCAGGTGTGCTGCACCTCGGACAGGACGTGCGTCGACAGGATCACCGTGCGGTCCCTTCCGAGCGTCCCGATGAGGCGTCGGATCTCGACGCGCTGGTTCGGGTCGAGGCCTTCCGTCGGCTCGTCGAGCACGAGCAGGTCGGGGCGGTGCAGCATCGCTTGTGCCAGCCCCACGCGCTGACGGAATCCCTTCGAGAGTTCTCCGATCGGGCGGTAGTAGACGCTCTCGATCCCGGTGCCGGTGATCGCGGCGTCGAGCGCCTGACGACGCGTGAGCCCCGCGAGCTCACGCAGGTCGGCGATGAACGCGAGGTAGTCGGCCACCAGCATGTCGTCGTACTGGGGGTTGTTCTCGGGCAGGTAGCCGATGCGGCGCTTGGCCTCGCGCGCCGCGTCGGCGAGTGGCACGCCGTCGAGCCGGATCTCGCCCGAGTCCGGCTCGTAGAACTGCGTGATCATCCGCATCGTGGTGGATTTGCCAGCGCCGTTGGGGCCGAGGAACCCGACCACTTGTCCCGGATCGACCGCGAACGACACGCCGTCGACAGCGGTCACGCCGTCGAAACGCTTGGAGACACGGTCTAATGAAAGCAAAGACATGGGGCGAGTGTGTGGAGTACTCGGGGGAAGATGCTAATCAACAACGGCCCGGTTGTTCAAGCCCCCGCCTCCCCCGAGCCGGGCGTTGCAGATCCTTACAGGGATTTCAAAAACGCGATCAGGGCGTTTCGGTCGGTCGGGGGCAGGGTCTTGAAGCGGTCGCGGGCGCCGGACGCCTCGCCGCCGTGTGCCTCGATCGCCTGCCCGAGCGTCGTGTCCCGCCCGTCGTGCAGGAACGCCTTGGCGTCCCGGAGGTCGAGCAGCGGCTCGGTGCGGAACTCGGACGGGGTCGCCAGGCCCATGCAGACGTCGGCGAGATCGGGGCCCATGTCGTGGAGCAGCAGGTCGGTGTAGGCGGGGAACTCCTTGTTCCGCAGGGCGGGGACCGGGCTGTCACCCGTCCGCAGGGTCGGCACGTGGCAAGCGGCGCACCCGATCTGGGAGAACAGCTCCCGGCCTCGCCGCCCCTCCCGGGCCAGCTTGAGAGGGGTGGGAGGGGCGAGGAAGCGCACGAAGGCGTCTGTGACATCGAGCTGTTCCTGGGCGATCTCGGGCTCGGGGACGGGATCCACGCCGGCGGGGATCGGCTTCCCACCGATCGTCTCCTCGGTCCGCACCGCCGGGTTCGTCACCCCCATCTCGGCGCTGAATGCGCCGGCGTTGAACTCGTCGAGCGCGGGCACGAAGCCCTTGCGGCCGAAGCGGCCCAGCCGACCGTCGGTGAAGCGGTTGGGGCGACCGGAGATGCCGTCGTGGTTCTTGTCATCGGGGTCGGCGTAGGCAAGGATGACCGACTCGGGCACGGCGTCGAGCAGACCGCGGCCGAAGACGACCGGTGTGGTGCGCAGCGCGCGTGCGGTGGCGGACGGTGGGAACGGCTCGGAATCGATCCCGAGCGCTTGCTTGAGCGCGGGGGTCGTGTGGCGCTGGATGACGAACCCCCCTTCCTCGACGAGCGGGTCGCATACGCCGCCCTTGAACGCCGTCGCGTGCAGCTCGACTTCGTCGCCCCGCCCGCCCTTCGCCGGATCTTCGTGGCATTCGCCGCAGCTGGTCGAGTTGAAGAGTGGGCCGAGCCCCTTCTCCGGCATGAAGGTGCTGTCGAAAACCACTTTGCCGTGCGCGAAGCGATCCTGCTCCGCGCGGCTGAGGCCGCGCACCGGGTCGCCAGGTTTGAGTGGCCTCTGGCAGCCGCCCGCGAGCAACAGCAGCGCGGCGGCTGCGCAAGCGCGCGCCGGCGTCACGGCGCGCGCCTCTTCAGCTCGATCTTGTCGGCGACGAGGCCGGTGGCGGTGAGGCGGCAATCGGCGCGCACCACGTCGCCGGGCTGCAGATCGCCCAAGGCGATGGCGGCACCTTCTCCGAGCACGGCGGTCGCGGGCTGCGTGCGCATGTGCACCAGTCGCATGGCCTCCCCGACGCCGATGATGATATCCACGGTGCCGTTCTTCACGGTGTGCACCGTGCCCTGGTAGGTGTACGGCAGCTCGCGCTGCGCGGACAGCGCCGCGGCAGGCGCGAGCAAGACGGCGGCCAGCGCAACCGAACGGGTCACATGTCTCATGCGAGGCTCCCGGGTTTGATAGCCGCCGGATAGTAGGCGCGCCGGGGCCGGCGCGTCAATGGTGCGCCGGCGCTACGGCGCCAGCTTCTCGAGCTGCTCCGCCGCCCGGTTGATCAGGTCCGTCTCGGCGCCGAGCGCGCGGGCAACGCGCGGAATCTGCGCGTCCGCCTCCTTCCAGCTCTTCTGCTCGATCGCCTCGCGCACGCCGGGCAGCGTCTTGACGCCGTACCCTGTGTAGAAGCCGGGCGCGTACACCTGATGGCGGTACCACGGCCGGCGCGGCAGCCCGTCGGTGATCGTGAGCGCGCGCTCGCTCTGCAGCAGCGTCGCGTTCACCGCTTTCACCTCGGGCTTGGCGAGCGCCGCGCCGCCGTTCGCGTCGGCTCTGCCGAGCGCCTTGTCGTAGCGGTCCGCGGCGTGGGTCAGGGCGTCGACCGCGTTGTCGAGCTCGGCGAAATTCAAGTACGGCGGGATCGCTTCCTTCGCCGGCGGCACCAGGGGCTCACGCGGGTCGTTCGTGGCGCCGAACACGCCTTCGTCGATCTGGCGGTTCTGCTCGCGAACCGAGTCTTGCGTGTCCTTCAGCAGCTTCTCGACCTCGCGCGCGTAGCGCCCGACGGTCTCGGCGAGTCCGGTAAAGTCGTACGGGAGCAGATCGGCGTCGGCCAGGCGCATCACCGCCGTCCCCACCGTCTGGGCGAGGGCGCGGCCGTACACGAACGACGTGTCGTCGAAGGTCGTGTACCATTTGAAGTCGTCGTAGATCGAGTGGTAGATCCCGCCGCCGTCCTCGCCGCCGTAGCCCAAGTTGAGCGATGCGATCCCGACGTGCTGCAGGAACGGCGTGTAGTCCGAGCCCGAGCCGAGCGCCCCGATGCGGAGATCGGCGCGGCGGCGCGCTTCATCCCTCGCTTCCGAGGTGCGGGCCGTCGCGATGGCGCGGAGCTGGTTCCGCTTCCACACGGTGAGCTTCGTTTCGGGGTCCTCGATGTCCCGCGTCACGTCGTTGATGAACTTCTCGAGGGTGTGGGAGCCCGCCACGGAGAGGTAGCCCCGGCCGTTGGTGTCGCTGTTCAGGTAGGCGACCGCTTTGTGCGCGAGCTCGTCGGCGTGCGCCTCGACCCACTCGGTCGAGCCGAGCAGCGCGGGCTCCTCACCGTCCCAGGCGGCGTAAACGATTGTGCGGCGCGGCTTCCAGCCCTGCTTCAGGAGCTCGCCGTAGGCGCGCGCCTCCTCGAGCAGCGGCACTTGGCCCGAGATCGGGTCCTCGGCGCCGTTCACCCAGGCGTCGTGGTGGTTGCCGCGGATGATCCACTCGTCCGGGGCGCCCGCGCCCGGAATGCGGGCGATCACGTCGTACAGGGGCTTGAGGCTCCAATCGGACTGGACCCGCAGATGCACCTTCGCCGGCCCGGGCCCGACGTGGTAGGTGATCCCGAGCCCGCCGCGCCACTCGTCGGGAGCCATCGGGCCGGCGAGCGCCGCGAGCAGCGGCTGGGCGTCGCCATAGGAGATCGGTAGGACGGGGATCTTGGTGATCGTCTGAGCGTCGCCGATCGCCAGGCGCTTTGCGTCCTTGGTCGCGCCCACGCCGGGCGTGAGGGGGTCGCCCGGGTACACCGGCATGTCCATCACGCTGCCGCGCTGCACGCCGTCCCGGGGCCGCCACGGCCCGCGGGGATACACGTCGCCCTGAGTGTAGCCGTCGTCCCTGGGGTCCGAGTAGATGAGGCAGCCGATCGCGCCGTGCTCGGCCGCGACCTTGGGCTTGATGCCGCGCCACGACCCGAAATAGCGCGCGATCACGATCGCGCCCTTCACCGAGACCCCCATCCGCTCGAGCCGGTCGTAGTCGGCCGGCACGCCGTAGTTCACATAGACGAGGGGGGCGGTGACGTCGCCGTCCACCGAGTACGCGTTGTAGGTCGGGAGCTGTTCGGCCTGCTGGCTCGACGTCGGGTCGCCCGGCACCGGCGGCTCCTGGAGCTTCGCCACGAACTTGGTCGGCGCCACCAGCTCCACCACGCGCTCTCTGGGCGTGGGAAACAACACGTCGAACGTCTCGATCTGCGCGTCGAGCCCGAAGCTCTTGAACTTCGCGAGGATCCACTCGGCGTTGGCCTTGTCGTAGGGCGAGCCGACGTGGTGCGGTCGCGCCGCGAGGTGACGCATGTACTCACGCAGCGAGTCCGGGCTCGGGATCGCGCGGAACTTGGTCTCCCACTCCCGCTCGGCCTTCGCCGCGTCGGCTGAGTAGCCGCGCAGGTCGCCGGCGGGGGAGGGCGCTGCGGCGAGGACCAGCAGGCCGAGGGCGGATACGGCGATCGGGCTCGCAGTCAAGCGCATGCGATGGACCTCTCGGTGAGGAGTTTCAGGACGAGGACTACAGGTGCGCGGCGCGGCGCCAGTGCTCTGAGATCACCGCGTGTCCGGCGGGGGTGGGATGGACGCCGTCGGCGGCCCAGTACTGCGGCGCTGCGCGTCGCGCCAGGTCATCGAACACGCTTTGCAAGGGAACGAACGCCGCACGCGCGTGCTGCGCTACGCGCTGGGCCGCCGCGCGCCGTTCGTCGAACTCCGGAAACCAACGGTCGTCGACCGCACCACACCGCAGCACGAACGGCTCGAGGACGATCAGTCGCACGTCGGGCAGTGCCCGCCGCGTTTCCTCGAGCAGCGCGGCGTACTGACTCTCGTAGTCCTGGACCGTGCCGGTGTAACCGCGTCCCAGCTTGTGCCAGAAGTCGTTGACGCCCACCAGGATGCTAAGCACGTCCGGCTTGAGCGCCAGCGTGTCGGCGGCCCAGCGCTGCTCCAGGTCGGGGACCTTGTTGCCGCTCACGCCGCGATTGTAGAACCGCAACCCGCGATCGGGGTGCGCCGCGAGCGCCGCCGAGGCGACCAGCAGCGGGTATCCCGCCCCGAGCGCGCGCGGCGCGTTCGCGTCGGCCACGCCGCGATCGCGTCCCCCGTCGGTGATCGAGTCGCCTTGGAACAGCACGACTGTGCCGTCGGCAGGGGGACCGGACGGCCGGTCGGCGGTCGCCGCGGGCAGGAGCGCCGCCCCGGCGAGCGCGCCAGCCGTCGCCACGAAATCACGCCGGCTCAGCTCGTGTGGCACGGTTGCGTCCTCCGAAGCACGGGCGTCAGGGAGGCGTGCGGCTCCCACGCCCCGGGCGGGTCGTTAGAACACGACGCCCGCCGTGAGCGGCATGAACGCAACGCCGCGGGTGTTGTTCAATGCCTGGCCGTAGCGCCACTCTAGCAGAAGGCTGTGCTGCCCCGTACGGATGCGCAAGCCAGCGCCGGTTTGGAGACCGAGCCCCATGCCGCCGCGCGTGACAACCACTGCGCTGCTCTGCTGATCCGGGTTAGTGCCGAGCAGGGACCCGAACACGCCGGCACCGAGCAGGAAGTACGGAGACACTCCAGCCTGCGGGATCAACGATGCGACGAAGTTGCCTGTCAAGCCGAGCGTCCGGTCCGATAACGCGGCGGCGCCGGTGCCGCTTCCCACGCTCGCCACCGAGTTGGGGCGGGAATGCAGGCTGTTGTAAAACAGCTCCGCCCGAAACGCGAAGGCGGCCGACCCGAGCGGCACCTCCGCCATGCCCCGAACATGAAAGCCCGCGTGATCGGCGCCCGTGACGTTGAACCCGCCCGCGTCCACCAGGGCGCGCGAGTCGCCGCCCCCCACCAAGCTCGTGCCCGCGGCAAGGCCAAAGCGCGCGCGCTGGGCCTGGAGCAGAACCGGGATGCAGGAGGCAACGACGGTGAGTAGTGCTGCGCGACGTAGCATAGGGCCTCCTCAGCGCAAGACTTCAATGATCCCGGGTGCCACTTCTCCGCTCGTCAGACCGCTGGTGGGGGAGCCCACCGAGGCACCCACCGCGGGACCGTATGACAGTACGACTCGTACGCAACACCGAACCGCCGTCGCAGCAAGGGCTCTTCGACCAGGACGACGAACAAGTGGAAGAGCAATCCGACGGCAACGCCATACGCTAACACCACGCCGGAGCGGAACAACAGGGCCCACGCCGCGACGACGAGCAACACGCCCAGGTACATGGGATTCCGGACGCGGCGGTACAGGCCACGCACGACCAGCTGCTTGGGCGGGTCGATGGGCGCTGGGGTTCCGCGGCCCGCAACCGCGAAGTCCCAGAGGCACCAGAAGTAGATACTCAGCCCCAGCACCGCAACCGGCGCGGCGAGAATCAGCCTCGCTGCGTCCAGAGGAAAGATGCCGGCGGTGCGCGTGACGATCCGGTAGGGGACGAAGCAGGCAACCGTGCCCGGCACGAACACCGTAAACAGGAGGTTCTTGAGCAGCAGCAGCATGGTAGACGTCAGCGCGCGTAGTGATCGGCGCCGAGGAAGTGGAGCGAGACGTATGGTTCGTCGCCAACCACCCAACTATCGTGCGGTGTCGCCGGGATGTAGAAGAGCTCCCCGGCCCGAAGCTCGATGACGCGCCCATCGTCGAAGGCGGCGGTGGCGCAGCCGCTCAGCACCAGACCGAGATGCTCCACCGTACAGCGCGTGGCGCCTACCGTGGGGCCGACGTCTACCGACCAGCGCCAGCCGGGCTCGTAGGACGCGCGGCCGAAGGCGCGTCCGGCGATGGTGACGACGTCGAACCGGCCTTTGGGGAAGCGACGGGTCTCGTCCGGCTGATCGAAACGCCTCAGGATGACGTCGAGCCCCGACGGCGCTATGGGCCCCGACATGCCGGGACCGCCTCCTTTCCCGTGCCGAGCGGCGGCGGCGCGTTGCCGACAAACATCGCACAGACGAGGCCGGGAACCTTGTCGCTGATGGCGATCTCGCTGTGGCTCGAGTCCGAGGACGTCAGGAGGACGAGGGTCACGCCGGGACTGGTGTGATACCCGTGCTGCAGCTGACGGAGCGAGCGGGCGTACGTTCCGTGATCGGCGAAGTGGGCTTCCTGTGCGGTCACGAAGTTGCGGAGGTCGCTCCGGAGCGTCGCCACGGCGCCATGGACCGTCGTGGAGTCGGTGGGGCTTCCTTGTGCCGGGAGGAATCCCGGCACGGCGACGAGGAGCGCAATCACCACGGTGAGCTGCGGGACTCGCTGCATGGCTACCTCAGGGCGCATCACGCTTCAGCGAGGGCACCGAGTTTTAGGACGGTGTTCCAGTTGCGACCGGTGCCACGTGTGCCAAGCTTCTTCTCGATGAGGGCATTCGTCAAGCGCGAGGGGCCGATACCACTCGGGTAGATGATATACGCGTGCCTGCCTGCGGCGCGCACCACCTCCGGGCCGGTGATGGCGGCTTGCAGCGCCGCTACGTCCTTGCGGGCCGGTGCCTGCTTCAGGAACATGACCACGAGATGGCCAGGATCGCGCTCGGCTTCCGTGGGGAAGGGGTTGTGTGCGACGATCGCCTTCCATTCCTGCGCAGTGCGGACGAAGCAGTCCGCTTCAAGACTGAGGCGCTTCTTGGCCTCCGCCTCCAACAGGCGCTCGAGCTGCGCGCCGCTGCGCGCCTTGCTCCGAAACACGAGATTGCCGCTCTGGCGCAGTGAGCGTGCGTCGGCGAAGCCCAGGTGCGTGAGCAGCTGACGCAGGTCCGCCATGGCGACCTGCTTGTGGCCGCCGACATTGATGCCCCTGACGAGGGCGAAATAGGTCATCATGGGGGGCAATCTCGCTAACACCGAATCCTGTCAGTCCGGCAACTCGCCCAACCGTCGCTCGAGAAACCGCCGCTCCCCAAATCGACAACTCGCATGATCGGGCCGCCAGGCCCCTTTGAGGGGTGGTCGCTGATTCTCTCGTCCCACAAAACCTTCCTTGAAACCGGGCGACCGTTGCCGGAGGTCGGTAGCTTCATGGAGCCGGGACGGCCGAAAGGGAGCTGGCGGTGACTGACCAAGGCGTTGCCACGACACAGAGCCGACCGAGCGAGTGGTGGACGGTGGTGCGCGACGCCGTCCGCGGGATCCCGCACGACTACACGGCCGGGTCGCTCGGCCGCGGGATCGTGCTGCTCGCGGTCCCCATGGTCCTCGAAATGGCGATGGAGTCGATCTTCGCCGTCGTGGACGTGTTCTGGGTGTCGCGCCTCGGTCCCGACGCGGTCGCCACCGTCGGCCTGACGGAATCGATGCTGACCCTGGTCTATACGGCGGCGATGGGCCTCTCGATCGGGGTCGCGGCGGTCGTGGCGCGCCGCATCGGGGAGAAACGGCCGGACGCGGCGGCCGAAGCCGCTGTGCAGGGAATCGCCCTGGGACTCGGCGTCGCCGCAGTCGTCGCCTGCCTGGGGATCACGCTCGCGCCGCGCCTACTCGCCGTCATGGGGGCGTCGCCCGCCGTCACCGCGATCGGCTCGGGTTACACCCGGATGATGCTCGGCGGCAGTGCGACCGTGCTGCTGCTGTTCCTCATCAACGCGATCTTCCGCGGCGCCGGTGACGCCGCCATCGCGATGCGGGTCCTCTGGCTCGCCAACGCCATCAACATCGTGCTGGGCCCCTGCTTCATCTTTGGCCTCGGCCCCTTCCCGAAGCTCGGCGTCACCGGCGCGGCCGTTGCCACCACGATCGGCCGCGGTACGGGCGTCCTGTACCAGCTGTATCGGCTCACACGCGGCGACGCGCGCGTGGCGGTCCGCCGCATCCATGTGGCGCTCCGGCCGGCGACCATGGCCCACCTGTTACGGCTGTCGGGGTCGGGGACGTTTCAGGTGCTGGTGGGGACTGCGAGCTACGTCGGGCTGGTGCGCATCGTGTCCAGCTTCGGGAGCCAGGTCCTCGCGGGCTACACGATCGCGATCCGCATCCTGATCTTCGCCATGCTGCCCTCGTGGGGCCTCGCGAACGCCGCTGCGACGATGGTGGGCCAGTCGCTCGGCGCCCGGGACCCCGATCGCGCCGAGCGTGCCGCGTGGCTCGCCAGTCGCTACAACATGGTGGTGCTCGGCGCGGTGGGGCTGCTGTTCATCAGCTTCGCGGGCCCGATCGTCAGCTTGTTCACGCACGACCCTGTCGCCCTACCGACCGGGGCCCTGGGGCTGCGCACCATGAGCTGCGGCTTCGTGTTCTACGCGCTGGGGTTCGTGCTCACCCAGGCATTCAATGGTGCGGGCGACACCTGGACGCCCACGTGGATCAACCTGGCGTGTTTCTGGCTGTGGGAAATCCCGCTCGCCTACATGCTCGCCCGGGTGTGGGACTTCGGCCCCCAGGGGGTGTTCATCGCGATTACGGTCGGGTATTCGACGCTGGCGCTCGTGAGCGTCGTATTGTTCAAGCGGGGGCGCTGGAAACTCCGCAGGGTCTGAACGCTCTGATTGGCCCCGGTGGATTCGAACCACCATACCCAGATCCAAAGTCTGGTGTCCTGCCGTTGGACGAGGGGCCAGCGATTATGCGGCGCTTGAACTTAGCAAATCGCTTGACGCCGTGGCACCCGGCTCGCGAGCCGCGCGCAATGTAGCCGTGGATGGGCGCTTCGTCCGCGACGTTGCGGGCCCACCACAGTTGCGCGGACCGAGTTGGCGTTGTACGGTAGTGCCGAACGCCACCCGAGGAGGTGGGGCCGTGAATCAACACGACGGCCACAAGCGAAGCGATGCTCTCACTCGCCTCGGCGAGTGAGCGCCAAGCCCCCGAGGGTCGCTAGGGCCTCTCGGGGGCTTCTGCTTGTCTTGTCGGGCCTTCTCGGACAAACGGCGTCAACAGGGGCCGGTCACGGCCGGAGCTCCACGCCCTGCGTCTGACCGTGCTTCGTCTCCACATCGTAGGCGCGGTTCCGCGCGCGGCCCTCGGCCACGACTCGCTCCGCCATGCGCGACGCGGCCTCCGAGACTGCGGGACAGGTGGCTGCCCGGAGCGGCGCGAGCGCGGCCACCAAGTCGCGAGCGTTCCGCTCGGCAATGGCTCGGTGCCCCGCTTCGTGCAGCTTCACGTGCTGGAGGTAGTTGCGCCACGACGCGATCAGCCGCGTGGGCGTGCCGGCCGCAGGAGCCCAGTGCGGCAGGGTGATGTCCACGTTGAGCGTGACCTGTAGGTTGCGCAGGCCGCACCCGTCCGCGCCGGGCGCCTCCCCGTAGGTCCAGTCGAGGGTCCACACGGTCAAGGCGTCGCGCGCTTCGCTGCCGTCCCGGGGCCCGAGGCGATGGATCGCCTCCCGGAGCGCGCCGGCGCTCGATCCCTCGATGTCGTAGTACTGCTCGTGGCTCGCAATCGACAGCCGGCCCAGTGCGTCAGCGGCAGTGGGGCCGGGCGCGGCGGCGGGGGTGGGGGCGGATGTCGTCGATGAGGACGCGCACGCGGACAGGATGATCGCCGCCCCGAGGAGCGCTGGCCAGGGCCGCGTCACCCGGTCTCCCACCAAGCGATTTCTCCGCGGAATCCGCACGGGGTGCACTTGGTCTCGCGCGGCTGGCCGATCAGGCGCACGCGCGACCCGCATGCCGGACACACGGCGTAGATCCGACCCGCATCCGCCCGGGTGCCCCGAGCCGGATTGGCGCTGTCGCGCGGCCGGTACACGACGGTGAAACGCTCGGGTCGCCGGGGCCTGATCTCGACCAGCTCGCTGGGGACGGCGACGCGCTGCCCGCGGACCTCGAGCACGGTGCGCGTTTCTCCGGTGCTGACGATGGGATACCACGCCCCCTGCCGGAGCATCGGATCACTGACGAAGGGCGGCGCGGCCACCCACACGCGAGCCCAGCCGACGGGTTGGATCATACCTATTACCTATGGCGCCGCGATGGCCTGCGGTTCTGTGATGCAACTTACAAGCCGGCTACGTCACCTTGAACACCTGGTCGTGCTGGCGCGCCCGGTCGGTCACCTGGATGGCGACCTCCTCGCCCACCTTCGCCCGCTCGACCTTCTTGTGATCCACCTCCATCGAGGTGACCTGCTCGGTGAACTCGGTGGTGTGGCCGTGGAAGCGCACGCGGTCGCCCACGGCGAGCTCGCCGTCGGTGAGGCGCACGACCGCGACGCTTGGCCCCTTGAAAAAGTGGACTACGGTTCCGATGAGCTGCTCGGGCATGCGACCTCCTCTCCTACAAACGTACGGGCAGTCGCCTCTGCCGCTAGGGAACGGGCTCGGGCCCGGGGGCCGGAATCGCTCGGGTCATGGTCTTGATCAGCTGCTGCTGTTTCTCTCCCAGCATCAGGGCCGCGTCGTCGCGCAGCGCCGGGTTGGCGTATACTGCCGCGACCGCGCTCCCGGAGCCGCACAGCCGCACCCAGAGGGGATGCGTCTGGGCGAGCTTCTCGTACAGGGTGCGGAGCGCGGGGTGCTTCCCGAACACCGGGATTTCGAAGTCGTTCCCGCCCAGCCGGCCGACGCTCCCCCAGCCGGTGAACCCCCCGGCGTCGAGCACCACCGGCCCGCGGGCCGCGGGCTCGGGATACAGCTCGTCCCACCAGCCGTAGGCGTCGGGGGTGGCGACGGCGATGGGCGGCAGCGCGACCAGGGCGGGCGCGGCGGGCGGCGGGTCCAGTCGGAACAGCCGCTCGCCGCGGCCCCAGGCGACCGCCGCAGGCACGCCGCTCGCGAAGAACGCGACGTCGGCGCCGAGTCGCACCCCGTAGTGCAGCAGCTCGGGGCGGGGGACCGCGGTGCTCACGAGCGCGTTCACGGCGTGAAGCGCGGCCGCCGCGTCGCTCGAGCCGCCGCCTAATCCGGCGCGCACGGGGATCCGTTTGGTGAGCTCGATCGCCACACCGAACGTGCTGCCGGTCGCTTCGAGCGCCGCACGCGCCGCGCGCACGGCAAGATTGGCCTCGGGGGGGCCGAGATCCGGACCGTGCACCGTGAGCGTGACGCCGGACTTGGTACGGGTGACCACGAGCTCGTCCGCGAGCTCGAGCAGCGCGAACGCCGTCTCAATCTGGTGATAGCCCCTCCCCGCCCCCCCTGCAGGCGCTTCGCGCGCGAGGATACGCAGCAGGAGGTTGAGCTTGGCGTGTGCCGCGATGCGCACCCGGTCCACTGGTTCTCCCCTAGCGAGGTGCAGACTCAAGCGGATCGCTGCCGGTAGCCACGGCTTGATCCACCGGTCTAGCCCGGCGCATCGCTTGCGGCCCGCAGCTCCGCCAGATGGAGCCGCAAGCGCGACAGCGAATACAGCCCGAGCAGCGTGATCGGCACGAACGTGCTCAGGTGATACGCCACCGCGTAGCTCACGGCGCGGGTCGCGTCGATGCCGTAGATCGCGAGCGTCACGCGCGTCGCCGCCTCGAACACGCCGACGAATCCGGGTGAGGACGGGAGAGCGACGCCGAACCCGATGACGCCCTGCAATAGGAACGCACCCTCGGGCGGGACGGGGAGACCGAAGGCGCGGAAGCACACCGCGAACGCCGCCGCGTTCACGAGCCATTGCACCAGCGACCACGCGACCACGCCCACGAACCTGGTCGGGCTCTTCAGGACCTCGAGCCCCGCGACCAGCCCCTCGGCGATTTGCGTGAGTCGCTCGGCGAAGCGCCTGGGGAGCACGGCGTGCGTGACGCGGCGCAGCAGCGCGAGCCACGGCGCCGGGCGGTGCACGACGAGTACGGCGACTACGAGCACGGCGCCGAAGAAGGCGGCGGCGCCGGTCGCGAGCCCGGAGACCGAGGTGGTGCCGATCCGGGCGTGACCGGGGAAGGCGGGCGAGGCGATGGCGAGTGTCATCAAGCCCACGAGCAGGAGCCCGTCGAACACCCGCTCCACTCCGACCGACGCGAGCGCGGTGCTGAACCGGACCGGCAGCTGCTGCTGCGCTACGTAGGCGCGGGCGAACTCGCCGGCGCGCACGGGCAGCAGATTGTTCGCCATGAAGCCGATCGCCGTCGCGTGCCACAGCGGGAGCAGCGGGAACGCCGCGCCTCCTCCGCTGACATCCCGGAGGATCAGCCGCCAGCGCAGCGTGCGGAGTGGGAACGTGAGCGTCGCCAGCACCACCGCGCCGGTTAACAGCAGCGGGTCGGCACGCCGCAGGTGGCCGACGAGCTGGCGCGCGTCGACGCCGTGCAGCGCCCAGGCGAGGAGTGCGAGCGTGACCACGAGCCCCACGACCCATCCCCAGCGCGAGGCGGGAGATGGGCTAGGGCGCGGGGTTGGACTCGACGGCGAGAGCAACGAGATCGCAGACTTCGTCCACGAGGGCCAGAAGCGAATCGCCCGACGCGTGCTGCGCCGCCGCCCGCAGCTCCTGCGCCCGCTTGAGCGCCTGCTGGCCGCGGTACAGCAGGGTGCGGACATCCACGACCGGGAGGGAATCCTTCGGCAGGGCGTCCTTCAGGGCGATGAGCTCCTCGAGCGACGCCGGCCCGACGCCGGCTTGCACCATCCGCTCGTACGCCGCCCACGAGCCGACGAGATCCGGCGTCTCGGCGGCCGTGCGGGCCGCGGCCGGGCGCGCGGGTTGGGCCACCGGGCGCGCGGGAGGCGGAGGCGGCGCGGGCGCCAGCGTCTCGATCGGCACCGGGGGCGCTGCGCCCGGATGGCCGAGGCTCTTGATCTGCTCGATCGGGGGGCCGAGCTCGGCGGCGAGTACATCTTCGTCTCCGGTGCTGGCGCGGGCGAGCAGGTCGCCCACGCGCCGCAACTCCGCCGCGAACGCCACGGCGTGGCTCACGGCGCTGCCGTTCGCCACGGCTTCGCGGGCCGCGCCGGCGAACTCGGCGACACGGTCGGCGAGGGCGCCACCGCCTGCGTCCGCCAGCGCGCGGAACGTGCTCCCCAGCGTGTGGGCTCGCAACTCCCGCTGGGTGGCGCTCGGGGCGCGCTCGAGCGAGTCCGCCGCCTGCCGCAGGTGCTCCCCGTGGCTCACCAGCTCCAGCCGCCCCAGGGTGGACGGGCGCGCCACCGGCACGCCGCGGGACACGAGGTGCGGCCCGGAGTCGTTGTAGTAGAGCGACCCGATCGACACGACATCCGGCTCGCTCTCCATCGACCGGACCAGCAGCTCTGCGAACCTCCGGAACTCGGCGGCTTCGGGGTCGGGGCGGCCGCGCTCGGCCACCTCGCGCGCCGCGCGGGCGATGGCCGTCGCGGCCGTCTGAAACAGCTCGGCGACGTGCGCGGGGGGCTCGAGCCCCGAGCGCGACAGCTCGGCGATCGTGCGCTCGATACCGTCCAGCAGGTCGGGCAGCGGGGGGAGATCGGCGAGCGCGGCCAAGCCGCGCAGGGGCTGGAGGGCGCGCAGCACGTGCTGCAGCGGGTCGGGTCCGGGCGAGCTGGCCCGCAGCGCCTGGGCGGCGCGGTCCAGCGCGCTCGCGATCGCCGCGCCTTCGCGCGCGACGAACGCCCGGGCGCCGGCGTCGAGCCCCAAGGCCTCGACCGCGCGGATTTGCGCCGACGGCCGGCCCGCCAGCTGGTCCAGCTCCTGGCCGAGCGCCTCGGCCTTCGCCGTGTCCGCTTCGGTCCAACTCCCCGCACGGCGCACGAAGATCTTGAGGTCGTCCACCGCCCGCACGCCGAGCTGCGTCGTCTGCGCGTCCCAGGGGCGACGGCCCTCGCGCACCGCGCGCGCCAGCGATTCGAGCCCCGCCGCGGCGCGCGCGATCGGCTGCTGGTTCGCCATCAGCGCGCTGCCGCGCAGCGCGCGGGCCAGCCGCACCAGCTCGTCGGCGTTGGGGTGGTCGCTCTTGGCGAGCAGCCCGTCGAGGCGTTCCAGGTACTCCCCCGCCTCGAGGGCGAAGAAATCGGACATGCCGAGCGGCTGCGCAGGACCGGTCATGGCGAATTCAAGCTAGGGATTCCGGGCCGAATCCACCAGCGCTCGCATGCGGCGCACCGCTGCTTCGAGCCCCCAGAACACCGCGTTGCTCACGATCGAGTGCCCGATGTTCAGTTCTTCGATCTCGGGGATACGCGCCACGGGCTGCACGTTCTGGTAGGTGAGCCCGTGGCCCGCATGCACGGCGAGGCCGCGCTGCCGGGCGTGCGCAGCAGCGCGCGCCAGCGCGCGCAGTGCCGCGTCGCCCCTCCTCCAGGTGCGCGCGTAGCGGCCGGTGTGCAGCTCGATCGCGGGCACGCCCAGCTCGGCCGCACGGTCGATCGTCGCGAGGTCCGGGTCGATGAACAGGCTCACGCGGATGCCGGCGTCCATCAGGCGCCGCACAACAGCCCCGACCTTACGGTCGGGGCTACGCAGCGCAAGGCCGCCTTCGGTGGTGATCTCCTGGCGCCGCTCCGGGACGAGCGTCGCCTGAAACGGCTTTACGCGGCACGCGATGCGCACGATCTCGTCGTGCGCACCCAGCTCGAGGTTGAGCACGGTGCGCAGCGACGCGGCGAGCGCGCGCACGTCGCGATCCTGAATGTGCCGCCGGTCTTCGCGCAGATGGACCGTGATGCCGTCGGCGCCGGCGCGCTCCGCCGCGTCCGCCGCGCGCACCGGATCGGGCTCGTCGGTCTTGCGCGCCTCGCGCAGTGTCGCTACGTGATCAATGTTGACGTACAGGCGCATGCGGCCTTACCTTCGGTTCACTCCGTCCAGCCCTAGGATCATCCGTGAAACCACGACTGGCCGTGCTCGTCGCGCTGGCCTCTCTCGCGTGCGGAAGCGGCGGGAGCCGGACGCCCGCGCCGCAGTCGCTCAACGAGACGCTCGCCCAGTTCATGTCGGCCGTGAAGACGAACGACTTGAAGCGCATGGGCGCGCTGTGGGGCACGGAGCGCGGACCCGCGGCCGACTGGATGAAGGCCGAAGAAATGAATCAGCGGCTCGCGGTCATCCAGAAGTACCTGAACCACGCCGGGTACCGCGTGGTCGAGGGCCCGTTGCCGGTCCCGGCGCAGGACAACCAGCGGAGCTTCCGCGTCGAGCTCCAGCGGTCCAACGGGTGCGACGTCGTGCTGCCGATCGATCTGATCCGCGCCCGCAGCGGCAGCTGGCTCGTGCTCGACGTGCACCTCGCCGTCGCCGGCAATCCGGCGGCCGGCTGCAAGCCATAGGCCGCGCGGAACGATCTGCGATCGGGCGGCGTTACATTTACTCGGTCAGCTCGAGCAGAATCCCAGCCGTCGCTTTGGGATGCAGGAACGCGACGCGGCGGCCACTGGCCCCGCGGCGAGGCAGCTCGTCGATCAGACGGTAGCCCGCCGCCCGGCAGCGCTCCAGTGTCCGATCGAGGTCGGGCACCCGGTAGCAGATGTGATGGATGCCGGGGCCGCGTCGGGCGAGGAACTTCGCCACGGGGCTCTCGGGGTCGCGGGGCTCAAGGAATTCGACCTGAACGTCGCCCAGCGTGAGGCCGACGATGGTGGCGCCATCGGCGGACTCGGGTTGCCCCGGCTCGAGGCCGAGGATGTCCCGGTAAAAAGCCAGGGCGTGGGCGATGCTCGGCACGGCGATGCCGACATGCGCGACGCGGGCGCGGGCATCCGTCATCTCGCCCGTCAACATAACGATTGCGTCAGAGGGAGTGCAGGGTCATGGCAGATCTACATCTCGTGGCGGTCACCGACGCCACGTTCGGCCAGGAAGTCGAGCAGCACCAAGGGCTCGCGGTCGTCGACTTCTGGGCGACGTGGTGCGGGCCGTGCCACATGGTCGCGCCCATCCTGGAGCAGCTCGCCGGGGAGTACCAGGGTAAGCTGAAGGTGGCCAAAGTGGACGTCGACGCGAACCAACAGACGGCGATGCGCTTTAACGTGCGCTCGATTCCGAGTATTCTATTCTTCAAGGACGGGCGGCACGTGGACACGCTGGTGGGCGCGTATCCGAAGCCCGTGTTCGTGCAGAAGATCCAGCAGCATCTGTTGTAGCAGCCTCCCCGGAGGGCCATGCGCGCGAGCACCGCTCGCCTGATGAACTCGCCGGTTCGCCTCGCGGACCTGACGTTCCCGCAGGTGAACCGGCTGATTCACCGCACCCGCCTAGGCTTCATCCACCTCGACAACCTGCTGGCATTTGGCAAGCGCGACCGCGACGGCCGCGTGGACGGCTACATCACGGCCTACCTTCCCGACGAGTGTCTGCTCCTCTTCTTCCGCAAGGGCGAGGCGGTCAACGCCGCGTCGCTCCACACGGCGGGCCGGCAGGTCGTGACGATCACGGAGGCGCTCACGCGGATGCGGTCCGAGGTGGAGCGCGGCGAGCTCGCCTACTGTGCCGCCCCGATGGAGCAGCTGGCATGGATGTACCAGTCGTGCGCCGTGCCGGTGCAGGCCCGCCCGCTGGACCCGAGCAACCCCGGCACGGTGTTCCCGGCGCTGCAGCAGGAGCAGGTGAGCGGGGTGCTGGAGCTGATCTCGGATGGCCGCGTCTCGTACCTGCGGTTCACGGAGGGCCGGTTCGTGGGCGGCTACTACTGCGACAAGCCGGACGCGCAGCCGGTGGGGAGGTTCCTCGAGGCGCAGTTTCAGCCCGGCCCGACCGGCGCGCCACCCGCCATCTCGGCCGTCGTGTTCCCGCCCGCCGCCGACCTGCCGCAGCAGGCGCCGAACGCGCTGATCAACACCTACCGCGAGCTGTACTGGCGCATCGTCGACGAAGTGGAGAAAGAATTCCCAGGCGAGGCGAAGCGGCGCGCGCAGAAGGTGAGCGGGGGCATCGTGGGGCAGCACAAGGCGATCGCGATCCTCTCGGCCGCGCGCGGCGCCGAAACGCCGGATGCCGTGGTGCAGCCCGAGGAGCTCGCAAACGCCCTGATGGACTGGTCGCTGCAGCTGCTCCAAGGGGTGGAGGTCATGATGCCCGGCACCGCGCCCAAGATCCTGCGCGAGGCGACCCGCGAGCACCGCTACGTGTTGCAATCGGCCGGGTTCTACGGGCGCCTGCCGTGGCAGGTGACGTGGTGAGATGGCGGGCACCTTGTATGTCGTGGCGACGCCGCTCGGCAACCTCGACGACCTCTCTCCCCGCGCGGCTGCGACCCTGAAGCAGGCGGCGGCGGTCGCGGCCGAAGACACCCGCCACACGAAGACGCTCCTGGCGCATGTCGGGTCGCGCGCCGAGCTGGTGAGCTTCCACGCGCACTCGCCCGAGTCGGCGCTGCGCCGGATCCTCCATCTCCTGGGCACGGGGAAAGACGTCGCGCTCGTGACCGACGCGGGCACGCCCACGGTGAGCGACCCCGGGGCGGTGCTCGTTGCCGCCGCACGCGCGCGCGACGTCCCGGTCGTGACCATCCCCGGTCCGACGGCGGTCGCGGCCGCGCTCGCGGTCTCGGGCCTCTCCGCCGATCGCTACGTCTTCCTCGGCTTTCTCCCGAGGAAGGGGAGCGAGCGGCGCCGCCTGCTCGAGACGGTGGCGAACAGCGAGTGGACCGTCGTGCTGTTCGAGTCGCCGCAGCGTGTAACGGAGCTGCTGCAAGATCTCACGGCCGCCTGCGGCGGCGAGCGGCGCGGCGCGGTAGCGCGCGAGCTGACCAAAGTGTTCGAGGAAACGCACGCCGGGACCCTGGTCGAGCTCGCGGGTTACTATGCCGGAGCCCCCGTCCGCGGCGAGGTGACCGTCGTCGTTGCGGGCACCAGCAAACCAGCCCGGGACGAGCGTCCCCGCGATCCGGAAGAGCGCGCCCGCGCCCTGCTCGCGCAGGGAATGACCCGCAAAGATGTTGCCGACCGCCTCGCGGACGAGACGGGGATCACGCGGAACACCGCCTATCGGTTGGTGAACGAACTGTGAACTACGGCGGTCAGGCGGTCAGGCGGACAGGCGGTCTGATGCTTGCACTGACGGGCTTACTGACCGCCCGACCGCCTGACCGCCCGCCCGCCGCCTCTCTTACGATCGGCCGCCTCCATTACGACGGCGGCGGCGACTGGTACACGGGCCCCTCGAAGCTGGTAAACCTGCTCGGGGCGATCCGCCAGCGCACCCGGCTGGCGGTGGGCGAGCGCGAGCGGGTGGTGACGCTCACCGGCCCCGATCTCTGGGACATCCCTTACCTCTATATGACGGGGCACGGCAACGTCCGCTTCTCCGATGAGGAGGTGAAGATCCTGCGCCGCTACCTCGAGCAGGGCGGCTTTCTCCACGCGGATGACGACTACGGGATGGACAAGTCGTTCCGGCGGGAGGTGGCGCGCGTCTTCCCCGACCACCCCCTCGTTGAAGTGCCGTTGACGCACCCCATCTATCACGTGCCGTATGAGTTCGCGAAGGGGATCCCCAAGATCCACGAGCACGACGGCCTGCCGGCGCAGGGGTTCGGCATCTTTTTGGGCGACCGCCTGGTGGTGTACTATTCGTATCAGACGGACCTGGGGGACGGGTGGGAAGATCCCGAGGTCCACCACGATACCCCTGAGCTCCACGAGGCGGCGTTGCGCATGGGCGTGAATCTCTTCACGTACGCCGTGAGCTCCACCCGGTGAACACCCGGGGCACCGCGGCCCGGCTGGGGCGGCTGGGGCTGCCGCATGCGCGCGCCCGCGCGGCGGGGGTGCTGCTCGCGGGCGCCGGGCTGGCCGGTGCAATCGCGGCGCTCGGTGTGCGCCTCGCGCCGAGCGTCGTGGGCGTGGTGGGTGCCTGGCTCGCGATCGTCGGGGTCGCCGCGGCCGCACTGCGGGTCGCGCGCCTGGGGCGGCGCGACACGTCGCCGCCAGAGCTCGGCCGCCTCGCGGAGCGGGAGATCGGGGGGCGCGCCGGTAGCGTCGTCGGCGTGCTCGCTCCTCCCCCGGCGGGTGGCGTGAGCGCCGAGCTGCTCTCGCTGGCGGACGCGCGCGCCGCGCAAGCGGTCGACCGCGCCGCGCCGGCGATCCGGCGGGTCCTCACGCGGGGGACGCGGCGGGGTGTGCTCGCAGGGTTCGGCGCCGTCGCGGCGGGCGCCGCGCTGTTCATGGCCTCCGCTCCAGCGGCGGGTCGGGCAGCCGCGTTCTGGCACCCGCTACGCACGCTCGCGGATGCACGCGCGCCCGTGCGCCTGTCGGTCGATCGCGTCACCGTGCGGCGCGGTGACAGCATCACGGTCACGGTGGAAGCCCCGGCCGCCGCGCGGGCGACGCTCTGGACCCGCGGGCCGGGCGAGCCATGGCGCGCCGCGAGCCTGCCGCTCGACTCCACGGGCCGCGCGATCCGCCGGCTCGGGCCGGTCGAGGCGGACCTGTTTCTGCGGGCCTCGAGCGGCGGGCGCCGCAGCGTCGAGCGCCGGGTCAAGGTCGCCCTTCCGGCCTTCGTCGCGGCGCTCGAGCTCACGGCCCACTATCCCGCCTATCTCGCCCGCGCCGACGAGCCCCTCCTGGCCGGCGTCGACACCATCCTCGTTCCCGAAGGCACGGTGATTCTGACGAGCGGCGCGGCGAGCGTGCCGCTGGTGGCGGCCGCATGGCGGTGGGCTGGGCGGGGGGGGGGCAGCGTCGCATCGCGCCTCGCCGTGACGGGGCAGCGGTTCTCGGGGCGGCTGCCGGTCGCGGCCTCCGGCACCTGGCGGCTCGACGTCGCGACGGCCGACGGCAGCCCGCTCGAGGGGGAGGCGCCGCAGCTCGCGCTGCGCGTGGTCCCCGACTCGGCGCCGGTGGTGGCGGTGCCCGTGCCGGGGCGCGATACGACGCTGCCGCTCTCGCTCCGCCAGCCGCTCGTGATCGACGTGCGCGACGACCACGGCCTGTCGCGTCTCCAGGTGGCGAGCTGGCGCGTGAGCCGCACCGGTAAGGTGGGCGACGCGGTGCGCGAGTCGCTCGACGTGACGGGCGTCGGCGACCGCGCGATCGTGCAAGGCGAACTCGATGCGGCGCGGCGCGGCCTGCTTCCCGGCGACACGCTGCGGTTCCGGGTGGAGGCGTGGGACAACGCGCCGGCGCCGCACGTGGGCCGGAGTGCGGAGATCGCCCTGCGGCTGCCGAGCCTCGAGGAGCTGCGGGCGGCGCTGCGCGCCGCGACGCGGGGGTTGGTCGACGCGGCGGACTCGATCGCCGACTCGCAGCGCGACCTGGGTGAGCGCACCGGCGATCTCGCGCAGCAGCGCTCGCGCGACGAAACGACGGGAGCGCGCCGGCCGCCGCCGGGCGCGCAGTCCGGCTCGCTGCCGTTCCAGGCGACCGAGCGGGCGCAGGCGGTGGCGCGCGAACAGGAGGCGCTCGAGCAGCGCGTGCAGGAGCTGTCCAAAGCGGTCGAGGAGATCGCGCGCGCCGCGCAGGCGGCGGGGATCGACGACACCGCGTTCCAGGCGCGGCTGCGAGAAGTGCAGGAAATGCTGCAGCGCGCCGTCACGCCAGAGCTGGAGCAGCGGTTGCGCGAGCTGCAGGAGGCGCTCGCCAAGCTCGACCCCGAAGCGACGCGGCAGGCGTTACAGCGGCTCGCCGAAGCGCAACAGCAGCTCAAGGCCGAACTCGAGCGGAGCCGGGAGCTGTTCCGCCGGGCGGCGACGGAAGGCGCGCTCGCCTCGCTCGCCGCCGACGCGGAGGATCTCAAGCGGCGCCAGGCCGAGTGGAACGGGACGGACGCGCGGCGCCCGGACAGCGCGGCGGCGGCGCGCGAGCGCGCGCTCGCAGAGCGCGCCGACTCGTTGGCGCACGGCATCGACCAGGTGGGGAAGGACCTCGGGCCGAAGCCGGGGAGCGAGACGCTCGCGGCGCCGCACCAGGCCGCGCACCGGGCACAGGCGGCTATGCAGCGCGCCGCCGAGTCCGCCGGACGGAGCGACGCCGCGGGCGCGCAACAAGCCGGAGAGGAGGCGGAGCAGCAGCTCGCGCAGCTGCCGGAGGCGCTGCGGGCCCGGCGCGACTCGCTCGCGGGAGCGTGGCGCCAGGAGACGCTGGACGCCCTCGACCGCGCGCTCTCGGAGACGGCGGCGCTGGCGGACCGCGAGCAACAGGTGGCCGAAACGCTGCGGCGCGGCGACGGCAGTCCCGCGACCCGGTCGCGCCAGGCGTCGGTCGAGGAGGGGACGGCGGCGGTGGAGCGCCAGATCCGCGAGGCGGCGGGGAAGCACGCGCTCGTGTCGCCGCAGCTCGAGGGCGCGCTCGGCTTCGCGCAGCGCCAGATGGCGGCGGCGCGCGAGCAGCTCGAGCAGGGGGAGCCGAACACCGGCGAGGCGGCGGCGCTGGCGGAGCAGGCGGTCGACGCGCTCAACGCCACAGCGCTCGCCCTCGCCCGCAGCCGCAGCCAGGTGGCGGGCGCGCAGTCGGGGAGCGGGTTCGCCGAAGCCGTGGAGCAGCTCGCCCGGATGGCGCGCGACCAGGAGGGGCTGAACGGGCAGGCGCGTGGGCTGCTCCCGATGATGGGGCCGAGCGGCCGGGCGGTGCTGGAGCAGCTGCGCGCGCTCGCGGCTCGCCAGCGCGCGCTCGCCCAGCAGCTCGAGCGGCTGCAAGCGGAGGGCGGGAGCGCCGCGGCTGGCGCGCTCGCGCAGGAGGCGCGCGAGCTGGCGCGCCAGCTGGAGGCGGGGCGGCTCGACCAGCAGACGATCCAGCGCCAGGAGCGCCTCTACCGCCGTCTGCTCGATGCCGGCCGGACGCTGTCGGGCAGCGAGCCCGACGAGAAAACGGAGCGCACCAGCCGCCCCGCGATCGGCGACAGCGTGCACCTTCCCGCCCTGCTCAAGCCCGGCGCTACGGGAGCGGGTCCGAGACTGCGCTATCCGACGTGGGAAGAGCTGTCGGGTCTCACCCCCGAGCAACGGCGCCTCGTGCTCGAGTACTTCCGCAGGCTCAATGCGCCGCAACAGTAGAAACCGCAGCGTGCCCGGGTTCGCGGGTAAACCCGCGACTCGGCGTCTCCCGCTGAAGCGGGGCTGCGCCGGTTTACCGGCGGCTGCCGAGCCGCGGCTTCAGCCGCGCACGGCGCGCCGCAGCATGTACAGGTTCGCCGCGATTGCGATGCTGTTCCTGCCGCTTCGTACGGTCGCCGCCCAAGCCATCGGCCAGGGGTTCGAGCTGGAGCGCGCCGGTCAATACCAGCGGGCCGCGACCGTCTACCTCACCACGCTGCGGGGCGAGCCGACCAACCTCGCCGCGCTGCTCGGGCTCGAGCGCGTGCTGCCCTCCCTCAATCGAGCACCCGATTTGCTGCCCGTGGCGCAGCGCGCCGTCGCCACGAGTCCGCACAACGCCGCGCTCCGGGCCCTGTTGCTGCGGACGTACGTGGCGGTGAACGAGCCGGACAGCGCGCGCGCGGTGGCGCAGCGCTGGGCGATCGAACAGCCGCGCGACGAGGCGCCGTACCGGGAGTGGGCGATCGCGCTGGAGGACGCCCACCGCTTCGAGGAGGCGCGCCAGGTGTTGCTCGCCGGGCGGCGCGCGCTCGGGCGGCCGGCGGCGTTCGGCATCGAGCTTGTCGAGCTGCTGGAGCGGGTCGGCGAGTGGGAAGGAGCGGCGCGCGAATGGGCGGCGGCGCTGACCGAGGCCCCGACCCAGCGGGCCAGCGCGGCGAGCTCGCTCGCCGAGGCGCCGGCGGAGCAGCGCGAGCGGATCGTCCGCGCCGTCCTAGCGGCGGAGCCCACGCCGCTGGAGCGCCGGCTCGCGGGCGAGCTGCTGCTCGGCTGGGGCCAGCCGCAGCGCGCCTGGACCGTGTTCGAGCCGACGGCGGCGGACTCGTCGTCCGACGCGGCGTACGCCCTACGGCGGTTCGCGGACTTGGCGAGCGCGGGCAACACTCCCGACGCGCGCCGGGTGCGGGCGCTCGCGCTCGCGCGCTACGCGGAGCTGGTGCCGGCGCCGCTCGCGGTGCGGGCCCGCGCCGAGGCGGCGCGCGCGTTCCTCGGGGCTGGCGACCGCGCCGCGGCCCGGCAGGTGCTCGAGCAGGTCGCGGCCGATTCCTCCGCCCCACCCGACGCGCAGGCGCTCGCCCAGAACGCCCTGGTGGAGGCGTTGATCGACGACGGCCAGCTCGCGGAAGCCGGGACCCGGCTCGCGGCGGACAGCCGACTCTCCGGCGACGACCGCGCCGCGCTGCGCCTCAAGCTCGCGCGGGCGCGCATCCAGCGCGGCGAGCTGGAGCTCGCCGATGCGGCGCTGGTCGGCGACTCGAGTGTCGACGCGTTAGCGGTGCGCGGTTGGGTCGCGTTGTACTCGGGCGAGGTTAAGGCGGCGCAGCAGCTGTTTCGGGCCGCGGGCCCGTACGCTGGGGACCGGCGCGACGCCACCGAACGCTCCGGCGTGGTCGCGCTGCTGCAGCAGCTGCCGGGCGACCGCTTCCCCGAGCTGGGGAGCGCGTTGCTGCTCCTCGCGCGCGGGGACTCCACGCGCGCCGTGCAGGCGTTACGGCTTGCGGCTGGGCGTCGGGAAGCGGGGGAGGGAGCAGGGGGTGGCAGGGCGGACATCCTGCTCATCGCCGGCCGGGTCGCGGCGCGATTGGGCGTCGAGCAGCAGCAGAAGGCGCTCGCGCTGTTCGACGAGGTGGCGAGGTCCGGGGGAAAGAGCGCGGCAGCGCCCGCGGCTGAGCTCGAATGGGCGCGGCTGCTCGAGCGCCAGCAAAAGACGGCCGAAGCGATCACGCATCTCGAGCACCTGATCCTCGCGTATCCGGAGAGCGCGGTGGTGCCCGAGGCGCGCCGGGCGCTGGAGCGCGCGAAGGGAGCGATTCCGAAATCGTGAAGCGGCGGGCCTTCGTCAAGACGGTGAGCCGGTTAGGCGGTTGGGCGGTTAGTGCCGATCTGATGGGCTACTACCCGTCCACCCGTCTGCCCGTCTCGCCGTCTCTCTTGATCCCCATGGACGACGCGCAGTCCGATCACCTCAAGGCGTACGGCGTCGCCTACCGGGTCGTGCAGGCGGGGATCAAGGCGGAGTGGCTGTTGAACTACCGCGGCGGCTCGTTCCTGCTGCCCGATGGCGAGGCGATCCGGCGCGACGCGGCCCTCGGGGGCGTGAAGACGGAGCCGGTGGACGACGGCCGGGTGACCACGATCCGCGGCGAGATCGAAGCGAGCAACATGGACGCGGTGCCGCTCGAGAAGGCGCCCAAGGTCGCGGTGTACGTCCCACCCAACGCGCCGCCGTGGGACGACGCCGTGACGATGGCGCTGCAGTATGCCGGCATCCCGTTCGACAAGGTGTGGGACTTCGAGGTGATGGCCGGGAAGCTGGCGACGTACGACTGGCTGCATCTGCACCACGAGGACTTCACCGGCCAGTACTCGAAGTTCTTCCTGATCTACGGCGGCGCGCCGTGGCTGGGCGAGATGGTGCGCTTCAACAGCGACGCCGCGAAGCAGCTCGGCTTCGCCACGGTGCCGGAGCTGAAGAAGGCGGTGGCGCGCAAGATCCGCGACTACGTGGCGAACGGCGGCTTCCTGTTCGCGATGTGCACCGCTACGGAGACGATCGACCTCGCGCTGGCCGCCGAGACCGTCGACATCGCGGCCAGCTTCGCCGACGGCACGCCGATGGACCCGCAGGCGGACGCCAAGCTCGACTGGTCGCAGGCCCTCGCCTTCACGGGGGCGCATGTGGAGCCGAACCCGTCGGTGGCGAGCTTCTCCGACATCGACGGGCACCAGGTGAACGCCGGGCCGCGCCGCCAGCCGCTGGGCGCCTTCAAGCTGTTCAACTTCAGCGCGAAGATCGACCCCGTGCCGACGATGCTGGTGCAGGACCACCGCCAGGTGATCCCCGACTTCTACGGGCTCACGACCTCGTTCCTGCGCAGCCGCCTGAAGCCCAGCGTGACGGTGCTGGCCGACGAGGAAGGCGCCCCGTGGGTGAAGTACATCCACGGGGACTCGGGGCGCGGGACGTGGACTTTCTTCGGCGGCCACGACCCCGAGGACCAGCAGCACCAGATCGGCGACCCGCCGACGGACCTGTCGCTGCATCCGCACTCGCCGGGGTATCGCCTCATCCTCAACAACGTGCTGTTTCCGGCGGCGAAGAAGCGCGAGCTCAAGACGTGAGCGTCGAGCGTCTGGCGCCTGCGGTCCGTGAGCTCGTGCGCGCGGAGATCGCCGCGGCTCACGGGCGCGAGGTATCGTTCGTGGCGCGCCCCGATGCGAACGGCGTCCTCGTGGAGGCGCGCCCGGTGGCGCGCGGCACCGTGGACGCGGTGCTCGCGCTGCCGGGGATCGCCGAGCGAGGGGAGCTGCTGTTGCACAACCACCCGAGCGGCGTGCTCGAGCCCTCGGGTGCCGACTTGAGCGTGGCCGCCCGGCTGCACGACGGGGGAGTGGGCTTCGCCATCGTGGACAACGCGGTCACCGACTGCTACGTCGTGGTCGAATGCCCGCGCCCGCGCGCGACCACGCGGCTCGATCCGTTCGATGTCGCGGGGCTGCTCGCCCCGCAGGGTCCGGTGGCCCGCGCGCTCGGGGCCTTCGAGGACCGGCCGAGCCAACGTGACATGGCGGCCTACATCGCGGACGCCTACAACGACGGTGGCGTCGCGCTGCTGGAAGCGGGCACGGGCGTGGGGAAGTCATTCGCATACCTCGCGCCGGCGCTCGGCTGGGCACGCGAGAACGGCGAGCGCACCATCGTCTCCACCAACACCATCAATCTGCAGGAGCAGCTCGTCGGCAAGGACCTGCCGATTCTCGCCCGCGCGCTGGGGACGGGCGACCATTCGCCGACGTTCGCGCTGCTGAAGGGCTGGCGGAACTACATCTGTCTCGCGCGGCTCGAGCAGGCGCGCGACGCCGCGCGCTCGCTGTTCGAGGACGAGCGGGCGGCGGAGCTCGAGACCCTCGCCGCCTGGGCGGCGAAGACGAGCGACGGCAGCCTGTCGGATCTGCAGGCCGAGCCGACGGCCGAGGTGTGGGACGCGGTCGCCGCCGAATCTGACCTGTGCACCCGGCTCAAGTGCCCCCACTTCGAGCGGTGCTTCCTGTTCCAGGCGCGCCGCCGCGCGGCCGAGGCGGACGTGGTCGTGGTGAACCATCATCTGCTCGCGAGCGACCTCGCCGTGCGCATGGCGAGCGACAACTGGCAGGAGGCGGCCGTGCTGCCGCCGTACCGCCGGCTGGTGCTCGACGAGGCGCATCATCTCGAGGACGTGGCCGCCATGCATCTGGGCGCCCAGGTGAGCCGGCTCGGCGTCGAACGGCTGCTGTCGCGGCTCGAGAAAAACGGGCGGGGCCTGCTGCCGGCGCTGCGGAACGTGCTCGCCAACCGCGACGACCTGCTCTCGGCGGCGAGCCGCGACTTGGTGCAGCGGAGCCTGTTCGATGCGCTCGGCGCGGCGCGGCGCGGCGCCGACACGCTGTTCACCCTGCTCGTGCGCCGGCTCGACGGCGAGCCCGGCTCCATGCCGGTGCTGCGGCTCACGGACGACTTCGCGCGGGACGACGTGTGGGCCCAGGGCCTCGACGTGGCGCTCGACAACCTGCTGCTCGCGTTCGCGCAGCTGCGGGACGGCGTCGAGATGATCGCCGACCGCCTGTCGCTCGACGACCCGTCCGAGCGCCGCGCCCAGCTGCTCGGCGAGCTGCGCGGAGTGGTACGGCGGCTCGACATGGTGGCCACGGGGCTCACGGCCGCGCTGCGGCCGCCGGCGGGCGTTCCCGCGGCGGTGCGCTGGCTCGAGCGCCGTGGTCGCAAGGTCCCGAACGTGTCGCTTGCCGCCGTCCCGCTCGACTTGGCCCCGGTCTTGAAGGAGCACCTGTTCGACCGGATCGAGACCGTGGTGCTCACGAGCGCCACCCTCGCTGCCGGGGGCGAGTTCGGCTATCTCGAGGAGCGGCTCGGGCTCGACCTGCCGCCGTCGCGGGTGCGGGCGCGCGAGATCCACGCCTCACCGTTCGATTTCCCCGCGCAGTGCCTCTTCGGGATTCCGACCGACCTACCCGAGCCGCGCGACGACGAGCCGGGGCACGACGCGGCCGTCGCGCGCGTGCTGGTGGAGCTGGCGCAGGCGTCGGACGGCGGCATGTTCGTGCTGTTCACGAGCCACGGTGCCCTGCGGCGCGCGGCGGAGGCGGTGCGCGACCCGATCGCCGGCCGCTGGCCGTTGCTCGTGCAGGGCGACGGCCAGCGCGACCAGCTGCTGCGGCGGTTCCGCGAGGCGGGCTCCGCGATCCTGCTCGGCACCGATTCGTTCTGGGAGGGCGTCGACGTCCCGGGCCGCGCGCTGCGCGTGCTGATCCTCGCCAAGCTGCCGTTCAAGGTGCCGAGCGAGCCGCTCACGGCGGCCCGGCTCGAGCGGCTCGAGGCGCGGGGGCTGAACGGCTTCGTGCACTACCTCGTGCCCAACGCGGCCCTGAAGTTGAAACAGGGGTTCGGGCGGCTGATCCGCAGCACGACCGACGTCGGCGCCGTGGTGCTGCTCGACCGCCGCATCGTGACTAAGCGCTACGGCCAGCTGATCCTCGAGGGGCTGCCGCCCGCGTCCCGGGTGGTGGGCCCGTGGCAGGACGTGCGGCGGGCGTGCGAGGAATTCTTCGCGGGGCACGGCATCGAGGCGGCCCTGGGCGTGGAGCGGTAGATTGTGTTCGTGGTGGTGTGGATGTTCGAGGCGAAGGCGGGTGCGGAAGAGGACTTCGTCCGGGCGTACGGGCCGGAAGGCGAGTGGGCCAAGCTGTTTCGGCGCAGTGCGGGATTTGTCGACTCGGCGCTGGCGCGCGATATCGGGATCGCTCGGCGGTTCGTCACGATCGACCGGTGGGCCTCGCGGGCGGCGTTCGACGAGTTCAAGGCGTCCGCCAAGGCCGACTACGACGCCCTCGACGCGCGGTGCCAGCACCTCACCCGCAGCGAGCGGCTCATCGGGCATTTTGAAACGTGACGCCCAGGCGTCAGCCTGGGAACGGCGTGGCGCGTACTGATTCAGAGGAGGGTTTCTTCTGACGCGGCTCAGCAAGCGTCTGTCCGCCTTGCCCAGCTACCCCATGGCCGAGATCCCCGCCATCAAACGGCGGCTAATGCAGCAGGGGGTCGACGTCATCGACGTCGGGGCGGGCGACGCGGACCTGGCGCCGCCCAGGGTGGCGGTCGAGGCGCTGGCGCGCGCCGCGCGCGATCCTGCGATGAGCCGGTATGCGTTCCAACTGGGCCTGCCGGCGTTCCGCGAAGCCGCCGCTGCGTACCTGCAGCGCCGCTTCGGGGTGAAGTGCGATCCCTTCACCGAGCTGCACCCGCTGCTCGGCTCCAAGGAGGGGATCGCCCACCTTGCATTGGCGGTGCTCGACGCCGGGGACGTGGCCGTCGTGCCCGAGCCGGGGTACGCCGTCTACGAGGGTGGCACTCGCCTCGCGGGCGGCGAGCCGTATGCTTACGCGCTCACGCCGCGCACCGACTTCCTGCTCGAGCTCGAGGAGATCCCGGCGGAGGTGATCCGGCGGACGCGGCTCGTCTACCTCAACTATCCGAACAATCCGACGGCCGCGGTCGCGACGCGCGAGTATCTCGCGCGTACCGTCGTGTTCTGTCACCGGCACGACATCGTGATCGTGTACGACAACCCCTACTGCGAGATCACGTACGACGACTACGTCGCGCCCAGCATCTTCGAGATTCCGGGGGCGTGGGAGAGCGCCGTCGAGTTTCATTCGCTCTCCAAGACGTTCTGCATGACGGGGTGGCGGCTCGGCTGGGCGGCAGGGCGCCCGGAGCTCATCGCCGCGCTGGCGCGCGTGAAGAACTACGTCGACACCGGCGCGTTCCTGGCGATCCAGGCCGCCGGCGCCGCCGTGCTGCCGCAGGCCGAGCAGTTGGCGCGCGAGTACGTCGCGCAGTTCCGGGCGCGACGCGACGCGATGCTGCCCGTGCTGCGGGCGCAGGGGTTCGAGCCCGAAACGCCGCGGGCGACGATGTACCTCTGGGTGCCGCTCCCTGAGGGGCTCCCCTCGGCCACGTTCCAGCGGAAGGCCCTCGAGGAGGAGGGCGTGGTGGTTCTGCCGGGGAGCGGGTTCGGCGCGGGCGGCGAAGGCTTCTTCCGCGTCGCGCTCACCGTCGCGGCGCCGCGGCTCGTCGAGGCGGGGGAGCGCCTGGGAAAGGTGTTGGCCGCTGTTTAAGCCGAGGCAGGTCTCGCCCGCCAAGGCGCGGCTCACCTGGGCCGCGAGCCTCGTGCTGCATGCCGCGGTGATCACGCTCGCGGTCAGCGCCGCGTGGCGCATCGACCGCTATCAGTCCCTCATCACGATCATCCCCCCCGAGGCGCCGCGCCGCACGGAGCTGCCGCCGTTCGGCGGCACCAAGCGCGGCAAAGGGCCGAGCGGCGGCTTGGGGCGCCCGCCGGCTCCCGCCCCCGCGGTCGACACGACCACGCCGCCGCCCGCGCCGACGGTCGGACAGCCGGACACGGCGCTCGCCGCGAGCTCGGCGGCGGTGGGCCCGCACATCGTGAGCCCGCCCCAGGTGGGGGACGGGCGCCTCTGGGTGCTGCCGCGACCTGCGCTCCCCGGCGAAGTGGCCGACGCCCTCTATGGACAGGAGGAGCACAAGGATTCGGTCGCGGTGCACCGGCTGCGCTCCATGGTGGACTCGCTGAACGTCATCATCGACCAGGAGCAGCGCGCCCGGCAGAAGCCGACGTGGACCACGGACGTCGCGGGGAAGACGATCGGCATCGATTCACAGTACATCCACGTCGCCGGGATCAAGATCCCCACGGCAGTGCTCGCGCTCCTGCCGATCACCCTCCCGCAGGGCAACTTCGACGAGCAGCGGCGGGCGCGGCAGCTCGAGGACATGCGCCAGGACCTGATGCAGGCGGCGCGCCGCACCGAGACGTTGCAGCTGTTCCGGCAGTACGTGCGCGAGCTCCGGGCGCGCAAGCAGGCGGAGCGGGATGCGGAGAAGCGGGCGAAGGGAGATACGACGAAGGCAAAGGCGGATACGGTGAAAGCGGTGCCGTGATCCTGTCGCTGCTCGCGGAACTCCTCATTGCCGGTGCGCTCCTGCCACTGCAGGGCAAGCAGGACACCGTCCCACCAGAACTGCAAGTCGCCGCCGCGGCACTTGAGTCGGGCCGGGTGGAAGATGCCATCAAGCTCGCGGAGGGCTACGCGCTGCGGCACGGGCGTGACCCACGCGGGTTCCTGATCCGGGGCGACGCATACGCCGCTCGCATGCCTACCGGTCGCTTCCGAGCGCTCGAGTCATATCGTCAGGCCAAGCAGCTGCTCCCCCACGATCCAGAACCACCCTATCGCATCGCTCACATGGGTCTTTGGCTCGGCGGCGATGACGGCGAGCGGATCGCTCGCGAAGGCTTGGAGCAGGTGATCGAGCTCGACCCGCTGTACAGAGATGCGTGGGACCAGTGGCTCACATTGTACCGGAACGCCGGCGGTCGGCGGAAGATGATCGAGCGGCTGCAAGCCAACGCTGAGCATCCCATCATTCAGGCGCGCATTGCGCAGCTGCTGATCGAGGAAGAACGGTACGCGGATGCCGACCAGCTGCTCGACGTCGCGCTCACGCAAGACTCGACCCATCCGGGCTGGAATGCGCTGCGGGCGGAGAGCGCGCTCGAGGCGGGTGACACACTGGCTGGTATCGGGTTCTACCGCCGGGCGCTGCGATATGCTGTGCGCGATTCCGCGGATGTGCTGTGGCGCCAGGTCATTGGCATCGCCACGCCGAGCGAGATCCGCGTGTGGTGGGCCGGCGTGCCGCCCGACGCAAAGGGCGGCTGGCTCGAGAGCTTCTGGGCGCGGCGGAATCCCAACCTGTTCGCCGGCACGAACCACCGGATCGTGGAGCACTTTTCCAGGCTGCGCTATGCCCGCGAGCATTACCCGTTGCTCCATCCGCTCGTCTCGTACCATCGCAGCAGCCTGGCTCGCACGCTCAACCTCGAGCCGTCGCAAGGGGAGCGCGAGTTCCACTTGCGTTGCGAAGTGTTCCAGACGCTTCCGCCTTATTACTCGGGCGGAGGCATCCCATTGCCTGGCGTGAGCAGCGTGCGAGATCGTGCCCGAGTCGCCGCGGATGCTGCGGCCCTGCTCACCACCGAGGAGAAAGAGAGCATGCCGAAGCACACCCGGCGCGCCCTCGAGGCGATGGGGGTGGTGCTATCGCCCACGCTGTTTGTTCCGTTGGGGATGGATCTGCGGGAGGCGGACACAGTCGCCGCCCGTGTGGGCTACAACCTCGCTACAGGGTTGGACGATCGCGGCATCATGTACCTGCGCTTCGGGCCACCGCACGCGTCGAGGTTGGGTGGGGACAACACGGTGGACCCGCAGTGCAACACCGACGAGCTGGAGCGGTGGCGGTACGCCGAGTGGGGAGAGGTACGCTTTGTGAGACCGAGCGCCTTCTCCAAGGGGCTCCGTACCACGCCGGAGATGGTCTTCCGGCCGATGAACCAGGACCAGCTCGCCGCCATGCGGCTCGGTCTGACGCGCGACGCTTCATCCGAGCCCGCCCGGCTCGAGTTCGGGGTCTGGACGGCGCAGTTCAGGAACCGGCAGGTGACTGCGACCACGGATCTCGTCATCGTCTCGACGAGCGGGACGCTCGCGGCAGCGCTGATCGGTGACGTCGGGGGCGAGCGGGCATCGGGTGAGAGCGATGTAGGGAGGGTCACCTTGACGGTGGCTCCCGGACGCTACGTGCTCCTCGCGCACGCCCACCAGGGCGACACCCTGGGTCGTCAAGAGCTCGGGATCACGCTGCGGTCCTTCCAAGTCGGTCCAGCAATCAGCGACCTCCTCCTGGCGCAGGCGTGGCGCGATGACACGCTCATCGATCGATCCGCCATGCTCGGACACTTGCAGCGGGGCCTGACCTTTGGGGCGGGAGACACGGTCCGGGTCTATGTGGAGGTGTACGGGCTGCGCGTGAGCGCAGAGCGAGTGAGTTACCACGTGACTTATCGGATGCTGCGGAGCGACGATCTCCAACGTGATATCGCCCGTGAGGAGTGGCCGGGCGCGATCGGCCTCGAATTCGATCGCGTGTCAGGCGGGTCCGAGGAAAGACCGGTGGCGGAATTGCTGGACCTCTCACCGCAGCAGATCCCCCGCGGCAGCTATCTGCTGCGGGTTCAGGTGTGGGATAACACGGCTGCGGCGCAGATTGGGCGAGCGACGGTTGCCTTCCGGGTTCGATAGAATCGTGGATCGAGCCCGGGCTCTCAGCCCGGGTTACTCCCCGGCGGCGTTCTGCAGGCGCTTCAGCGCCGCCTGTTTCCCCACGACATACAGCAGCTCGTTGACCGGCTCCGACACCGTGCCGCCGGTGAGGGCGATGCGGATCGGTTGGAAGATCTTCCCCGCGGCGACACCCGTTTCGTCGGCGAGGGCACGCAGCGTCTTTTCGAGTGCTTCCAGTGTCCAGTCAGTCTTGCGCAGGACGGCGAGGCTCGCTGCGAGGGACGCCTTGTAACCCGCCGGATCCTTGGCGATTTCCTTCTTTGCCTTGTCGTCGAACGCGACGAAGTTCGCGTCGAGCCGCACGGCCACCTGCTTCGCCACGTCGAGCGTGGTGCGGGACCGGGTCTTCACGGCGGCGATCGCCTTGAGGACCGCGTCCTTGTTGCCGTTCAGCCCGAGCTGTGAGAGCTGGGGCGACACGAGCGGATACAGCTGCTCGGCGGACGCCATGGACAGGTACTGCCCGTTCATCCACTCGAGCTTCGTCATGTCGAAAATGGCCGGCTTCTTCTGGATGCCCTCCAGCGAGAAGAGCCCGATCATCTCCTCGAGCGTCATGATCTCCCGGTCCCCGCCTGGACTCCAGCCGAGCAGGGCCAGGAAGTTGCGCATGGCAGCGGGCAGGATCCCCATGTGTTGGTAGTCGCCGACTGCTTCAGCGCCATGGCGCTTGGAGAGCTTCTTGCCGTCCGGGCCGTTGATCATCGGCACGTGGCCGAACACCGGTGCTTGGGCGCCGAGCGCCCGGTACAGCGCGAGCTGTTTGGGCGTGTTGGAGATGTGGTCGTCGCCGCGCAGCACGTGCGTGATCGCCATGTCGATGTCGTCCACCACCACGGCAAGGTTGTAGATCGGCGTGCGGTCGGAGCGGAGCACGACGAAGTCCTTGATGTCTTCCCCCTGGAACGAGATGCGGCCGTGCACCGCGTCGTCCCAGGCGATCTCGCCGGGCGGCAGGCGGAAGCGGATCGCGCCTTCCTCCATGTACGCTTTGCCTGCGGCGAGGAGCTTGTCCGCGACTTCCTGGTGCCGCTTCACGCGAGCGCCCTGGAACACGGGCTCCTCGTCCCAATCGAGGCCGAGCCAGGTGAGGCCGTCGAGGATCACCCGGGTATGCTCGTCGGTCGAGCGTTGCTTGTCGGTGTCCTCGATGCGGAGCAGGAATTGGCCGCCGACCCGGCGCGCGTACAGCCAATTGAAGAGCGCGGTACGAGCGCCGCCGACGTGGAGGTAGCCCGTGGGCGAGGGAGCGAAGCGAACGCGAGTGGTCATTGCGGCAAGGTACGGAGAGGGGGGGATTCGAACCCCCGATAAGGCTTTTAGGCCCTATAACGGTTTAGCAAACCGCCGCCTTCAGCCACTCGGCCACCTCTCCTGGAACAGCACAACGTCGCAAGTCACCTAGGCTTGTGCAACCCCCTGTTAACGACCGGAATAGAGGGGCGGCGAGTCGACGGGTGGCGAAAAAGGAGGCACACCGTGCCCGCTAGCTTTCCGTGAGCCCCTGCCGGGTAAGCTCTGCCTGAGCACTCGCTTCTAGATCGACGATGCCGGACAGACTCGCGGCCAGGGAGGCGTGCCGTCAGGCTACGCGCGCTCCGCGCTCGGTCCTGAAGCGCACGCGGAGGCCTGCCCGCGCGAGCATGTCGACCAAGGCGTCGATGCTGAAGCGATGGAAGCGCCCCCGCACGAGATCGTTCACGCGGGGCTGGCTTACCCCCAGTAGCTTCGCCGCCCGGGCTCACGCCTTCGGGAAGAAGCGCCAGCGCACACCACAATGGGATGTGGATCTGGCCCGGACGCGGAGGTGCTCGGCTTCCACGGGGGAAAACCCCAGGTCCCGGAAGATGTTGGGCGAGCCCTTCGTGATCTTGATCGCCATCGTTCCCTCCTACTGGCGGGCGCGTCGCCCGAGCAGCTCCTTGAGCCGGGACCGCGCCAGATCCACATCCCATTGTGGTGTGCGCTGGCGCTTCTTCCCGAAGGCGTGCAGCACGTAGGCCGCTTCGGGCCGCGTCGCCAGGTACAGCACCCGATACTCTCCGTCCGCGTGGATACGGATCTCCCGCACGCCGGGGCCGACCCTCGTCATCGGCTTCCAGTCGCTGGGCTGGTGGCGTGCCTGCACTCGATACAGCTGGTACCCGGCATCGCGACGGGCATTCGGGGGAAACGCGCGCACGACGGCGCGGGCGTTCCCCAGCCAGCGGAGCGGCTTGAGCTCCATAGGAAAATATATCCGTTTGGATATGATGCGCCAGGTCGAGAGCGTGGGTCGAGATCGGCGATGGTGGGCGCGGGCTGGTGCGCGCCATTTAGGGTCTCGCTCCGGTCAGGGCGGCGCTCGCCCACGGAACGCACGGAGGGAGGATTGACCGTCCAAGCGGTCCGGCCCAGGTTCAGTGCGACATTACCCCCCTAGTTCCTTCAGGGGCTAGGCGCGAGGCCGTCCCGAGAGGCTGGCCTCTGGTTTTCTCGCCGGCGCCAGTACGAACACCCGGCCAGTGTGCAGCGGGCTCGCGGGCGCGCGCTCATCACGGCAGCGTGGGAGTGTCGCGCGGCGACTGCAGCCAACACGACCGCACGACCAGCATTGCTTGGCCTCAGGGGAATGCGACCAGCGTGGGAACGAGGCGGTGGGTGGTCGTGCCGTCGCCTAGCTGGCCGTACACGTTCTCGCCCCAGCAGTAGGCCGCGCCTGCCGAAGTCACGCCGCAGCTGTGGCGCCGCCCGGCGACGACGGCCGTGAGTTCATAGACCCTATCTCCTTCCGACTCTGACCTATCGTGGCCGCCACGTGGGGACGCCGTCCACGGCGGCTGGGTTGTTGGTCAGGTTGCGAAGCCTCGAGCCGTCGCTGTTCATCATGTGCAGGTCGTAACGACCAGGCTCGGTTCGATGAGCGATCGCGAGACGATCCGGCGGGTGTTCATGCCTACCGCGGCCTCCAGACGGGGTCCCGGTTGCTTCGCGTGCTCGTGCTCGTGAGCTGGGTGACGCCCGACCCGTCCGCGTTCATCACGTAGATTTGCCACTGGCCGTAGATTCCCCCGCTGAGGCTAGAGAACGCAATCTTCGTTCCGTCGGGCGACCAAGCGGCCCCGTCGTCCTGCGTGGTGGTGGTGAGCCGAGTGATGCTCGACCCATCGACCTGCATCACGTAGATCGAAAAGCTTGCCCCGTCGGGGGACCTCGTGAACGCGATCTTCGAGCCGTCGGGCGACCACGCGGGCTGGTCGTCCGTCGCCGGGTTGTTCGTGAGGTTCACCTGGCCCGAGCCGTCGGCGTTCATCACGTAGATGTCCAAGTTCCTGAGGAAGGCGATCTTCGAGCCGTCGGGCGACCATGCTGGCCGCAGGTCCCCGGCTGGGTTGTTAGTGAGATTGCGAAGGCCCGAGCCGTCGGCGTTCATCACGTAAACTTCCACGTTGCCGTCACGGGAGCTGTTAAATGCGATCTTCGAGCCGTCGGGCGACCACGCCGGGTCGGCGTCGCTGGCCGGGTTGTTGGTGAGGTTTACCTGGCCTGAGCCGTCCGCGTTCATGACGTAGATCTCATAGTTCCCATCGCGGTTGGTCTCGAAGAGGATCTTCGAGCCGTCTGGTGACCATCCCGCCGGGTAGTCCAACGCCGGGTTGTTGGTGAGGTTCATCTGGCCCGAGCCGTCGGCGTTCATCACGTAGACCTCCGGGTTCCCGTCGCGGTTGGTATGGAAGAGGATCTTCGTGCCGTCAGGCGACCAGACGGGGCCGTCGTCTTCCGCCGGGTTGTTGGTGAGGTTCACCTGGCCTGAGCCGTCCGCGTTCATGACGTAGATGTCTCCGACTCCTCCGTTATCCCAGGGGCTGTAGAAAGCGATCTGGCCGGCCGCGGCGACCGCGGTAATCGTCACCCTGGCCATGACTGACTTGCTGTTGTCGCTGACTGAGGTGGCTGTGACGCCGAGCGCGCCGGGCGGAACCGTGGTCGGCGCTGTGTAGGTCGCCGTCGTGTTCGTGACATTGCTCAAGCTCCCGCAGACTGCCGGGCCGCCGCTGCATCCGGTGATGCTCCAGGCGACGCCGCGATTGGTCGGGTCGTTCGTCACCGTGGCCGTGAAGTCCTGGCTGCCACTGGTGAGGAGGCTCGCGGTCGTCGGAACGACGGAAACGGAGACCGCCGGGCGGCCGCCGTCGTGCGCCGTCGTATCTGAGCCGCAGGCCGCGAGCAGCAAGACGCCCATGAAGGGCAGGAAGCGCTGTGGCATTTGCTGGGTGTTCATGATCGCTCCTATCCGCGGCTCGAAGACGGTCTTGCTCAGCCTGCCTACTGCACGATTCCCAACGCCCGCGCGATGTTGATGCGCCCCTTGCCGTAGTACGGGTCCACCCCGGGATCCCCGAGGTCGTCCGCCGACTGGAGAATCCGGGCCCTGATCAGGGCGGGATTGCCATGGCCCAGTTGCGCCACGAGCAGCGCCGCGAGCCCGGCGACGTGCGCGGCCGCGAAGCTGTTACCGACAGGCTGCGCGACTGCTTGACGGGCGAGGCATGCTGGGGCAGCGGTGGTCGCCGTCGGTGTCGTCGTGCAGGGCACCCACATTCTCCGAAACTGGCCCACCTCGCCCGCGCCGCCGGGCGCGGCGACGCTGATCGCCGAACGCCCATAAGCCGCATATGGCGCTGGCGCATCCACGTTCACCCAGGGCCCATTTACGCCGCTGGCTCCGGTCGGCCCAGTGGCGGCAACGCAGATCGCATTGGCGGCCTCACACGGTAACCGCACGAGATCGCCGTTGTGATCGAGGTCGGCGGCGTCATTGAAGGGAACGCTGATGAGAAGGGCGCCCTTGCGGAAGGCGTAATTCACCGCTCGCTCGAACGCCGCAACGGTTCCCGGGTTCTCGCTCTTGTCGCGTTGCACGCCATTGCTGAGGTTGATCACATCCACGCCCTGGTCCGCGGCGTACACGATTCCAGTTAAGAGTCGGCCAGCGGAGGTCCGAAACGTCGAATCGACTACCTTCACCGCCAGAAGCGTAACGTACCGGTTGACTCCGGCCAGCACCGTCGCATTGCTTGCGACGACGGACGCGACGGCGGTGCCGTGCCAGAAGAGGTCGCTGAACGGCAGCCGGCCGGCGTAGCGCGTAGGGATGACGTCCTCCGGCACGAACGATGTCGAGTGCGCGAGGTCCACGAGCCCGGCGAGGTCCGGAAGCAAGTAGTCGATGCCGGTGTCGACGATCGCGACCTTGACATCGCGCGAGCCGAGGTGGCCGGCCGCCCACGCCTCGGGCGCGAACACGGCCCGCAGATTCCACTGCCGTGCGTAGAACCGGGCCGTCGTCGGCGACGCGGTCGCATCGGCGGGAGCGAGGGCTTCACTCACCGCTTCGTCGGCAGCGGCGCCGTCGGCCTCGACGTCCTCATTCCCCAGGGTGGCCAGGTCGGGCTCCACGGCGCGGACGTCCGGCGCGCCCGCCAGCTCGGCAGCCGCGCCTTCTGACAGTCCAATTACCGCGGCCACGCCGATGCTGTCGAGCGAAGCCTCGACGGCGCCGCCCAGCTGCGCCGCTCGCGCTCCGAAATCGGCCGGCACCCGGTCGGCCGTGAAGACGACGAGATGGCGGCCCGCCGGGTCGGCGCGCGTCACGCTCGCGGCGAGTATTCTGGCGGCGGGGGCGGTGGGAGTGCTCCGATCGTGGCAGGCCGGGAGCGCCAGGGCGGCGACGGCGGCCAGTGCGACGATGTGCGATCGGGTCCGTTTCATACATCACCTCCGGGGGTTGTGGTTCGCGGCCGGCGTCTGCTGCGTAAGCCACTGCTCGATGATCCGACGGAACGTCTCCACCGGCTGCGCCCCGCGGATCGGCGTGCCTTCCACGGTATCAGCCGCCGTAGTCCGCCCGATCACGAACCCGGGCGTCCCCTGCACGCCGGCCGCCGCGCCGTCCGTGAGACCGCGCTCGATCTGGGGCGCGTACCGGCCCGACGCGACACACTGCTCGAACTCCGGTCCAGCCACACCGACCGCGCGGGCGTACTCGGCCAGCTGCGGCGCGGCCAGCGCCCGCTGATTCTGGAACAGCACGTCGTGCATGTCCCAGTACTTGCCCTGTTCGCCGGCGCAGTGCGCCGCCGCGGCGGCCATGCGGGCATGGGGGTGCAGCTGATCGAGCGGGAAGTCGCGAAACACGTACCGCAGCTTGCCCGTGTCGATGTAGTCCTTTTTGAGGGCAGGGAGGGTCGTCGCGAAGAAGCGTCCGCAGAACGGGCACTGGAAGTCGGAGAACTCGACGAGGGTGACCGGCGCGTCGGCGCGCCCCAGACTGGGCGCGTCGGCCACACTCGTCCGCACCGGCCCGCTCGGCGCGATGGCGCCCTGGGCCGAACGCTGGCTCAACAAGCGGAGCACCTGCGCGAGCTGCCCCTTGACCGCCGCGAGGTCCGCGGTGACGTGTTCGAGGTCGGCTTGGATCGCCCGGAGATCCCGGGTCGAGTCCTGCGGCGCCTGCGCCCAGGCAGTGGAAGCGAGGGCGAGTACCAGCAACAAGGCAAGAGGAGTGCGTTTCATGGTTCGCCTCCCTATCGGCAAATGCCGTAGCCACTGCCGTAGTCGCAGATGCCCGACGCGCAGTCCCCGTGGACCGAGCAGGTCTGGCCGGTCGCGCACCGGGCGACGCAGTCGTCACCACCGCAGTCGACGTCGGATTCGCCGCCGTTCGTCACGCCATCGAAGCAATGGGGAACGCAGAGGTGATCGGGCCCGCAGATGAAGCCCAGCTCGCCGCAATCGAGGTTCCCGTTGCAGCTCGTCGGACAGTCTGCCGCGACGCACTCCGCGTTCGCGACCTCCGAGAGGTCGGAGAACCCGGCGTCCTTCTTCGCCCGCACGTGATACTCGTACGTCGTGATGTTGCCCACGCTGGCGTCGCGGTAGCTCGTGGTGTTCGCCGGAAGGTTGGCCACCAGCCAGCGGCCAAAAATCCCGTCGTCACGCCGCACCTCGTAGCCGTCCTCGACCGCGGAGTTGTCCTTCCAGACGAGGTCGATCGCGGGCTGGTCCGCCTCCGCCGTCGCCGTGAGCCCCGTGGGCGCCGCGGGAGGCGCCGTGCAGTCGGCGTTCGAGGGCGGGGAGTCGCCCCCGGCATTGAACGCGCTTACGCGGTAGCAAATCTGCTGCTCGCTCGAGCGCCCTGGGTCCTGGAAAGAAGCGACGTTCGAGCCGACCGTGCCCGCGTTTGTCCAGGTGGAGCCCCCGTCGAGGGAGCGCTCGACGCGGAATCCGCTTTCAGTAGTCGAGTTGTCGACCCAGCTCACCTCGACGGCGGTGCTCGATGACGGCTTCGCGTCAGTCCCGGAGGGCGCGGCGGGAGCCGGCGGCGGCAGGGTCGTCGCGCACGCAGCTGCGGAGAACGCCGAGTAGCTCGTGTTGCTGCTCGTGATCCGGAACGCGCGAACCTTGTAGCAGTACTGCGTCGAGCTGGCGAGTCCGGTGTTGCCGTATGCCGTGACGTTCGCGCTCACGCCGATGAGCAGCGCGAAACTGCCGCTTGCCCCGGTGGTCGAGCGGTGCACCTCGAAGCCGCTCTCGTTGCTCGAGTTGTCCTGCCAGGAGACGTCGATTCGGCTGTTCGACACGACGACGGCGTTGGTGCTCGACGGCGCGGCCGGCGTCGAGCCGGATCCAGCCGTGGATGCCGCCTCCACCCCGGGCGCCATCGGGTGCTTGTGCTCGCAGCCGCTGAAGATGAATGCGAGCAAGACGACCGGATACGCGAAGCTCATGTGGCGCAACCTCATAAACCCTCCGTAGTGGGGACCGCTCTTCGGGCGCCTGATTGCCCCGTCCAAGTAGCGGCGTATGTTCTACGAAGGTGCGCCGATCTGCTGTGCTGAGCCTTTGCTCTCCCTTAGGCGGCGGCTAAGAGCGCGCACCGTGCGGGGGACGCGTCATGATCCGGCTCCGGCTGCTGGGGACGGTGGATCTCAGGGACTCCCAAGGTCGCGAGCTCGGTTCAGTCCTCCGGCGCCCGAAGCTGCTTGCCCTCCTGGGCTATCTCACCGTTGCGCGCCCTCGCGGTCTCCAACGCCGCGATACCCTCGTCGCGCTGCTGTGGCCCGAGCTCGACCACGCGCATGCGCGAAATGCCCTCAGCCAGGCCGTCCACGCGTTGCGGCAAGCACTCGGTCACGCTGCGTTGCTGGCTCGAGGAGAGGAGGAGTTGGGGGTAAGCGAGGAGGGCTTGGGGTGCGACGTCCGTGAGTTCGAGACGGCGCTCGAAGCGGGGCGGGCCGAGCAGGCATTAGAGCTGTACCGAGGCGGCTTGCTCAACGGGCTGCACGTGTCCGGTGTTCCAGAGTTCGAGCGCTGGCTCGACGAGGAGCGGGAGCGGCTGCGCCGGCGCGCGTGCGAAGCCGCCCAACTGGTCACGGACCGAGAGGCGGCGGCCGGCAATCAGGTCGGGGCGGCTCGCTGGGCGCTGCGGTTGACGGAGCTGTCGCCGTTTGACGAGACGGCGGTGCGCGGGCTGGTCGAGCTGTTGGACCGGATGGGAGATCGGGCGGGCGCGGTGCGGGCGTATGAGGAATTCGAGCGGCGGTTGGGCCGCGACCTTGAGGTCGAGCCGTCGTTAGCGACCCAGGGGCTGATCGCGGGAATCCGGGCGCGTCGTTCGCTCGTGACAGGCGCGGCGGCGGCACCCGACCCGGCGGCGGTCAGTCAGACGAGCGCGGCAGAGCCCGGCGCGGCAGCGCGGAGCGCGAGCTCGGTGGCCGCCGCGCCAGCTCCACGAACGGCTCGGCGACAGGTTCACGTTCTGCTCACGGTGATCGTGAGCGGGCTCCTCGGGGTTGGCTGGCTTCTCGTCGGGAAACCGTTCGGCGCTCGCAGCGCGGAGACCGCCCGGGTGCCCAAGCGGATCGTGGTGCTCCCTTTCACGAATCTGGGCCCGGTTGGGCAGGAATATTTCGCGGACGGGGTGACGGAGGAGATCACCGCACGGCTGGCCGCGGTGGGTGATTTGCGGGTGATCGGGAGCACGAGCGCCACCGCCTACAAGGGCACCAAGAAGACGATCCTCGACATCGGCAGGGAGCTCGGCGTCGCTTACATCCTGGAGGGAAGCGTCCGCTGGGAGAAGTCACCGGATGGTCGCGCCCGAGTGCGCGTGACCCCGCAGCTCGTGAGCACGACCGACGGCACTCATCTCTGGGCGCAGGTCTATGACGAGCCCCTGGACGAGATCTTTCGGGTCCAGTCGGACATCGCTCAGCAGGTGGTGCAAGCGCTCGACCTGACGTTGCTCCAGCCGCAACGACGCACGATCGAGGCGGTACCGACCCGCAACCTCCAGGCGTACGACTACTACCTGCGCGGGAACGAGTACCTGCGTCGCGGCGCGGACGAGCGGATCCAACGGACAGCTCTGCGCATGTACGAGAAGGCAGTAGAGCTGGATTCCGCCTTCGCCCTCGCCTACGCCATGGTCTCCCGGATGCGCTCGCGTTTGTACCTGTTTCACTACGATCGGTCGCCGGAGGGCCTCGCGGCGGCGAAGCGAGCGGTCGACAAGGCCTTGGAGCTGGCTCCTGATCTGCCGGAAGCGCACCACTCCTTGGGCACTTACTACTGGCTCGGTTTCTTGGATTACGACCGGGCGCTGCGGGAATTCGCGATTGTGGAGGCGAGTCGCCCCAACGACAGCCAGCTGCTCCACGCTCGGGCAGTTCTCCGACAGCGGCAGGGCAAGCTGCGTGAAGCGCTGGTGGATTTCGAAAGAGCACAGCAACTCGATCCGGCTTTGTCCGGAATTGCCGGCGGGTATGGTCAGACCTACATGATGCTGCGGGATTTTCCGCGCGCGGAAGCCCAATTTGAGCGGGCGACCGCGCTTTCGCCCGACGCGGTTGAACCGTACTTCAATAGGGTGATGGTCGTCCTCCGTGGCTACGGCAGCACGCAGCGGGCTCGGGCGGTTCTCGACGAGGCCCGCAAGGTAGGCATCACCGACGAACCGTACCTCGTCATTGCCCGGGAGTTGGTCGAGCTCTTCGATCGCCGGTACCAAGCGGCGCTCGACGTGCTCTCTTCCATGGCTCCGGAGGTGTTCCAAGACCAGAATCGCTTTGTCCCGCGAACCGAGCTCTACGCAGAGGTCTACGGACTGATGGGATATCGCGAGCTGGCGCGGGTCTACTACGACTCGGCGCGCAATGTCGTGGCTGGGAAGCTTCGGGAGCATCCCGACGATCCGCGGTTGCATAGCGCGCTGGGGATCGCCTGGGCAGGCCTCGGCCGAAAGGATGAGGCGATCGCAGAAGGGAAGAAAGCGGTCGACCTTCTGCCAGTCACGAGGGAGGCGTTTCGAGGGTACCGCCATGAGCACGACTTGGCTCGCATCTACACCATGGTGGGGGAGTACGACGCCGCCGTCAGCCGCCTTGAATACCTCCTTTCGATCCCAGGCTGGCTAACTCCTGCCTGGCTTCGCATTGATCCAGACTGGGATCCCCTGCGAGGTAACCCGCGCTTCCGAAGGCTCGTGGGCGGCGAGAAGTGAAGCACTGCCTTCTGTCCTTGGTCCTCGCATTTCTGCCGTGGCTCCTGTCGGCTCAAGGCGTCACGAGCGCCGCGATTCAGGGAAGGGTGACCGGCGAGGACGGCTCGCCGGTCGTCGGGGCGACCGTCCGGGTCCCGAACGCGCTGGACGGGCGCAGTTGGGAGGTCTCGACCCGGTCCACGGGGAGGTATCTCCTCGAGGACGTCGAAGTGGGTGGGCCCTACCGCATTGAGGTCCGCGCCGTAGGCTTCGGGTCCGAAACGCGGAACGGCATCGTGCTCGCGCTGGGCCAACGATTGGTCGCGGATTTCGCGCTCCGGCCCGCCACCGTTGAGCTGGCACCGGTCGTGGTCCGCGCGACGGCCGATGCGGTCCTCAACGCGGGCCGAACGGGACCTTCCGAAATCGTCTCCGCCGCACGCATCGCGGCGCTTCCGAACCTCAGACGGGACTTCTTCACCCTGACCGCCTTGAGTCCGCAGGTCGCCATCTCCCCATCGTCCGGTTCCGCACCCTCCGGTGGCATCACGAGCGGGGGCCAGAATCGGTTGCTCAATGGGTTCCAGATTGATGGCGGCCTGAACGGCGACCCGTTCTTAGGTCGCTTGCCGGGGCGAGAGACGCTGCCACGGCCCATTTCACTCGAGGCGCTGCAGGAGCTCCAGGTAATGGCGGCGCCGTTCGACATTCGCTTCGGCGGCTTTATTGGGGGGTTTGCGAACGCCGTGACGAAATCAGGGACGAACGCCGTGCACGGGTCGGTGTTCGGCTACCTGGCAGACGGCGCCCTGGTCGGCAAGAATGCGGCCGGAGACGCAGCGGGGGATTTCACCACCTGGCAGTATGGGGGGGCGATCGGCGGTCCGATCGTGCGCGACCACGCACACTACTTCCTGAGCTTCGACATGCAGCACCGCGTAGTCCCTGATCCCGGACCACTGATCACGGATACCGCCGGCGGCGCCGACACGATCAGTATCGGCATCCGCTACGCCAGCGCGGCGCGTTTCCAGGACATCCTCCGGAACACCTACGCCCTCGATCCCGGCACCCTGGGCCCTTCGAACGGTCGGGTTCCTGCGGCGGACGTCTTCGGTAAGATCACCTGGCAAGTGGGCACCAATAGCCATCTCGAGCTGTCGCACCACTACACCGACGGTGACCGCAGCGGATTCCTCGAACGCTTGTATGGTCAATACACACTGTCGTCCGTGGCGTCCCGAGCGCCCGCGACGGCCAACGCGTCCCGCCTCATTTGGACCAGTCTCCTGGGTGGTCGCTGGTCCAACGAGGCGATCCTGAGCTATCTCCGGCTGCACGCCGAGTGCCGGCCCAACGTCGGCTATGCGCTCATCCAGGTCCCGGCTGATCGCGGGACGCTGGTGGCCGGCACCAACCAGACCTGCCCAGCCTTGTTCCGACAGGACGCCCTCGAGCTCACCGAGAACGCTACCGTTGACGTCGGAGCCCATGCCCTGACACTGGGTTCACACGCCCAGGCATTCCGGTTCGAGCACGACCAGCTGTTAAGCGGCGTCGGCCTGTGGAACTTTCGTACCCTCGACTCGCTCCAGGCCGGGCGGTCATTCCACTACGAGCGCGCGCTCCCCGGTCCCTCGCGCACCGGCGCCGTAACGTTCAGAGCTCTCCAGATCGCCCTCTACGCGCAGGACCGCTGGACCCCGCTGCGTGGCCTGACGTTGACCGCCGGCATGCGGGCGGAGGTGCCCGTGCTGCCGGACGCCGTGGCCACGAACGACGCGCTCCGGGCGGCGCTGGGCGTCGACAACGGACGGCGGCCGAGCGGCAAGTGGCTCTGGTCGCCCCGGGTGGGATTCAACTACGATCTCGGGGGCCAGGGGCGCACGTTCCTGCGCGGGAGCGTCGGCCTGTTCAGCGGTGCGCCACCCTACATCTGGGTCGGCAACGCCTACCGGGACGATGGCACCGAGCAGCTGTTCCTGAGCTGCGACGGCAGCGCGGTGCCGCCGTTTGATCCCCTCAATCAGCCGACCGCGTGTGCGAACGGCGCTGGGCCGGTACCGCAGCTCAGCTTCTTCGATCCGGGCCTGAGCTTTCCGCAGAACCTGAAGGTCGCCCTCGGCGCAGATCACCGGCTCCCGGGAGGCGTCGTCGGGACGGTCGATGTGCTGTACGCGCGCGCGGTGCACCAGTGGTACGTGAGCGACGCCAACCTGGGGCCGCCGGTGGCCGCCGCCCAAGGGGAGGGGAACCGTCCCCTGTACGGGGCGATCAGCGCCGCGGGGTTCGCGAGTCCCGTGCGCCCCGCGCCGGCCTTGGGTGCAGTGGTTCGCGTGTCCGACGGCAGCGGCGATCACTCGCTCGTGTTGTCGGGCCAGCTGCGCAAGCAGTTCGGGGATCGCGCCGAGCTAAGCGCGCTGTACGCGCACACGCGCGCCTGGGACCGGATGTCGCTCGTCAACTTCCAGGCGCGGCCCAACCTGCAGAACACGCCACTCGACGGCACGCTGGAGGATCGGCGGCTGCGCACGTCGTTCTTCGAGATTCCCGAGCGCGTAGAGCTCGGCGCGGTGGTGCGCCTCCCGTACCGCATGGCGGTCTCGCTTCTATATGCGGGTGCATCGGGGACGCCGTTCACCTATGTCGTGCAAGGGGATGCCAACGCGGACGGGAGCGGCAGCTCAGGCATGTCGAACGACATCGTTTACGTGCCGCGGGATTCGTCGGACATCGCCCTGGCAGCTCCTGCCGATTGGGGGGCGCTGAGCCGTTTCATCGAGAGCGAGTCATGCTTGCGCCGGCAGCGCGGCCGGATCGCCGAGCGCAACAGCTGCCGCAACCCGTGGTTCGGCACCCTCAACGCGCGGCTGACAAAGTCCATCCCAACCGTCTCCGGCCAGTCGCTCGAGGTGACTGCGGACGTGTACAACGTGCTCAACCTGATCAACCAGCAGTGGGGGCAGTCCCGGGTCACGACGCCCGACGTCCGCGCGCCGATGCTTCGCCTCGTGGGCTACGATGCGAACGCCGGGCGCGGAGTCTATCGATTGCGGCTTCCGGGACTCCGTCAGGTCCAGGACCTCGCGTCGCGGTGGCAGATGGAGCTCGGCGTGAGGTACGTGTTCTAATGGCACGCTGAAAGGCCGCTTCATGCGCTGGTGGCGAAACTGGTGGCAGACAGCGCGGGAACGGACGGATTTCGGCGGACTCCGACGGAAAAGGCGCGGTCGGAAAGCTGACGCAGCGGTTGTCGTTAGGATCAGGAAGGATCAGGAGGCAAGGCGACCGAGGCCCTTAGCAACCCGCCGCCTTCAGCCACTCGGCCACCTCTCCCGACGCTGCGCGTTAACTTAGCGGCCCAACGGGGGCCACGGTACCCTCCGTGTTCTACCGGGCAGCCGCTCCATCACCGACCACGGCGTTTCGTGGTTCACGAAATCCGTGGCACGGTCGCATGCCGACCCGCACCGTCGCCCGCGTCTCCGTGCCGAGCTGGGATGCCTCAGTCGGCGTGCCGCGTGCCTTCCTTCCGCGAGCGCCGGTACCAGTAGTAGCCCCCGATCGCGAGCAGCAGCACCACGGCCGTAGCGATGAGCGAGCGGTAGTCGCCCCGCGATACGCCCGCGCCGATCAGCACGCTCGCGAGCAGGGCTGGCGAGCGTGCCAAGCCCGACAGCACCACGAACTCGATCAGGGGCATACCGGAGAAGCCCGCCGCATAGCACAGCACATCCTTCGGCACGCCCGGGAGCAGGAACAGCAGGAACATCGCCGACCGGCTCCTGGCGGTGTCGAGCGAGCGGTCGAGCCTGGCGAGGGTGTCGCGACCGACCAGGCGCTCCAGCGTGGGCCGGCCGACCACACGGGCGAAGCAAAAGTTGAAGGCCGAGCCGAGCGTCACGCCGATGGCGGAGTACACAAAGCCGCGCCAGCCGCCGAACACGTAGCCCGCCGCGAACGAGGTGATCTCGCCGGGTATGACCGCGATCACGACCTGCAGGAACTGGATCCCGATGCAGAGCAGCGCCCCACCCGAGCCACTCTCCCGCAGCATGGCGATCAGGCGGTCTTTGTTCGAGATGCGGTGCAGCACCCCGCGTGCCACAGCCACCCCGCGCCGATCACCAGCCGCGCGACCAGGCCCGCCGGAACGAGCCAGCGGCGGCCAGCCGGCTGTCGTTTGGGCCGCGCTCACAGAAACGAATTGAGGTTCGTGTCAGCGGAGTGGTGGAGTCCGCCGCCTCTCCGCAAGCGGACTCTTGCAGTTCACACAACGTAGCCGCGCTGTGAGATACCCGGCAAGACGCGCGGAATTCTTGCAGGGTGAGACTGTCACACCCGCGCAACACAATCGCAGCGCGACGCCACGCCCGGCCCTGGCGGGCTGCAAGAAATCCTTGCGGGACGAGAGGGTAGCGCCAGCACCACGCCTGGCACCCCCTTTGCCCTTACGCAACGCTGCGTATGAGGCACACTCCCGTAGTCTCGATCGTCGTCGCCGCGCTCGCCGCGTTGCCTGGGCAGGGCACCGCGCAGCGCGCCCTGAAAGACCACCAGTTCTGGGCCGCGCCGCGGGTGTACGAGCAGCGTGACATCGCCTGGAAGCTGTCTGCGCCGCTGACCCCGTCGACGCCGCTCAAGCCCACAGTGCGGCTGACCGTGTTCAGGGCCGCGCTCCCGGCGCCCCCGCGCTTGTCGTGGCGCCAGTCCGACGTCGCCCTGGCGGGCGCGTTCACGGTCGCCCTGCTGATCGACGCCGGACAGACCCGCTGGCTCGCCCGGGGCGGCTGGCGCAACTTCCGCGAGTCGAATCCGATCCTCGGCTCCCATCCGACGGTCGGGCAGCTGAATACCTACACGGCCGTCACCGGTCTAGCCGTGCTCGGCGCGGCGGCGGCGCTGCCCGCGCGGGTCCGACCGTGGCTGCTCGGTGCCGCGCTCGCGGTCGAGACGTTTACCATCGCCGGAACGACGCAGCAAGGCATCGCGATCAGGTTCTAGCAGCGCGCGCAACGCAAGCGGTCACAAACACCACACCGGTCTGTGATCCCCACCCTGAAGGGTGGGCTCGGCACGGTACTACCCTTAGGGTAGTGTATGCCGAGCCCATGTTCTCCTCACTCAAGAACATCAATCGTGCGATTGTGTCGTGCGCCCGTTGCCCTCGGCTGCGCGCGTACTGCAGGCGCGTGGCGCGCGAGAAGAAGCGCGCATTCCGCGATTGGGAGTATTGGGGGAAACCGGTCCCGGGGTTCGGCGACCCGCGGGCGCGTCTGCTCGTCGTCGGGCTCGCGCCCGCGGCGCACGGCGCGAACCGCACCGGCCGCATGTTCACGGGCGACTCGAGCGGCGCCTGGCTGTACGAGGCGCTGCACCGCTACGGCTTCGCGAACCAGGCCGCGTCGCGCGCGCGCGACGACGGTCTCGAGCTCACCGACTGCTACATCGCTGCCGCCGTGCGGTGCGCGCCTCCGGGGAACAAGCCGAGCCGCGCGGAGCTCGAGCGCTGCCGGCCGTTCCTCGAGGCCGAGCTGCGGCTGCTCCCGCGCCGCAAGGTGGTGGTGACGCTCGGTCGGGTCGCGCACGAGAGCTGGCTCAAAGCCTCGGGGTGGTGGACGACGCTTGCCCCGCGGGACCGGCCCGCGTTCGCCCACGGCGCGGTCGCGACGCTGCCCGACGGCACGCGGCTCGTCTCGTCCTACCATCCGAGCCGGCAGAACACGAACACCGGCAGGCTCACGCGCGCGATGTGGCACGCCGTGTTCAGGAAGGCACGACGGCTGCTGGGGGAATGAGGGGGCGAGACGGTCAGGTAGACGCCGAGGCGCCGAGACGCTGAGTGGCTGTGAGGCGGGAGGAGCGAGGACCGGCCTGCTAGCGGGCTCCTGCTGTGAAAGCGCCCTCAGATTGCTGGCGACTCTCGCGAGCAGCATCCCTAACATGCAGATCCCGAGCAACCCGACCGTCCCCGTAGCGACGGTGGTAACCATCCGCCCCCGCACAGCGAGCGCGAGCGCCGCGTTGGCCGCGATCAGGATGATTCGTACTTCGGTCGGCCCCAGCCGGCTGTAGGCGAGCCGAAACAGTCCGAACACGTTCGCTTCCAGATAGACGTTGATCGACAGGGCGAGATAGACGATCACCACGCCCAGAGCGACGTTCAGGTGTACGTACGGCGATAGTCCCAGCCCGAGGCCGATGACGGCGGTCGAAAATGCGTCCACCACATGATCGAGGTAGTAGCCGTAGCGCGGCCGCTCGGCGCCGCGCACCCGTGCCAGCGTGCCGTCGAGGCTGTCGCCGAGCCACTGCAGCGCGAGGCAGGCGCTCGCCACCCAGAGCCACGCCGTGCTGAGGCGCGACAGCGCGTACGCGGCGCCCACGCCTACGGCGCCGACCAGGCCCAGCGCAGTGAGGTGATCGGAATTCACCGCCGCAGGCAGCCGCGCGGCGACCGCGCGCAGCAGCCGCCGCTCGGCGTCGGCGAGCAAGCCGGTCAGCTCGCGCTGGGCCGGCGCCATGAGAGCATACGCAACGCGGGGATCAGCAACGGCACGAACAGGACGACGAGCAGCCAGGTCGGCAGCCGCACGGCGACGCCGAGCCACGCGAGCAGCGCATAGCGCGGCACGGAGCGGGCCGCGACGGCGGCGATATACCGCCCGAGCGGGTAGTCCGTGGTGAAGGCGAGGGCCTTGACCGGGAAGAAGGGCAGGGGAGTGAGCCCGGACAGCGCGATCACGGCGAACGGGAAGCGGCGAAACAGACCGCTCACATAATTCGCGCCCTGAGAGGACGCGCTCGCCGTCCGTCGGCCCTGCGTCACTCGCCGGATCAGCGGCACAAATAGCCGGTGGTCGACCAGCGCGGCGGCGACCGTTCCCGCGGTCGCCACCACGGTAGTCGGCCACACGCCGAGGCGCGGGCCGTACCAGATGACCGCCGGCTCGTGGGGGAGGACCGCGAGCGCGACGTTCGAGATAAACGCGTACCCGAACAAAATGACCGCTTGCATGGGGCGTACGGTCGCGTCGCGGTCTCAAGCGGATTTCAAGCCTGAGGGAGCCGGACGCGCTCGACCCGCATGGGCCGCGCGGGTCGCCCGCCCGGCGCGAGCCCGCACGCCGGGCCGTCGATGGAGAGCTCGACGTGGCCCAGCGGTAAGGTGGCGCCCTCGTTGTAGCGGAGCGTGAGCGCGATGTCGTACTCGCCGTGCGCCGGCGGGCCGCCCTGCCCGACGGCGATCGCGAAACGGTGCAGGCTTACCGGGTCGACGAGCTGGGAGAGCGTCACGCGGTCATGCTGCGCGGCGCGGCGTCCGTCGATCAGCAGATCGTAGTCCCAGACGGCCGGGCCCTCTGAGCAATCGCCTGCCTGTCCCCGGCGGAGACGGGTGGCGACTTCCGCGTCGAGCGTCGTGAGGAAGCTGATCGAGGGCGCCGGGTTGCGCAGCGTGATCTCGATCGAGGGAAACGCCCCGGCCCTGGTGATCACGCGGATCGATTCCAGCTGCAGCGCCTGCCGGCGAGACCGCCACGAGGCGACGGCGGCGGGGGCGAGCCGCACGGCGGCCAGGCCGGCCCCCACGCAGACGACCCATAAGAGTACGAGACGGATCCGCGGCATCGGGGCCTCAGGTCCAGGACAGCCAGCGGAGCTGGATCAGGGTCCAGCGCAGTCGCTGCAGTCGGGTATTCGGGTCCATTCTCAGGCGGGCCAGCCTCAGGGGATCGGTCGCAGCCGAGTTGAGTCGTCGCCGGGCGATCACCGCCGCTTCGTAGCCGGCGTCGCGCGCCAGGGTGCGCACGGCGGAGTTGTGCTTGCCGTAGGGATAGCACAGCACGCGGACCGGGTCGCCGACCAGGCGCTCGAGCGCGGTGCGGGAATCGCGCAGCTCCGCCATGGCTCGTGGCAGCGGCAGGGTCGTGAGCGCCGCGTGCGTCTTGCTGTGCGATCCGAACTCGATGTGTCCCGCCCGCATCTCGGCGATTTCGGCGGGGCCGAGCAGTGGCTCCTGGATTTCGTCCGCATCCCAGGCGTTCGTTTTGCCGATCAAGTCCGAGACGAGGAACACGGTGGCGGTCGAGCCATGGCGCTGGAGCAGCGGCCACGCGATCTCGTAGGTGGAGCGGTACCCGTCGTCGAAGGTGAGGATGATCGGCCGCCGCGGCAGCGTGCCCGCACCGCGCCGGTAGGCGAGCCAGTCGCCGAACGAAATGGTCTGATAGCCCCAGCGTCGCAGCGCCGCGAGCTGGGCAGCGAACTGCTCCGGGAGCACGTAATTGCGGGGGTGGCGCGCGCCCGGCGGCGAGGGAAGCCGGTCGATCTTGTGATACATCAGAATCGGAAGCCGCATCGGGGCCGCTCCTGCCGCCGCGGTCAGGCCGTGCGCGGCGCCGACGGCGTTTGCTCGAGCTCCCAGAGGTAAGCGTACTTGAGGAACCCGGCGCAGGCGGTGAGCAACGACGTCACCAGTCCAAAGCGCCCGTCTCGCCAGCTCCCGTGCAAGAAATAATCGCGCACGAAACGCCAGGCCGGGCGGCCGAGGATGTCCCACGCGGTGGCGCGATGACCGCGCGCGTGCAGCTCCCGGGCTCCCCAGCGGGCATAGACTATCATCTTTTCCAGGTGATGGGTGAGGTCACGGTACGGCACATGCAGGATCGGCCCGCGCAGCTCCCCCACGTCGTGCACCGCCTCGAGATGCTCGTGAACGCGCTCTTCTGAAAAGCGGCGGTGCCGTCGGAACAGCCGGACGTGCCAATCACGACCCCAGCGGCCGCGGCTGCGTTCCCGGCCGAGGAAGTAATTCTCGCAGCGGACACGGTAGGCCTCGTGCGCCGGTGCCGCGAGCACGCGCGCGAGCTCCTCACGCAGAGCATCCGTCACCCGCTCGTCCGCGTCGAGCGCGAGCACCCATTCGTTGCGCGCGCGCGCGATCGCGGCGTTGCGCTGGAGCCCGATGCTCTCGCCGCGCACCTCGATCACCGCGGCACCGTGGCTCCGGGCGAGCTCGGCCGTGCGGTCGCTCGAGCCGCCGTCGGCGACGATGACTTCGTCCGCCCAGCGCAGCGCCTCGAGCGCGGCGGCGATCTGTCTCTCCTCGTTCAGCGTCGGGATGACGACGGTCAGCGGCACCGGCATGACCACACCTGCCTTCCTCGGGATCGGGAACGAACAATACGCCGGACGGCAGTGTGGGTCTATCGGTTGGAAGAGCGCGGCTCAAGCCGCGGCTCGACTACGCGAGATAGTGATCCAGGGACCAGGCGATCTCGAACTCGCCGCCGCAGCGTGTGCAGGACATGCTGGGGACGCGTTCGCCGAGCGGCGCGCGCGCGCTGCAGTTGGGGCACACCGCGTAGCGGTCGCCCCAGCTGAGCGGCAGGTCCACGGCGTCGAGCGGGCGGGGCACCACGGACCACACCTGCGGGCGGATCGGGACGATGTGCAGCAGCTCGGCCGGTACCGTCAGACTACGCTGATTGACGTCGATGAGGGCTTCGCCCTGCGTGACGCGTACCACCGGGTACCACGCCCCGCGACGGAGGTGGTAGTTCAAGCCCGTCCTGAGCCTCGCCCACTGCGGGAGGTCTGGCATATCAGAGACTCCTGCTGTCCGCTGGCAGCATGCTGTACGTATAGGGAGCGGAGCGGGCGGAAGTCAAGCGATCGCTTGAGGTCCGGCGCAGTAACTGTGCGTGGCTATTCGCCTTGCTAATCCAGGCGAACATGGTGTGGCGTGCGCGCCGCAGCGACTGGATCGCTGAGCGCGGGAGGGCGTTGGCCCTGCTCTTGCGGCGTCCGGGCGACGCCGAGCGGGTGCGGCGGGGCCTCGGTGCCAGTAGCGGCACGCTGATCCGGCGCCGCCGACAGATCCCCATTGATCGCCGGAGCCCGTTGCTGCCCCGCACGGTGTCGGAGGTGGCCATGTCTCGACTCCCTCGCGGGCTGTGGCTGCTGTGCGCCACCGCGTGCACCCTGCAGGCCTGCGGCGGAGGCGGCACCGGTCCCGCGCCCGCCAAGCTCGCGAACCCCGCCAACACGGCCGCCCAGCTCCAGTCGGTTTCCGCACCGACCGCTACCGGCACTTTCCAGAGCTTCGCCGTGCTCCTCCCGCAATTCGCTGCGGCCGGTTCCGCGTCCTTGGCGATTGGCGCGCCAGTGGTCGTCGCGCCTGGTCCCGCCCTCGCGTGGAGCGCAGCGGCGACAGCAGCGCTGCGCGAGGCGCTCGCGGGTCAGCCGATCGAGGCCGCGATTTTCCCGGACACGGCTCGCGGCAAGACGTTCCTGTGGGATACGATCTCGAATCGGTATGTGGTATCGACCGCGGCCGGCGCGCCCGCGAACGGCGTGCGCTTCCGGCTCTATGCCATCCAGCCGTTCACGACCGTACCGACCCGCCCACTGAGCATGATTGGCTATGTCGATCTCACCGACCAGAGTAGCCCCAGCGCGGCCGTGCTCGGCGTCGCCATCGTCGGGACGACGGGGCCGACCCCGGCGACGTACGCGAGCTACAGCATCAGTCGCCCGGTCGGCCAGAGCGCGGGGGTGTCGCTCGCGGGCTTCGTGAGCGACGGCGTGACGCGGCTCGATCTCACCTCGGCGCTGACCGCGACGCTCACGGCGCTCACGGCGCAGACGACGGTGGACGTCGCCGCGCAGGGCGTGCACATCAGCGAGACCGCGAGCGTGTCCGGCACGGCGTCAGTTGCCGTCACCACCGATTTCAGTTTGACGAGCGGCGGCGAGACCGTGCGCTCAAACGGGACCGTCACGGCGGACACCGCCACCCGTACGGTCGGCGGAAACATAGCCGTCACGGTGAACGGGCAGGCGTTCGCCACCATCACCGTCGGGCCGACCGGCCCGAGCTATGCTGGAGCGAGCGGCGTCCAGCTCACCGCCGCGGACCAGACGGCGCTGCGGAGCCTGTTCACCGCCTCGATCAACCTGTTCCTGACGGTCTTCTTGCTGACGGAGCCGGCGCTGGTGCTGAACCTGTGAGAGCGTAAGCAGACCCGTGGCCGGGACTTCGTAAGCGCCGAGCGCCAGGCGGCGCTTGCGCTCCTCTTCCGAGGAGCGGGCGCAGCTCATACTCTACCGAACGCCATGCGACTCCAACACGCCGTTCGCTTCGCCGCCGTCGTGACGCTGGCCGCCCAATCCTCGTCGCGCCCACGGACCGCGGACCCGCCCGTAGAATGGCCGGTGTATGGAGGCGGGCCGGAGAGCATACGCTACTCATCCCTCACGCAGATCAACCGCGCGAACGTGACGCACCTCCAGGTGGCATGGACGTTCGATGCCAGCGACAGCACGGTCGGCACCGAGCTGGAGGTCAATCCCATCGTGGTCGACGGGGTGTTGTACGCCACGACCGCCGGTCTCAACGTCGTGGCGCTCAACGCCGCCACCGGTGGGCTGCTGTGGCGCTTCGACCCGTACCACGGCCGCAAGGTGCGCGGCGGAGGCGGCCGGGTCCGCGGCGTCGCCTATTGGGGCGACGGGCCGGACCGACGGATCTTCGTCGGGGTGCAGCAGTTCCTCTACGCCCTGGACGCGAGGACGGGACGTCCCATCGGCACGTTCGGCAACGGCGGCCGCATCGATATGCGCGATGACCTCCGGCCCGGCGAGAAGCTGATGGTGTCACTGGGGACGCCCGGTATCGTCTACAAAGACCTGCTCATCCTCGGCAGCCGCACGGCCGAGAGCCTCCCGACGCCGCCGGGCGACGTGCGGGCCTATGATGCGAGGACCGGGGCGTTGCGCTGGATCTTCCACACCATTCCGCGGCCCGGCGAGCTCGGGTACGAGACATGGCCGAAGGACGGGTGGACGTATACCGGCGCCGCGAACAACTGGGCCGGGATGTCGCTCGACATAAAGCGCGGCCTCGTGTTCGTGCCCACGGGCTCGGCGGCCGACGACTACTACGGCGCCAACCGCGTGGGAGACGACCTGTTCGCCAACTCGCTCATCGTGCTCAAAGCGGAGACGGGCGAGCGCGTGTGGCATTTTCAGTTCGTTCGGCACGACATCTGGGATCGGGACCTGCCGGCGCCCGCGAATCTGGTCACGCTGCGTCGCGACGGTCGCCGGATCGACGCGGTCGCCCAGATCACCAAGTCGGGCCACGTGTTCGTGTTCGAGCGCGAAACCGGCAAGCCGCTCTTTCCGATCCAATACCGCAAGTACCCGCCGTCGGACGTCGAGGGTGAGGTCGCCGCCGATTCTCAGCCGCTGCCGCTCGTACCGGAGCCATTCGCGCGCCAGCGACTGACCGAGGATATGCTCACTGATCGCACGCCGGAGGCACATCGCGCGGCGCTGGAGCGATTCCGAGCGGTGCGGAGCGGCGGTCAGTTCGTCCCGGCAAGCCTGCAGGGCACGATCGTGTTCCCCGGCTTGGACGGCGGGGCGGAATGGGGCGGCGCGGCCTTCGATCCCGCGACGGCGGTGCTATACGTCAACGCGAACGAGATGGCGTGGACGGTCGCTCTGGTGGAGCGCCCTCCCGCGGTCGGCGCGGTCGGCGGCAGGGAGCTGTACACCAGGGAATGCGCCAGCTGTCACGGCGTCGACAGGAAGGGGTTACCACCGACCTACCCGTCGCTGCTCGATCTCACCGACCGGCTCACGCTGCCGGAGATCCGGGCGGTCCTCGCGGACGGAGGCGGGCGGATGCCGGGCTTCGCGCGGCTGGGCGCGGATGCGTTGTCGGCGCTCCAGCGCTACATCCTCACGGGCGAGGAGGCGCAGGCGGAGGTGGCCATGAAGGTGGCCTCGCCGATCGACCAGAAATACCGCGTCCAGTACGCGAAATTCCTCGACCCCGATGGATATCCGGCCCTGAAGCCGCCGTGGGGCACGCTCAGCGCCATCGACCTGAGCACGGGTAAGTATGTCTGGAAGATCCCGTTGGGCGACTATCGCGAGCTGGCGGCCCAGGGGCTGGCGAACACTGGATGCGAGAACTACGGCGGTCCGGTAGTCACGGCGGGCGGCTTGGTGTTTATCGGCGCCACGAACTATGACGGCAAGTTCCGCGCGTTCGACAAGGCCACCGGGGCGCTCTTGTGGGAGACGACACTCCCAGCGCCGGGGAACGCGACGCCCGCGACCTACGAGGTCGACGGTCGACAGTTCGTCGTGATCGCGGCCAGTAGCGGCAAGGCGAGAACGCAGCAGGTACCCGCCAGCTACGTGGCGTTTGCGCTTCCCGTCGGGCAGTGAGGTGGGCGTCCGCATCTGACGCCCACCGCTTGTGACCGCTACCGATTTTCCTTGTGACCGTGTTCGTGACGATGGCGCCGCTTGGGCGGGATCCCAATCTGGAGAACATTCGCAGCGATTCGGACTGCGTCGCGCTTATGAAGCAATTAAAGTCGCAATGGGAGCGCTACGCGGCGACGCTGTGAACCGCACGGTCTTGACACAGCAACGCTCGAGGAGAATGTTGCAGCAGCCTAGTTCGAGGCAACCCGGCAGACGCCGAGCTCCCCAAACGGGAACTCGGCGCGTTGCTTTTGGGGGACCAAGGTGCGGCTCGGTTCGCAGCTCCTGTCGATCGCCTTCGCGACGCTTCTCAGCGCCGCTGGACCGCTCTCAGCCCAGACGCTCGGATCCCCCGCACCCGATTTCACCCTGAAGACGCTCGCCGGCGGCACCGTGAGCCTATCCGATTACGCGGGTCGTCCCGTGTTTCTCAATTTCTGGGCCTCCTGGTGCAAACCATGCCGCGGGGAGATGTCCGACATCGTCGCCGCGTACGACGCTCACAAGGATCAGCACTTGCAGGTACTGGCGATCAACTTGACGGATCAGGAACGGATGACGGACGCGCGGAAGTTCGCGGACGAGTTCCACATGCCCTTTCCCGTGCTGCTCGATGAGAAGGGCAAGGTTCGCAAGAGTTACGCGCTGCACGGCGTGCCGACGTCGGTGTTCATTGATACCCACGGTATCGTGCGGCTGATCAATCCCGGCCCGATCACGAGCGAGACGATCCAGCGCGGGCTCGCGGAGATTCTGCCGGCACGGTAGCGGACTCCAGGCGGCCAGGACGAGGAGGTTCTATGCGCGTTCACACGGTGGCAGTCTTAACGCTTGGCATCGGCCTGGTTGTGCTCCCGCGGCAGTCGTTCGCCCAGGGCTGAGTCCCAATCCGATTCACAACCCCCAGTTTG